>Ga0123357_10006006_pt1 | contig 14681 bp, 8 predicted proteins | sample TergutEmb28metaG_FD_89873 | JGI IMG/M metagenome (GOLD analysis project Ga0123357, IMG submission 89873) | Embiratermes neotenicus P4 segment gut microbial communities from Petit-Saut dam, French Guiana - Emb289 P4 | ecosystem: Host-associated > Arthropoda: Insects > Digestive system > Gut ...
CCATACACAAAATGCATGTCACAATATTCCACGTGGGAAAACACAAAAGGCATTTTAGCAACATCGTACAACTAACCTACCAACAATTCACAACACAGCCATAACCCCGAAGGAAGTACATGTGCAGTTCAGTGGCTAGCGTGAGCTGAATTGCCGTCATATGACACCATACTCAAGGACGGAAATGGATAAGTTTGTCAGCTGACAGGTACAATGCGTGGACCCGCAAGAAGACCACACTTTTCTCTGGCCATTATCTCCGTAACCGTTCAACTTTGGACATGGGTGTTTTGGGTTATATCGGTATACTTTAACATAAGGAACACCCTCCCAAAGTCTGGCACATTCCTCCTGGGACACTCTGTATATATCTGTATATGCATCTAAAGTCATATTTTTCTTGAGTAGATGGATCTTATTTTTAGAAACTTTCTGTGACTATGTAACACCTGCACATACATGGCATTTATTTCAAGAAGATGCTAGATAACAGAAAGAAAGGCCGTCTCTCTTGACCACATACATGACAAATGTTAACAAAAATTGTATGGTTCCTCTTTATGGCCCTACCCTGTTTACCCCCTCAAATTAATTACCTTAATTTTAACCCATTAAGTATCTTTATAGTAAGTTTTATTAGTTTTCAGTACTATGATAAGTAAATACTGCAGAATTAAGTACCAAAATTAAAGTTTCCTGATTCCGTAAGAATAATATGGCTTTTGTTTGATGATAAGGCATTTTCCATCATTTCCTTCCATGCACAATGCTGACTTCGGATGCAGTTGTGGCAGTGCTGTCCATTCCAATGGCCTACATAGACTTATTGATCTGCTGCTGTTTAACCTCAGCACACCAATAGTCAATGGCTTTCAAGACTGTACAACGTCACCCAAACAATTGTTTTTACTTATTTAAATATTTCTGCCCATTTATGAGTTATTTTTAGGCTTTTACATCTGTTGTCATATTTAACTCTTATTCCAGTGTGAACTGTTCTTGTTATTCACACACTCAGGCCACAGAAACTGGATCAGACATCTTTGTTCTTTATTGATGCAGTCTGTCAACAGAACTCTACAATGTGATTACAGGTAAGATTATTGGAAAGGATGCAGGCAGTGTCGGTGGACTGTCTTCCTCATACCCCAAGACATTTAACACGGACTTGGGACAGGCTCCTAAGGACATTCCAGATGGAGAAGTTATTAACATAATGCAAGATGAAGAAGAGCACAGTGGTAAGAACTGCTGTACTGACTGTAGTCTGAAGACCTTTTGTTCAATACAGTCCTTAAAAGTGATTAAAATTGGGCCTTCGATGTTTATAGTGTATCTACATGCATGCACACATTTGTGTGTGTATGTGTGTGTGTGTGTGTGTGTGTGTGTGTATGTGTTTGTTTGTGCTTGTGTATGCGGGCATGTGTATGTTTATGTAGGTGTGTGCCAAATGTGGCGCACTCATGTTAACCATTTTGTGTCAGTTCAAAATTAGTTCCAGCAGTTGCTGGCCTAACAGGGTTAATATGAATGGCCCATGTCTGGTACTTGTGTATGATTTCTGTGCAATGTGTTGGGACTAGAATGTCAAATTAAATAATGTAATTGCCTAGTCCTGAGGCACTTAAGAGTTTATTAATTTGCCATAAACCCAACTATTCTTATGTTTCAGGACCAGAAGTGAGTGCAGCAGACAGTCCTTTACCACAGTATTCAGTTGAAACATTGGCCATGGCAGTTGTGGCAGGTTCAGTAGCTGCCCTTGTGGTTGGTTTTGTGACAGGGTATTTCTGTGGCCAAAAATGCCACAAAGAAGAAGAGGACAATTTGCCCTACCCAGACACTGAATATGAATATTTTGAACAACGACAAACTGTTAACAGGTTAGCTGTCGCTGTTTCTTTTGAACTTCTTAATTCTATCAACTATTTCTCACATCATCATGGCTGTCATGCTTCTTGTGTTAACCAGAAGTGTTTTAATAATAGGCATAACATCAAATCATATGGGAGGATGGGTCTCACGGGTTTGCAGGTATTTGTTCAACTGGGACTGTATTCTAAATTTCCTGTGACAATTTTTGTAGGATTTTCTTCCCTATATAGGTTTCCTCAACAAAGATTCTCTGTATTAAACTGTACTGCATACTCTCAAACAAAACAAACTTGTCTTACACTGTACTTCACGTGTCTGTCACAGAACATATTAAACTGGAACATTTGACAAAATATTTCAGTTTAACCACCCATGCAACAATAGTAGTGTTGGTGTTTGAGTCATAGAGTGACCATTGCATCAGGTGTGCAGTGCTGGAAATTTCTTGATAAGAACTTCGAACACTGTTCAGTAATCTGTTCACCAGGTGTCAAGCATGTATGAGAGTTGAAGAAGGTCATTTCCAGCATCTCATGTAACATGTAGTAAGATTAGGTATTATATATATTGTATTAGGAAATGTAAGACTTTAGTTTGCCATGCACCTGAGTTCAGTTTTTAGTTGACCTGCTTTTATCCAAGTTCTCTAAAACTACTCCCATTTGAGATTTTAACCTGATACTGTTATTTAATTTCCAAATTATTTAGATTCTTGAGATGAAATCTTTTCATATTAATCTTCTGCTTTCTTGTTAATTTACAGAGAATATCCCTCTGCCTCTGCTGCTACCAGTCAGTGATCATTATCATTTACCTGCTTCGAAAGTTCAGACATCAGATAATGTATTTGATGCCATCTCCTATCTATTCAGATGCAACCAGTTTGACTGTATTTTTTTGCAATGAGCAGAATTCCAAATGAATTCATTGATTATGAAATGTGGGAACATTGTCCCCTTGATGATTAGATTTCTGGATAATCTTAGTAATTAACCAACTTAATGCACAAAATCTTGTTTTGTAATAAGCTAATTATAAAACAAGATTTTATGCATTAAGTTGGTTAATTACTAAGATTATACTGAGATGCACAGTTAGCAAAACATCAAAATTTAGATTTCTGAAGGTGGCAAAGTTTCCTACTCTGACACCATTGTCATTAAAAGTTCCATGTAAACTGTTAATCTGTTCCCATTCCTTCATTTAAATTTGCTGACAATGCTTTTATGTGAAGAATAAGATATTGATTGAATACCTGCTTTAGTTTATTTTAGTTTAGTTTAGTTTATTAGTCCAAAATATCATACATATGATTCTAATAGAAGCTATCCATTGCATCATTTCTTTTATTCTAGCTGTGGAATCCACATTCTCAACAATATCATCACACCTGCAGCCTCTTACTATTGTATAAAACATCCTGGTACTAATAGACTTTGCTGTTTAAACTGCTAATATGATTCCTTTTTGTATGAAAAACCTATCCATATTAGATGATTTTTGTTCTCATTTCCACACAAAGTTGTATAATTGTACACTTTTTCATTGCTGCTGTTTTTCTGTCTCACCTCTTGTACTTGCATTATATCTGAATTATAATTTTTACATTCACCTGCAGCTGTCATCATTAGACCTGATGTACAAGATTCCTTTCATTTAAAGTTCCAAATATTGCTCCATTTTCCAGTGTGTGTATCATCTAGGGGAATCTTTACATTTCCAAGGCCCTTTGTAACATCTCATAACATATTGGATATTATGGTGACAAGTTCTTAGCCTCTTGCCAAACCCTCAGACTGGAGGACCACCCACTGTCTGCTCTCCCCTTATTTCATATATTCACAGTTACTGCAGATTTTCTCCTCCTCCACCTCCTCCTCCTCCTCCTCCTCCTCCTCCTCCTCCTCCCACCAGACCTACCCTGCCATATTGACATTCACCCCAACTGACGTGGTTGGGTACGTTTTTCAATCACATTATCAGAAAAACAAGAAGAGCTAATATTGAAACTAAATTAGGAATTAGTTATGTAATAGGTATTAGGAAAGAAAATGTGTTTGCAGATTTATATTTGTAAAAAGTTAATAACGTTATTTTAGATTTTCAAACTGGTTGATGTAAGTGGGCACATTCTATGTTTTATAAGTTCCAGTTTCTTGAAAACAGTTGTGTGTCTGTGTGTGTGTGTTTCTTTCAAAATCTGTATTCTAACTTGGCTCATTTCCTCTTTGCAGCCGCCTAGCTCCTGAGCCTAAACTTCTACCCCAGGAAGAGGTAACATACGCAGAGCCTGTTTTAGTGCCAACTCCTGGCCCCAACAAGCTTAATTCTCCAAAAAGCACTTTAAGGAAAGGTCATAATGCCAACCATGCTGCTGAGACATTATTTCAGTTCTCTGACAATTACACACCACCCCGGGATCCATATGCACATCAACGTGGACGTGACAACTTTGGTACGCTGCGATCTCATCAGGGGGATGGCTATCGCAGTGGCCGTGCACCTCCAGGCTCTGGAATTGTGAGCGATGGCTTTGGCACCGCCCGCAGTGCCAAAAAGGTGTACCTCTGAGAGGCAGGGGAGGAAGGGAGGGGGCATCGTAGCCTGACGCGCCCACCACGCAACCGGGCAGGCACCGGGGGGGCGAGGCACCGACAGCAGGCAGGGAGTGGTGCTGGTACCTTGGGTGGTTCACACCCTCTGGCCACAGCCACACCCCCTTCCAGCTCGTCATCATCACCCTCACCCCCTTCCTCCTCCCCTTCTCCCCCTCTTGTCTCAATGCATTCCATGACAGGTGGCAGTCCACCACCACCTTGCAGCTACATCTACAGAACTTAGCACGCAGAAGAACTGGTTCTCAAGTGTTTGGTCACATTTAGGTTGTGGTCCAATGCTTGGCTTCCAGCATGTTGTAGCACTGGCTAAGTGGTGGAGAGAACAGGGGTTTTGAAGGAGAGGCAATTGTGAGTTTGGTCTTTGGTAGGAATATCAAAGGACTTCTGTAGGTGCTGTGGCAACGTGGAAGATATTTATTCTATTGACAAGTTGGTGAAACATGATACATACATACATACATACATAGTGTGAAGTCATTAGAATGTGTGGTTATGAATGCAACATGCATTTTAAATATAAACTCTGTATTGGATACTTTGTTTTCTTTTAGCCAAAAGTTATAAATATTATTAGAGTGAAAAAATGTTACAGATAAGGACATATGAAGATGCTATATAGTGGGCAGTGAGATCTGAAATTGTGCATCACAGTTGCAGACCAGAAGGTATAAGGTGGAAACCCTTTCACTTGATGCTGCTTTGTTTATTGATAATATTTCAGCATCACCTTTTGCTTTTCTTATTTGGAAAAGGTGCCACCCAAACCACTGTCATTTTTAACATAATATTGCTATGCTCTTCTGCGCGTATCTCCTTACCATGCTTGTTTGTAAAGAGATGCCTCTTTGTGTGATTTTTTAAAAGAGGTTGCTTTTAAATTGGAAAGATTATTTTAAAAAAGGATTTTATCCAGTTAGACATCAGGTACTCTATTTCTCAATCTGTAAGCCTGTGAATGAAATATTATATGAATATTATTATGTACCCTACTTAGTTTTGCTAATGTGTAAATATATATACATATGCAGAATGAAATCATTAAATGAAATATTGGTGTTTTGGTATCTGTATAGTTGTGATTGCACGCATTTGGTTTTAATAGCGAGGGTGGATCCAAGGAAAAGACAGGTTATTGGCAGCTAGTTAAATCAATTAAGAGACAGACTGACAGAAGTCCACATTCCAGACACACCAGCCAACTGTGTCTGTATTTGGATATGAAAGTTGAAATATTGTCAGAAGATATACAGTTTTTAAAAACAGTACAAATTTCACTGTGACAAGAGAAATGGAGAAGATATTTTTTTTTCCCTCGAGGACAAGTTAAATTCAGTAATTTTCTTCGTAACAAAGTGTGAATGATTTCATGAATGGAGTGACATGTAGGAATTGAGTGATTTTTTTGTTTCTTTTTGTACTCAGGCTTCATACCAAAGAAAAGACATACAGCATTGTTGATGCTTGTGTGCGTTAAGTGATAATGATGTGAGAGACTTCCACACATACACATTGAGAGCTGTTCCAGCTGGTTCAGTCTGGTACCTACAATTCGTCCCCTTTTGTCAGACATTTGAACACTATGTGAAATCATATACAGTGCACTGATATTGAAGATGGAGAAGGCAGAGCATTAGATGTCACTGTGACAAAGTAAAATGTAAAAATAATTGCAGATGTTTGATCTGAAGATCACAGAAAACGTAGGTTAGGTAATGAGGTGATCATTTTAATTGTTAACGTGTGTGCAGTAAGAGTAAATGCCACAGATTTAGAGAAAGCATCCAAGCTGTTTTTTATCTTTGTGAAAGAGCAAGGGCTTCATGATTTGTTTCCTAGTCTTCATCAGATGATATATAAACTCAGTCTTCTGTACAAGACCTGTGCACAGTTTAACAATACAAAGTTATGAAAGAGAATTCTTGATGACATTTGGACCCATCATTTAAAAATGTTTATTCTCAATTTGAGCAGTAAATCTGTTTTGTGTAATGCAAAGAAGATTGTGTTTGACTGAGCAGTTGTAATAATTGGCATAGTGAACTGTAAGGCCCTGGGCAATACAAGGTAAAGATATCCTGTGTGCTTTATTAAGCACCTCACTAGGAAGATGTAGGAGAGTGACAGCAGTCATGCTTGTAACATTGGCACCAGTTATCAGCTACATGCCTTGCTACTTTACTCCCAGGGAAAGAACTTCTATATGCCCTGAATCCAGTCAGGGTGCTGTAAGAAAAGAAGCTCTCTACTCCTGCAGGAAAACAAACTCCAATTCCTTGGTGATCCAGTCTGTAGGCTAGTCACTATACTGACTGAGCTATCTTGGTTTCTGGTGAGACAGTTATACATATTTAAATTTTAGTAATTTAATGCATAAATGGGTGTCATGAAAAATGGTTTTCTCATCTATTAACCATTGCTCCAATTCAAGCCAGTTTAAAATGGTTTCTGTATGATTCCTGATATTTTTCTGTTCTATTTATTGGCAATAGCAACATACATTTAACTTTATAGATATCTGTAGTGTTGCAAATAATTGGCATAAAAATATAAAAACTGTTCTTATGCCCTTATGTACACCAACCAACATTGTTTCCATTACTCAACACTTCTTTAAATTTCACTACAAAGAAAACATAATGATGTGTATTTTGCATCATTCTTTAGTTACTTATTAGTTTTTAATGTCAATGCTGATGCAAGTTCTGTTTCATTTTCCTCAGTCCTTTCAGGAAAATTCTTGTATAGAGTCTTAAATTAAGCCAAGATGACCACATCCTTTCATATCCTTTCAATTCTTTATTAACTAATTATCCTATCACTTTATTCTACTCAGTCTTAAAACTGGCAGCATTATTAAACCATGAACAAAGCAATAGAACATAGACTGGCAGAGCTCCATAACAACGTGTACTAAATGTTAGTTGATTTGCTGTTATACATATAATGGCCAGGTTAGCATAGTTGGTATAGTGAATCACTATGGGCTGGACAATCCAAGGATTGAATCCCAGAGTGTGCAAGATTTGCAATGGCCTTCCTGAATGGCCCCAAGGCCCATCCAGCCACCTGTATAGTTGGTACCATGTCTTTCCTGGGTGTAAATCAGCCAGGGCATGGTGCTGACCTCCCACTCCTTTCTAACACTGAGGTTACAAATGGGTTGGGTGGTGCTATACCTCCCCCTCCCCTATGTGTCTGCATAGGCATTTCATGGGGTGACCTTTACCTTGCTACTTTACATTCTAAAATTCTATAATTTTCCTTACTGTATCAGACTCTGTCTCTGATAGATCTATGGAAGAGACACTCTGTATTGACAAAAGGCAGAGCACAGAGAAATGAAAGCGTATGTGGACAGTTTTTGTAATGCTGTGCTTGTGACTAACAGCTAGGCTTCAGAAATTCTCAAGCCTCCCACAAAAGCCATCTTTGTACAATGGCTGATTTAACTGTATTATCTTAGAAACAGTAAGGAAAATTCTGCTGTTCAGTCTGACCACATGACCTTTTTGTGTTGCACACGTATATTCTGCTTCATTCAGAGACCGTTAAATTGTGTATTGCTACTTCAAGAAGGTTGCTTGCTTTCCCATATGCATTTCCTTGTTCAGAAATGTGAAATATTCAATAAACACTTACAATTCAACACTGACAAATTTTATACATCATTCCCCAAATATATGCATTGAGGAGCAACAGTTCCCATGCCATGTGATGTGAAGTTGGTTCACATATCTGACATGTATGTGAACAGCTTATAGTTCATGTAACTAACATGTTTGTGAACCACTGGTAGTTAAATAACTAGCATGGATGTGAACAGCTGACAGTTCACATAACTAACATGTATATGAACAGCTGAAAATTCACATAGCTTACGTACATGTGAACAGCTGACAGTTCACATAACCAACGTGTGTGTGTGTGTGTGTGTGTGTGTGCGCGTGCGTGTGTGTGTGAACAGCTGATAGTTATTTTTTTTACATTAACGAAACTGATACAGTCAAGTGTTCTTCATATGATACATTAAGCTAGAGGAAAACTTTTGTAAACTAGCTTTGCATTTTGCACAAAGTTAGTGAATTGTTTTAGTTATGTATTACATATTATTATGCTATATATATAGTTCTAAAATTTCTTCTGAACTGTATCATGCTGGTATATGTTACAACTCAATTTTATTTTGGTAAAGGTATGTGATTTGTAAATATGATTGAAGTAACTTAGATGTGTCGAGTCATAGGAGAGATTATTTTCTCATTCTGATTTTTTAAGTGATGAATTTGAACATTTTGTTACATAGTGATGTTTTAAAGGTAAAACATTGTATAGATATTAAAAGGTTTTTAAATATGCTTCTTCCTAAATGCAGGGCCAGCTAAGCTATTTTGTACTGTAAAATACAAGTTTTATAATGTGAAGATGTAGAAGCATAAAGAGCCAAGATCTGTAGCTGAACTGTTTTCCCCTGTTTGACAACAGCTGTGGCAGACAGATCAGAGTTTAGTCACATAATGTCTCTTTAAAAAATAAGTGCCGACAGAAAGTATTGTTTCCCACAAGTCATTGCGAAGTTGTCAAGTACGTACTATGTGCAATTATTATACATTATTCTAATGTGCATTAAGTCCGAACAAGTTTACAGTTTTTAACCATGTCTAGCTAACAAGCCTCGATATCTTGTAAGTCTATTGTGTGATGTGTGTATATGTGACATAGTTTTCTTTTAACATTGATCACCACCATTATTTATTATTTGTGTGTTTGTCACAAATGTGATTAACCAGATGCTGGATCTAACTTAAATTAGTGCACTCTCTCTCTTAATCATGAAAATACTCCCGTATGATATTTATGATATTATGATATGATATTAAAAACAAGATGTCAGGCCATGTAGTTTAGGCATGGGGTATTTAGATAAGACGTATGTCATCACTATAAGACACACATCACATTGTTATACTAGAAATTATCTTGCATTTTAGAGTAGATATTTTGGAAAGTGATTCCAAAGCATCAGTCATTTGGAGAAAAATATATTGTAATAATTATTAAGTCTTCAGCAATTATGTGCATTAATGTGTATGCCATCTTTAAAGGTACTGTAATGAGAGTGAAGTGCAAGATTTTATTTTCCCTGTTCATCAGTCACCATATCTGTGCTATTGGAATGTCCCATGTTAGCCAAGAGGTGGGAGGCACGGGCCATTGTACAGCTGCATTTGCAAAGTGTAGTCAGCATTTTCTTCTTGAGTTCCATTTCTAAACTGACCATACATAACACTCAACTGCTTGGGAAGGATTATAACATTCTAATAGAATGAGTGACAGTCACCTTCATGTTATTCTTTTAAAAGTGGCACAATTCAGATACTTAGAGGCCTAGTGGAAAGTACTACTAATGCAGGCATTGAAGTTGTTTTCCCAGCTTGTGTAAAACAGCTGTTATTAAGCTTACTGCACATGCAGCAGACTTCTTTTTGTCATCTTGTTGAAAGGTGCATGGAACAAGGCTAACATTAACTCCCATCTTGTTGTATATGGTGCATTGCAGATCTCATTAGAACATTTTTTTAAGAGAAATCAGGATGTAGAAAGCTAATATGCCAGGTTGTTTTGGAAATGTGCAAGTCCATTTATTTGCAACATCCAAAATGACTGCTAGAGAAGAATAGTGTTAGGCATTGTGAGGTTCTCAAGTAGTTTTTGTTGAGTGCCATGACTGCATTTAGTGCCATCTGTTGAACTATTTTGAAAAATATGCTAATGTGATTGTAACCTCAATCACCCTAGTAATGATTCTGTTTCTGTAAATGTTAACATGGAACTATTATATGATACATTTACTGCCTATGTAACTGCAGTGTCAACTGTACAATTTTCTTTTGTAAACATAATGTACTGAACCAATAATTAACAATAAATGAATTTGATTAGGTAAATTAATATGTACGGCACAGAAGGCAACTTAGAAAATTTCACTCAATTAACCAAGATTTCACATAATTTGTAGCTCTTAGGGTACACAGTCTATTTCATATCACTCTAATGAAGCAAGAACAAAATAGGAACTCATTTGATAAGATGTATATTTGACAGCAAGAATACACAGATATATTCTGTTGCATCAGTAGACTTTTATGGTTTCATCTTAACTGCAGGATGACAGAAAACATTAAACATGCTTCCAGTTGTTTGAGTATTTGAAATGTTTTATGTATTTGTGTTTAATGATGAAAACATGGTAAAGTGATATATTTGTTCTTTGCCTTGGGGTTTTGACTTGGCTGAGTATTCTTTGCCTTATTACCTGTTACACACTGTAATTGATTTTTAACTCCCCTTTTCAGACTTCTTCTCTGCTATTTACAGAAAAACTTGCGCACATGCTTACGGCCATTTGGATCCATCATATTATAATTTTCATTTGCAGTCCTTACCGTTATATCACAATGAACATATTTGTATAATGGGCAGACAAGCTCAACCAGCACAAAATTGTGGGTGAAGGGCAGTAATGGTGGTGGTGGTGGTGGTGGTGGCAATAACAATAATAATATAAACAAGTTAGTACATTTTTTCAGAGTGGTGCCCTTCCAGTGTGTTTGCTGTGTTATTGTCCCTGCATGTTACATTTGCAAATCCACACGCTTTCCAAAAAAACACCAAGCTTTTCAACACGTGCTCTAAGATTGTTCTATTTCATAACAACAGATTTGCTATCACTCATGATCAAGATGCTGTAAGCCAGCAAATTTATGATGAAACACTTGTGTCTGATCAGTGATCAGCTCAATGCTCAGCTGTTTCTTCAGCCTCAGTTCATACCTTATAGAAAGCATGGTCTGTCTGAATAATGGAAATCAACTGTGGTATGGGAGACAATGAAGATATTCATATAAAGTGTCTGTTATTTCCATCTAATTTGACCAAAGTTGGAATGTATTGACCAATTTAGGAAACATCCAAAGTATGAAATGTCTTAAAAATTTATCAGGTGTTAGTTGCTTTGTTCCATGCAGACATGCATTATGAAGCTGATAGTTGCTTTTTGCAATTTTTGTAAATGTTCCTGAAAAAAAGGAGTCAAATCCTCCTGAGAAAGTTGTAATTCCTCTGCTAGTCAAGGAGACAGGACAAAAATAGACAGTTTAACAAAATAATTCCAAGGGGTGGGAAAAAACGAAAATTTCAAATGAAACACTTTGTTTTTCAACACTCAACCAATTTTAAATTATTGAGCCAAATAAGAGAAAATTCAGTCAATAATTGCAATTTTTTATAGTTTATAATTTTTTTCTTAGAGTCTGTCATTTTAAATACTTGCCCTGGGCGCTGAAAACCTAGCTACGCCACTGATAATGACGACAATGATGAAGAATCTATCTGTATGTCCCCGTCGCGTCGTTTGGGGGTCCGGGTGCCGGGAAGAAGGCTGTTGTGGGTGAGATGTAAATCAAACTTCAAAAAAAGCTAATAGAGCTTATTTCAACACTAGGCGGCAACTAGCGCTTGATATACTTCTTACGTATATTCTTCCGAAGTTTAACGACGCAACAAAAAACGTGCGTGTTCAGGCCTGTTCTATTGCAACTGGCCACAACAGGGCTTCCACCACAGTTACAAATAAACAGTAAATAATAAAAAAGAGCACAGTCATTTCAGCAATACAAAGCTTCCAGCAAAAGTTACAAATAAACACTAAATAATATAAAAGAGCACAGTCGTTACAACAATACAAAGCTTCCAGTAAAAGTTACGAATAACACTTAATTATGCAAAACAGCACGGCCATACAGTAACTCAAAAACTACAAGCATAATAATAAATAACCTACACAATTCTAACTTTGAATGTCAAACTGAAATAATCAAAAAGATAACATTTTATACATCAAACGAAATCTATACAATTAACAACAATTCACATTACATTCCTTGCAACATTTTAAATATTTAACACATAAATTACTTCATCCAATCACGAATCAAAGAAAATTATTAACTCTACCATTAGAAACCGTCCCTCGATGTCAGCGTAGATCAAGCATGGCTGGTGGTGTGGAGTGGCTGTGGTCTAACTTGTTCCATTCACTGTTCCAATTTAACACATATCTTTTAATCAGTTTCGTCGGTAAATTCAATTTCTATTTCTGCCATTACAAGGACAAAGGCCACTAATCCCACTAACACTCCACAAGCAACAAGCTTTATTTTCCGCCACAACGAAAAATGAGGTGGTGTTTCTTCATGTTCCAGTAACTGGCCCTCCTCACCAGTTGTAGCAGCACAATGCATCCTCTTCACATACAGCTGCTCCAGTTCAACGTCCTTTTCTTGCAAGATTTTTTTATCTGTTCCACTTCGTCTTCCAAAGCCAATAGTTCCTTCTTCACATGTTCCGGTGCTGCGTCCTGTTCCGCCGGGTCGTCCAGATCAGGTGGGTCCTCCAGTACAAGTGAGCTGGGCGTCCTGATTAAGTGGGGCCTCCAGTATGGCTTCGTGATGTCTGCTTTCGATGGAAGGGTTTCTTCCAATATCTTCTGCATCGCCAGGCACGTCTGGTTCGATGTTCAAAAATTCCAAAGTCGGTGGTTTAACCGGTGGTGTGACACGTTTCTGTAACACCGCTTCCCAGTTCACCATCTTGAAAAAACGGTGCCTTAGAATCGAACGTTTGTCACCAAGCGCTCCTAGGCGACGTCTTGGTACTGGATGCAGGAACTTCTTTAGTACAGATACTGCATCTTGCGTCAGGTACGTTGGAAATCGTTCACGATGGACACAAACGTTCGAATCGCGGCACTTTCCAGACATCATTTCGTACAAAACGCATCCAACTGACCACCAGTCCACTTCAGGTCCATACTTGTCGCCCCAACGAACCTCTGGGGCCATATACTGCTTAGTACCAACACAACCATATGTCTTCGACCGTGAATACATTCCACCTTTGCACAATCCGAAGTCGGCTAGCTTGCAGTGACCATCCCTGTCCAAGAGTACGTTCGCTGGTTTAATGTCTCTGTGCACAATGCCGCACTTGTGCAAAAAATTAACCGCCAAAATAACCTCTGCCGCATAAAATCGTGCCACGTCCTCGTTGAATCGCTTACGTCTGCGTAAGAGGGAAGAAAGGGTGTCGCCTTCTATGTACTCCATCACGTAGCACAGTGATCTCTTCGTCTGGAAGTATGCGAGCAACTGCACCAGGAAAGGATGGCCAACTGCTCGAAAGAGTACATCCTTCTCGACGTCGGACACGAGTTTATTGGGTACAAACTTAAGGGCGAGCACTTCTTCACGGCCGCCTGTCGATTTCTTTTTCGCCAGTACGATACTGCCAAATCTTCCTTCGCCCAGAAGTCCAAATACCTTGAAATCTTCTCTTCGGCCACCTCATTCAGTTTCTTCAAAAGTAAGGCCATCAAAATATTCACTGTGTGGCGATTCCTTGGTCCACTTCAATGTCCAAAATGTCTCCTCATCACGTGTCATTTTCTGTATGTCAATGAGTTCATGTTCCCTTTCTGCTCGTATGAGGGCCTTATATTGATCACCTATCACCCGGCGTGTTGTGTCCTTGCAGTTTTTCAGGGTTTTGTTTTCCTGTGTATTGCTGCTACTCTCCGGTGTTGGGCTCCTTTTTCTTCGTCTCATGCATGGCACCAAGCACTTCAAAATACCCCTCACAACTCCCGTTTTGGAATTCCGTACTCTCTTGAAACATTCCATTTCTGCTTTCTTCTTTCCGTTTGCCTTAAGAAATGTTCTGTAATAAAAATCACGCTCCAAAATCTATGAATGCTTTTGCGTAAGTAGTTAGCAATCGGAGCCAAGCCAAGCCAAAGTGCTGACTGGGGGTATGGACGGTAATACCCACCTTATATCATGCTTTCATTTTCATTATCAGTTCAATACATCTCAAATAGGTCCAGCCATAGAATTGTTGTTTGCAACAGATGGCAAAGAATTAATTTTGCATAATTTGTACATTGTACATAATTTCAGAATTATGTGCTCTTGAAGTCCATGAAAAGAAAGTATAATGGGCATGTAAATGCCATGAAAGATGAAGAATTGTCAATGTACAAAGTCAGTAAGCAGTACCATATATGATGGAACACTCTGAAAGGCTACACACAACAGTTTCTGGAGCATCCTAACTGCAAATATTGCAAAG
>Ga0123357_10006007_pt1 | contig 14678 bp, 9 predicted proteins | sample TergutEmb28metaG_FD_89873 | JGI IMG/M metagenome (GOLD analysis project Ga0123357, IMG submission 89873) | Embiratermes neotenicus P4 segment gut microbial communities from Petit-Saut dam, French Guiana - Emb289 P4 | ecosystem: Host-associated > Arthropoda: Insects > Digestive system > Gut ...
AGTCAATTGTGACGGTGCAATGGAGGTTTCGGATCATGTACCACACAGAACCACCTACAGACAAAACAATTCGTGAATGGTACATGAAATTCCAGCAGAGTGGCTGCCTGTGCGCTGCGAAACAAAGTGGCCGTCCGGGCCCATCAGCTGAGACTGTCGAGCGTGTGCAAGAAGCGTTTGTCAGGAGCCCCCACATCACCAAGGGTGCACATATCGAGCAGCTGTAAGGTTGGACAAAAACTTGGAGAGATTCTCTATTCATTGATATGCTTCTTTCTGCCATGTCTGTCTTGGTTGTTGCGCAGTCAATTTTCAAAATCCCGGAGGGACTTATGAATAACCCTGTATATCACAAGGAAATTGAGGGAATCAGCATCCTTGAACTTCCGTTACTCGCGCACTCCCGCACATGTGTGCGCACACAAATGCGTGATGGTATTAAACATTTACAAAAATAAAAGTGTATATCCTTCAGGCTCTACAAATTAAATAATACACATAACCCAGCAGTCTGAAGGTATGTTTTAAGAGTATAGAATGTATGGGTAAGGCAGAGAATATTTCCAATTACACATTTAAGTACACATGCTATGCATTTCAATTTTTCTTCACATTCATCCAAAAAATTGACTTCATCACATGAACTATGTAACTATGCATCCAATAAATTCTGCCATACTGGCAGAGCTGCTTATTTAAGGTAGTGACAAAACATACGTAAGAGTTTAAAAAATATATGAAAGTATGTACAGTTAGTCCTTGTTGAACAATGGGGATACATTCCTGAGAATCACAATGTAAAGCAAAAGAATGTAGAAAAGGCACGGAGTTGTCTGACCTTGAAAATGAAGGCACTACAATCCTTCAAAATCCCAAGGTAAAATAATTTGCCCAACAGCCTAAAAATCCTGTATTTAAGAAATCTCCCCAGTAGTGGGTACATGAGACTCTATTCCAAGGGACAAAGGTCACCACTCACCTCCATCTACTGTTGAGGTGAACAATGTGTTGAGCACTGTACCTCCACACATCCACATGCCTTCATGGTGGGTGGTGCCTAATTAAGCATAACAAGTATACCTTTTTTGCCTTATTATGAGAATCCTTACTCAGAGTTCCAGACACTGTAGTTAGGCTCCATACACATGCAACATATTGGATAACTATCTCTGATTAACAAATTCTGATTGCTGGTTTTCTTTTTAATACAGCATTACAAAACAATACTTGACCTGCACACACACACACACAAACACACACACATGTGCATACGCACAACTTACCTGGAAAATGTGCAACGTGTCCTTTACCCCTAGCAACTATACTGGGATCTTGGTAGAGAGCCAACATAAGCTCTGATGGTTTTGAAACAAGCTGCAAGTAATCAGCCTTGCCCAAATCATACTGATATAAGATATCAGTTGCGGCTAGACAAAAATACTTAAATTTCACTCTGTTGAGACGTTCTTTTGCACTGCTGTCTTCACTGTCTTTGAACCACTTCTGTGTATATTCGTAACACAGTTTTGCTGCTGTTACTTGGTCAGTGCCAGGGGGCATACGATTCATCACAAAGTACATACAAGCACTTGCAATTTCCAAGTTACTTATGTTACTCACACATTCCTGTATTTGATCCAGAAATAAAGAGTCTTGTGAATATACACTCCACTTGTCAGTAGAAGCGGCCCTGAATTGCAGTATCTCCTGAATTGTAACACTGCATATATGATTTATTTCAATGCCAAGTACAGCTGACAGCTCAATCCACTGCCTGTAGGTTTTAAGGTTTAACTCTGATTGCAACACATGCAATGGTTTTGACCCCATGAATGGCAAAAATGGGAGGCGCCAGCGAGATATTTTTGGCAGAGTAGGTGACTGTGGGAAATGAAGAAGCCACTCATCTAATTCTTCTTGTCGAGGAACCTTAACCCTTCTATATTCTCTCAGAAACATGAGAAGGACTTTCTTTCTGATTAACTTATGGGATGGAATATGCTGTTCCAGCAGATTCATAATGTAAATATACATTTCATAATTATAATAATTAAGACTCTTCAAGATTAAATCCAGCTGTTTAACAAGACATTCCTTATTTTCAATCAATTCTATTATTTCCTCACACTTCCATGCCACTTCAGTTCCTGTGTTCAGTACATTCAACACTTCCTCTCCATCTACAGTTTCCTCAACCTCAGATTCTGGTTCCCAGGCCAACAGAATAGCTTTCAAATGCAGCAGCAAGCATTCTTGACTGTTCAATTCAAAATCATGACAATACTCCAATACCAATGACACATTCACCTGCTTCAAATTCATCAGTGATTGTAATACATGCATGTGTTCTGATGAGGTTGCTGTAAGTATTTGGGTACTATTCATTCCATATGCAGCAAGTCTTTTGGCCCAAGTGCATTTTTTGTGGACAGACAGGAAAAGTTTGCTGTCCAACTTGCACTGCTTGCAAAACAACAATCCCAAATGTGCAACAAAACTGACCTTCCGTAAATCTTGTTTGAAGGTTTCTAGAGAGTGAAGAAGCCACTTATTAGCAACATCAATTCCAAGGCAAAATAAAAGTGCAAGGCCCAATTCTACGTCTAACTGCCGTGCAATAACCACTTTACAAAGAAGAACACGGATGGAATCTTCAGAAATACTCTTAATTTCTGAGAGTAGTGTGAATGACTGTGAAAGATCTGACACTGACAGAGCCCAGACATTCAGAGAACACCATAACATTACTGATCCTAGATCATGCTGCTGTTCTTGTAATTGCTTGGCCAGTCCTGTCAGTTGCCACTGTAAATAAAACAAAATAATACACAGCTGTAATGGTAAAAAATGTATAGCATAATTTATAATGCAGTCCTAGAATTGGAAACTTCCTATGCCATTGTTGAGGTAATGTCACGGGAAAAGTAATCAACACTTACAAAACACTTACGGCAAACATTATACTTTGAATTTAATTCTGCATCCATCATATAATAAAATTATATTACAAAGCATATCATGCATTAAACAAACAGCAAAATTCTGCAGACCGAGAAAGGCCCATATCCTGCTGTGTAGAAGACAGTCAACACACATCAAATGAGATGGCTAAAGCAGTAATGCTTCTAACTTGCACAGGCAGCCATTGGTTTGCGACAGTTTGTGTTGTGATGATTCAGAGTAACGATGGTTTTGAATCCCAAAGGCTAAAAATATAAAAAATTATAAGGACTTAAAAAATGTGCGATTATAAATACCACATATGATGTAAAGAAACAGCACAGCCATTCAGAATGAGACCTATCCTTACCTACCATCTTAGCAAATCAAGGACAATGTTGATTGAATTACTAAAACAAGAGCCACCATGTGTAATATGAGAAATGTAGTGAAACCAAGTAAATGGGAAAATGTCGCTAAAGAGTCACATAGATCTACCACATTGGAAAAAAAAGATGGAGGTATGTCATAGAATGGTAGATGGTCAGACACATTCTAATGTGTGCAGAAGTATGAAATTGCGCCCATTGGCTGTGAGTACCATAATGAAAAATGCAGATAAAATAGAACAGTCAATGCAACATGCTATAACAGTAAGTGCAATACCAGTGAGGTATGGCAGAAGTAAACTTTTAGAAAAAAAACAGAGAAATTATTGTCATTATGGGCAGACGACTTCAATAAAAAAAACATTCTGTTGACTCAAGCTGTTACTACTGATATGGCAAAGCCAATCATTGAAGTTCTTAAGAAAAAAGGGGGACATGATGGGATATCTCAATATTCAACGCTGTTTTCCTTGGGAGGGAGAGAAGATCTCAACAGAAGACTTCATCAGAAAAGTAAAATCTCTGCAGTACGCCAGTTATAAAAGATCAATGCAGGGGGTTTACAGCAACGCTTACAAACGCTTTCAGTCTGGGCTTCAAACACATCAAAGTAAATGTATAAAACTTAATTCATTTATTTCATGTCATGTAGTCCTCATCAACAACCGAGGGCTGCCTGTATTTGGAAGCCAACCACTTCGAATTTTGGCTTCAATACAAACTACCCTTATGGAGGTCTGCATGAATTTCCTCAGTCTCATCAGGCAAATTATATGATAGAACCTGATAACAGGCCATGATCTCATTCTTCCATATCCCTCCCAATTCATTATTCTCTACCACCCAATCATTGAACACTATACACCCTGTGTTATTAAGAGCATCACATACATAAAAATATTCAACATTGATAAAATTGTTGCTAGAACAAAAGAATAAGAAAATAAGCAATACACCCATCCACTAAATAAACGTATAGTAATGCTCTGCAAACCCACTTCTAACTGCTCTTTATTTAACAAATCAAAATCATATCTAACTTCTCAGGATCAGTGCCTGGCAATATCAAATTAAAACGATATAGTGCCTAAAATAACTTTTCTGAATTACCAGGCATTAACCGCTCTTTACCACCAGTTCTCCAAAGCATATCAAAACAAGTACAGTATTTCATCCAGAGGTCTCCAAACATTGTCACTTTTAAAACTCTAAACCATGGTGAGATAATTGAAATGAAATATGGCGTACAGATTTTAACTACAAGTAGAGAACGCTGACATTGAAGGCATCAAATCAAAACACTGAGAAAATATCATCCAATCTTATTCAGGTCATTAAATAAAGACATATATGAAACATACAGAAAATGCTGGGGAAAAAAGAAATATATGCAGAAGTTTAGCTTGAAAAATTCATAGGAATGATTTGGGTATCACAGATGCAGGAATACTACTAAAATATGCCTTAGAAATAAAGTCTGTACATAGATTAACTACACAATGATTGGTTGCAGAAGACAGTTTGGATATGATTATGGTGATGTAAATTTGGGGTCAAAAGAAAATTACCAACTCCTCATGCAGACTGGTAAATATTTATTGACACATCAAGAGCAAATGTTGGTAACTAATCACCAGTCTACATGACCTGATTTCCCAGATGACTTTAGCCTTCATTGACACAACTGTCAGAACCACAGATTTTTGCAATATTATTATTATGTAACTACACTCATGTGTGTAAGAAGTTTCTTTCCCGTACATTATAAACCAACAAAATGCACCTTTTCTAAATTAATATGTTTTAATTTTTTATTTTAGATACATTCCACATGTTTCAAACCAGAAGGTTCACCTTCAGGAAGATGGTTGTATATAAAGTTATGGTACATAGTGCTGTACATGCATCAGTATAAATAGTCCTGCAGGTAAAAGAGTGTGTTCAATATTGTCGAACACACTCTTCTACCTACAAGACTGCTTATACTGATGCATGTAAAACACACTATGCCATACCTGTACGTACAACCGTCCTCCTGAAGATGAACTCTCAGGTTTGAAACGCATGGAACACATAAAAAATTTTAATTTAGAAAAGGTGCATTTTGTTAGTTTATACTGTATAATTATATTACAATGTACAGCGCAAAAAACATGAAGAAATGTATCTTCCTTCTAGTTGTTTATTTCATATGTCATTACTTGTGCAAGAAATTAGATATTAATTTTGCAAATACATGTCTTTCTTCTTATGTTCATTTCATATTCCACTATTTTATAAATTTATTTGACAATACTATGTAGATGGTAGTTACATGAGCAGAAATTTCTTTCTTTCAGTTGTAGAAATTAATTTCATCACACATTTGTAGATATTTATATGAAAACTGTGACTGCTTATATAAATAAATTATTTTATCACTATCATTTACTAAATCTTACAAAAACACGAACAGTTTTTATACAATTCTCCATAATCCCCAGTCAGTAAAGGCTTCTGTGGAATGTAAAAAAACATTCCCCCGGAGATTCATTGCATAGAAATTCTGATGAATAAACTTACGTTTATGTGGCTCAAATCCAGCTCACTTGATGCACGACATAGCCTGCAGGAGAACATCTCCTTTAAGAATAACAGGACTTGGTTGCTATTAGAAAAGATGAAGGGATCTCTATAAAGAGGTGTGAATTTCCAAGTCATCAGAACATTTTGTGTCCCTGATGCCACAACTTCAAAAACATCACTCTCTTCCTCATAAACTGTTAGGTACTGTGCTGTTTGAATCCACTGGAAGAGTTCCAGCCATGACGATAAGACATCTGGTAACATGGAAAAGCAAACAATTACAAACAAATAACAGTTTGACAAAAACAGCAAATGTGTGCCAAAATGTTTCAACACTGTAAAAACTTTGGCATTCCTGATTATAGGCAGTCTCCATTTCACGATGCCTTGAACAATGTTGTGCTTACAAGTTGACAAACTTTAATGGGCAAAAATTCAGTTAGTGTGCCCAAATTTTGACTAACACTCTTTTCTTGGGGACTTGAATTAATTCTTATTTTAAGTAATCTTATGGGGAAAAATACTCTGGTCTACGTCATTTCACTTTGCATTAAAATTTTTGGGAAAAAATTGCCACATTGAATGAGGCCTCAATGTACTTGAGTCAAAGAACATGAGAGTTAATTGAACATATCCATCATTTCTTCCATGTACTTACCTAAACTGCAGTGTGTACATGTATTACTTGCAATCCTGTATGTTAATTGCAAAGCTGCACCTATTTCAGATGCAGTGCAACTAGTCTGTAAGAAGTGATATAACATGACCAGTAGTTTCTGATTTGTAGATTTTGAAAGTAAATCAAAGTGCAACAAAATCCTGCAAGAAAAAATCCAGCAGTAGCAGTAATAGTAGAAGTATTAAGCAATAAGATCAATGGACAGTTGCAATTAGTAGCCACACAGTAAAGTACAATGACCATTGTGCCTTTTTCATGTGTTAAATCATAATCTACAATATGACACTTACATCTCATAAATTACCATCTTCTTCTTCTTTAGCACTACAGCACTTTAAGTTTGGCCTTGGCCTCATGAAAGATGCCCATTCATCCATCCACTTAATCTCAGCCTTCCTCTTTTCTCTGTCCTCCTGGTTTGCCTTCAAGTAAATTCTTTACTGTCCCCTCACACTCTTACAACATGCCCAAGCCATTCTATTCCACATACTTTACCTAAGGTTACAATATCTGGAGAGTTTAATTTATTTCAGACTTCTTTATTCAGTTTTATTCTCCAAACTGTTTCCATATGTTGGCCCATGTACCTTTATTAAGAATTTCCTTTCCCACATCATTAAGGCACTCTCCGTTGCATTTGTCTGGGTTCACGATTTTGGACCATAGGTAACAATTGGTCTTATTATTGTTTTATACAGACATAACTTCATAAGTGTGTTACATACTTCTTCTTTAGTACATGGCTTAGTGCATGTTAACATTACCAGCAATAACACAAATTACCTGACTCCTGACAAACATACAGGCAGTGAACAGGTGTCCAGAATGATCCTCTATACTCCAGAGATACCTTATGTTATTAAAAATGTGAATGGATAAGATTATGCCACTTGAAGCACACATGGCATAACACATCCATTACATCCATATAGAGTTTTTTAACATGGGACTGAACACTGCAGACTGGACAGCATCATCAGTCACTATGCAGCAACAATATTGTTTGCTCTACAGGGAACAGTCGCACAATAGAAAACACCCTGTGTTACACAAACTGTTAATGATAATCTGTCAGGCTTAGATTCTACGAGTAGGTTCCCCATCTTGTTTTCCACTGGAATGTTCTGCTGACTCTGTATCATATGTTGTGGGTTTGTGTTGTAAGACAAAATTAAAGAATCAAGATTTGATCAGCTAAATTCTTAAATTTGGACCATAAAAGTTTGTGATTTTTGTTTGAGAGGGGGAAGGGGGCAGGAGGATGACCTTTCATCTGCATTGTGCACAATCCTGCAGGATTATAGGCTGCATAACAGCAGTCAGAAAGGACAGGATGGTGTGGCAAAGTTCTTACAGCAGTTCACTTCAATAGCAACAATTCTTATAGCATTTGGTCATTTGTGTTCATTTCTGCACACGTTTTCTGTAAGTTCACTAGGATTTCAAACAAACAAAAATTTACATTGCACTGAAATCCAAGCCACAAATTCTCACTCCATATATACATTATAAGTGTATCTCTTGTTAAAAGATGTTGGTGGTTTACAATTCCCCAACATATTAAGTTGAACCATAACATTAGAGCAGTCAAGGTATGAGACAAATGAAAGTGCTACTGTGAAAATTAGAACATGAAGCACAACCCTAAAACACCAAAACTGCCACTAAAGCTTGTGCTAAATGAGATTACTGAACAAAGAGCACCTTTGGGGGGGGGGGGTCAGGGAGACAGACAGAAACAGAGTATGTGTGTGAGAGATGGAAACATAAAGAAGAAACTTACCTCATAATATTGCAGATAAGCAACACATTCTCAGTGTGAATGGCTTGACGTATCATTTCTAATACCCCTTCTTCAAGTGGTAACTGTAACAGGCATGTTAATTTTTCCACTTTGCAGTATATTTCAAATGGATCGCCTGTAGTTTTAAAAAGATCGCCTATACATTCACTTAATATTTTAGAACATGACAGAATAGAACAATAATCTTTCACTGCTACCCTCTTCGCAAACTCCAAATGAAGCAAATGCATGTTTCTAACTTCTTGAAGTGGGATTTCACTGGAAAACTTATCACCCATGATGCCAGCAGCCTTCTCAAGTCTTGGATGCAGTGAACCCAGTACCTCCATATATGAGGTACGAACCTTGTCATGCAAATTGCTCGTAAGGTAACTCTGAGCCTTGTAGACCATCCTCTGGCAGCACTCAATGATGAGCTCGGCCTTCAGGCTATCCAATAATTCTAACGCTTGATGTTGTTTGCCTGACTCCAAATAATGCTCAACACAAATAATGTAGGCCTCTTTCAACAACTTTGTGTTTACAGATGCATATTTCAAAGCATCCTCCAGCATGCTCTCATGACCTTGTTTGAAGATTAACCAAATTTGATGAATTAAGTCAAATACCTAGAAGAGAAATTAGAAGTTAATTTAATTTAAACTTTAAGGAATGCCCTGTCATAAGAGGTGCCGCATCTCACATTCTCTAATAAAATGTGGCTTGCATGACAAACAGCTAACGTACAGGCCCATCAACACCAACACCCTAGCAATCTGTGTGAGAGAACATAGCTTAGCAGTTCTATGATGTGACAAAATACTTCCAGACTATATGGAAAAAAAATTACTAGAGACCACAGATTTGAAGTCTGACAAAATTGTCATTACACGAATTAGTTAAAATTACTGTGAACATTTAGCACTAGGATTTCTAGAAGTAAAGGCAAAGTTGTCCCTGTCCAAGCCATGAAGGCATATAGTGGGACCAGAAGTACAACCCTACCCATTCTTAACCTCGCTGCTAGATGGGAGTGGTGGTCACAAACTGGCCGCTTTACCCCCGGGAAAGAACCCTGGTATCCATTGCACAGATGGGGTGGGCTCCAGAGATAAATCTCTTGCTGATGCCAGAATTCAAACCCCTGATCATCCAGCCTGTAGCCTAGTCACTATACTGACTATGATATGCTCTCCACCAGGACTTCTTATAATCCAAATATAGGAAAGAAACTTCCTAACAACACTGGCCACTCAGCACTGACACCTGACGTGAAGTACTAGATTAACCCTGAACATAAACTAAGGTCATCAAAATTTACATAATACCTACAAAACCTCAATAAAACAAACATTTTATTATATTACACATAATTCCTTGACACGATGAGTCATTCTTTTAAAAAAATGGCCATCAAATCCTGAAATACAATTGGTGCTGAGTATTTCCACACACACATATCTCTCTCTCTCCCCCCCCAATAGATAAACATAAAATACATCTCATGTGGGACAAACGGTAAGAGCGTATCAGTTCTGAAGTCTCATGAGCATTAGATTACAGCATTCTGGGCTGTGATGCCAAGTAGCCTGGTTGATATGTACCAACATTTTGTAGGAACCTAGTGCCTCCATCAACAAAGTAGAAGTGCATTATGGTTGATCATACAAGACACAGGTATAAAATATAGTAAACGTAATGTTCGGCTCAATAAAGCAGCACACTGTGACTTCATGAGGGGAAGTGGAGCTTCTCAACCTTGACTAGATGGAGGTGAGTGATTAGCTTCATGCCTCAACCACTTTAACCTGGGGAAATACGAGGCTTGGGTGGGCCCAAGAACTGGTCTGCACATTCTGAAGAAGAGAAAATCTCCTGCTCCTGCCAAAAAGCAAATGACAATTCCTTCACCATCTATGACCAAAAGTGAAATCATCCAGTAAGCACAAGGCTGCACAAATAAAAGAAATTAGAGTAATTAAGAACAGTGTTAATTCCTTTAAAAAAAAAGTTCTTAACTAATATTTTCCATAACAGATGTTGACTCCCCATCAGTGAAGATGCTCTGTGATTATGTCATCTCTCATACCTGTTTATACATCACTATGAATCATGCTTTATGTACTGTCATTAATAGTCATAATATCTGAAACATTAATGGGGCATTTATTGCAACACAGATATCTCAGAAAAGCTTAATTGATGAAAGTGAGTGTGAAGCACTAAAGATACTTAAGAAGTATCACCAATGAAACTAGTTCATTTGCTGTTCTGTCCTCATTGACATAAAAAATTTTTTGTTTAAATCTCATTTGTAAAGGTCTTCTGCATGGAATTTGCAGAAATGTACCTGTAGAATCCCCTAGGAAACAATGGGTTTCACGTACCTCTGTTGGAGTTAATGAACAACTTGAATATTAATGTTTATGAACTGTTTGAGGTTGCAGATTTTAAAAAATAAAATGGAATTGGGTAAAAAAAAAAAAAAAAGATATTAGTGAAAAATCACAAATTGGAAAGGAAGGACAAAATACAGAGCTGACTGGGAGAAGGCCATTCTGGAGGTGAAGGTCTGCATGGAAAAGAAGAAGGAGGAGGAGGAGAAGAAGATTATGTAGTTTGATCTGTAAATGATTCTATAACACACAAAAAATCTAATACTTACACTGCACTTCTCTATCAAGAACTTAGTGAAACCATACTTCTTCTGAACTATTTTCACTTCCATCATTTTCTGTTCATGTCTAACTGATCCAATCAAAGAATGATGGACTTCCAGGCCTTGTTTAGCAATGCCTGCCACAGTTGCACTCCAAGGAACAGGAGCCATTTTAAGTACTGATATTATACATTTTACACGCACCTGTAAAAGAAAAATGCAGTGTTTGAAGTTATTTCAGATATAATAAGCACAGAGCTGTAACTTTCACTTCATTTCAGGTTGTACCATAAAACAACATTTTGACACCTGTGATGGCCTTGGAAAATAAACACAAATACATTTGGAGATTGTCATAAAGGTTCTGACACACAATGACACATACTGTGCATTATGTTCATAATTATCTGTCTTCATTAAACTAACATTTAATGCACTACTTCTTATACACCAAGATACATAATTTTAACCAGTATTCTGACGCATTTCAAAACGCGCCAGAGTACCAGTTCAAAAATGTAACTTGGTGTATAAGAAGAGCTGCATTAAACGTTGGACTGATGAAGACATTAACAATGACAAAGTTCTGATTTACTCATCAATCAGATGAAAAGACATAAATATTGTAATAATCATAATTTGTTCTGACAATTGTCAAAATGCTGTGGCATGGTCCCAATAGGCATCTCATTTCCTTAGCCAAGTCACAAAGCAGAGGGACATTTGTTTTCATGGATAAGTCCCTTGATTCAGGCCACATCTACAATGACCCCCTGAATGCTCAGCTGCATTAACTGATGTCAATCCAATTTTAAATTGGAAAACCAATGAAATGTTGGTGCTCAATATTTGATTGATGTTCCAGGCCTAGTTTGAAGGATCAGCCTTTTTCTTCTAAGACATAAATCACAAACAGCCTAACACACATCACTTCCCATCCGACTGACATAAGTTACAACTTTGAAATAAGGGAAAACACTAAGCACATTTTATTCTACTGCCAGCTATTTGACAAGTTTTGTCATACCTGCAGTAGGGTCATATTAAAGCCCATCTGGAAACTTACTAAACACACCATGTATAGATAAAATGTACATCTGTACCTTGAATACATCCTTGTCTGAATGGTCTGTTCTGTCAGACTCAAAGACCCAAAAAATGAACACAGTCCATCATAGCAGCGAGGACAGGTATGTTTTATTCACATATCTGTGCTTCCAACTTCAGTTGACCCTGGGGGTCAATCACAGTGCAGTGAATCAAGGACAACAAAAAAACTGGATGAACATAAACATGATTCCCAGGCTTTCAAAGAAAAGTGTCACATCAACAGACAAAGCCCCACTTCATAAAATACGTATTAATCAACTCCCAACATTATATTCAAAGAAAGAAAATGGCCAGGTATGTTTTATTCACATATCTGTGTTTCCAACCTCAGTTGACCCTGGGGGTCAATCATAATGCAGTGAATCAAGGACAACAAAAAACTGGATGAACATAAACATGATTCCCAGTCTTTCAAAGAAAAGTGTCACATCAACAGACAAAGCCCCACTTCATAAAATACGTATTAATCAACTCCCAACATTATATTCAAAGAAAGAAAATGGTATCTTGGCTCAGTGAGAGGGAAAATCCATGCTCAGAGAACATAATCCAAACAGATCTGTATCAATTAACACGTGCCCATAAGCTGTTGTGCCGCATATGTAAGGCAGATGGTATCCTTACTAAACATCAACACTCCTTAAGACCACCGCCATACCACCTAGATTTACACACACAACGGCTCAGACACAAACACAGCCACCGTGTCTGCCACTCAGTTTATCTCCATTTGTAGGAATAGTAACATCATTTAAATGTACATTTCTGAACACACATCCTCTTTGTTTCAGACAAATTGGCTATGTCACATTATAGGCAGTAAGCAACACTGCATGTCTTCAAAGAAATGCCATCAACTCTGAATGGCAAGAGGAGATAAACACTGCTAGCATCTGGACTACCAGGAAATGTTAAAAGCGCCAATGGCCAAGACAAAAAACTATACAGTAACTATGGTGATAAGTGTGGCACAAGTGGAATAATCAGAACTGTTTAATTTGTTTTGTGTCATAGTGGGTATATTTTGGGAGTACGTCAAAAAGAATTACAAAAATGATGTCTGCCTTTACACAACACACTGTAAGATATAGTCCACCTTAATGTTTGTACCTCTATGCTACTAATACACTGTATGATAGCAGCAACAGTGTCTTCCCAGGGTGCTTCTGCATAGTAGTACCACCAACCTGCTGAGTGGCTGAGAATATCAAGTATATAATCAGACAGTATTGTGTCAGGTACCAAACCATTATCCACCATGAAACTGTTGAGAAAATGTTCCATCAATGGTTTGATGTCAGTTGGAGCTACCTTCCCCAGTAAAATTTTCACCACATCACACTTGTTACTCTGTAAAACGGAGTTTAAAAATTAGTTCCCTACAGGCAATATAGGCTACTAAGATTTATTTATTTTTAATTTATCCAACATGATTACAGTAAAATCGGTTACACTATCTTGATCAGATGGATAAATCATTTTTAACCTTCAGGCTGAGCCCTAAAAAAGTGTTACACACAATTAGCAATGCTTTATAGAGTACGATATCTCGTATTACATGTTAGTAATATACATTATGAATTAAAAATAATGTAATTTCAAATGTAAAGTAAATAATAAGGTTAAAAGATATAATATATAATAAATTAATAACATATAATATGAGATCTCATCTCTATAAAACATTGCTAGTTGTATATAACACTTTTTTGGGGCTCAGCCTGAAGATGGCTCTAAAAAAGGAGCCGAAATATGTTGCCATTGAAAATGATTTAATTATCGTTTAATTGTAATTACTCAATAAGTTGTTAGACCATACAATTGTACATATTCTATTGATTATTGAACACAACAGTGATATCTCACCTGAAGAGGGGGAGGATCTACCACAACATATACGCCTTAACGATGGCTGAATGGGACCTGTCAGTCCTTTTATGTCATGATGTAAAATATTTTGTTTCTAATTAGTCTAAAATGCTTCTATAGGGTAAGAAGATTGTTTCAGCTCTACTTCCAACAAAGATGCCTATTTCTGCAAAGGAATTTACTTTACGTATTAAGCCCACAATTTCTGCCAGTCTTGAAACATTTGTAGATCTCTCTAAGCAGCAATTCCTACTTATTATACAAATACCATAATGAAACAAAAATATATACAGACACTTCAACATTTATTCTGCCGGTCTCATCAATACTTTTGTAAAACTGTGTGACTAAACCCCCTTCCCTGTTATGTTCAGCTCTCTGAGAGGCAAGAAATTTGAATTCTTTATTACTCATACTGTGTGTATTCTTATACCTAATTAATTAAAAGAAATCATGAATTTGATCACTGAATGGCTATGGAACCAACACACAAAATTATAATATACACAAATTGCAGATAAATCCACACAATTAAGAAATAATGGAATGAAAATAACATGGCAGTAATTTTCTACTGATTCCTGACTCTGAATAGCAGGGGGGGGGGGGGGGGAGAGGGGGGGGGGGAATTTGTGTTTTGTGAGAAAATATTAAAAAAAAATAGGAAAAAAAAAAAACCCCGGG
>Ga0123357_10006008_pt1 | contig 14677 bp, 13 predicted proteins | sample TergutEmb28metaG_FD_89873 | JGI IMG/M metagenome (GOLD analysis project Ga0123357, IMG submission 89873) | Embiratermes neotenicus P4 segment gut microbial communities from Petit-Saut dam, French Guiana - Emb289 P4 | ecosystem: Host-associated > Arthropoda: Insects > Digestive system > Gut ...
CGTCGGGAATATTTTGTGAGCGTAGCAATTTTGTTCGCAGGCGTATGATTTTTGCCGGCGAACGTAAATGTGAATCAGTGATTAGTGGTTAGTGCGTAAAAAAGTTCTTTAGTTGCCGCGTGTTTCTGACTGAAAAATGGTAAGTTTTGTTGCCTGACAATTTAACTTCCCGTTTTTCTAAATCAATGGATTTCACATGTATGGTATTAATAATGCAATTCCGGCTTATCCGGATAAAAGAATCCGGTAATTTGGAAAGTATATTGAGCAACGATTCGACACAAGAAAAAGCAGGTTCGTTTTCAATATGAAATTTGCATAAATAATCATCGACTTCAACTGCTAATAAAGATCCTATATGAATAATACGCAATTCATGTCCAATTTTAATCGAAAAACTGTCCATAGTGTCATTTCAAAATGTTACTTCATCAATTCCCTGATAGAAGAGGATTATAAAAATGCAGAAGCGTGGGAATTGTTCGTTTATCTACTCAAGGTACGACCAAGCACCGCGCAAAAATAAACAGTCACCCCACGCTAAGCAGATATATACGTGAGACATATATACCAAGCATTAGCGTTTATTCTGTTTATCATTTTGCTAAAAAATGGTCGTTCTTGAGTAATGATAAGCAAAACGCTTCAATATTCCCTTTTGATAACAAATCAATAGAATTGTTATTCAAAATGGCGTGACAAATATAGGTATTAAATGATTAAAAACAAAAAAAGCTGTATTTGGTTAAATCTTTAGGGGCGCTTGTCTTCGCCTTTCATTCTGTCTATTTATTGTTTACGCGCCAACTTTTTTATCATTCTGTTATTTTTTCAACAAAAAACTTTCTAAATAATTTTGTAAATCTATTGCCGGACTCGGGAAAAAGGTTTAATTTTGTCGAAATATTTTTTATTTAACACAAAACATTAATGTATGGAAAAATATAGCGAATTTAAAGCACGTTAGCGGTAATGCGCGGGCGACACAGCGACTTGGAAACGTGAAAAAGAAAAAGGCTGAAATTATTGAAAAAAGTTGTATCTTTGCTGAACTAAAAAAGTTAGAGCAATATGGCTAAAAAAGAAATACTTACTGACCTTTGGGTTTATGAAATACTCAAAGAAGCAAATATAGAATTGCACCCGCAAGGCAGTAATATTAAGGAAATTAGCGAAGCCTTACAATCTGCCTCAAAAGCGGGAACGGGCAATGTGGGCTTTCCTGAATATTGCGGAGTGGTCAAGGATTATGTTCTCATTATTGAAAATAAAGCAGATGTATCTCAGCATATCAAACGCAATGATAAAGATATAATTTGCAGTGAAATTGCAAGCATAAAACAATACGCCGTAAACGGCGCATTGTTTTATGGTAAGCATTTGGCACAAAATACATTATATAAGAAAATTATTGCGTTTGGGATTTCGGGCAATGAAAAACGACATAAAATTTCTCCCATTTTTATTGACGAGCGTGGAACCTACAAAGAGTTAGAAGATGTAGAAACATTTACGCTTTTCAACGAAAAAAATATTGACGAGTATTACACAAAAAATATTCTCAAAGAACAAACTCCTGAAGAAAAAACAACCGAAGAAGTTTTGAAAGACGCAAAAAATCTTCACGAAGACTTGCGTAATTATGGCAGTATTCAAGACAAAGACAAACCGCTCGTTGTTTCGGGAATTTTGTTGGCGTTGCGAGAGATGGAATTTAAAAATTTCAGCATTGACAGTTTGACAGGCAACGAAACCACAACTGATGGCGAAAAAATTTATGAAGCAATTGAGAAAAATTTAAAAAGAGCCAATGTTTCGCCACAAGTAAAGAAAGACAAATTGTTAAGTCAGTTTTTGGTAATCAAAGATACCAAAGTGATAAACGAAGTCAATGAGCATTTAAAGAAAACACCGCTGAAACATTACACCGAATTTTTGTACGAAAATATCTATAAAAATATCAAATACATACAATCTCCCGAAGATTATATAGGTAGGTTTTATGGTGAATTTATGTCGTATTCGGGCGGAGATGGTCAATCGTTGGGCATTGTGCTTACTCCAAAACACATTACCGAATTATTTTGTGATTTGGTAGAACTCAAACCGACTGACAGCGTTTTTGACCCTTGTTGCGGAACCGCAGGCTTTCTTATTTCCGCAATGCACAATATGTTGCAAAAAACGGACAAACCAGAACAACAGCGAAAAATCAAAAAAGACCAATTGCACGGTTTGGAACTACAACCTTATATGTTTACCATTGCCACAACCAATATGATTTTGCGTGGAGACGGCAAAAGCAATCTCGAACAAGAGGATTTTTTGAAACAAAATCCTGCACAATTACAGGAAAAAGGCTGTACGGTTGGAATGATGAATCCTCCCTATTCAATGGGAAGCAAAAACAACACAAGTTTATACGAAATTAATTTTACTGAGCATTTACTCAATTCCATAACGCAAGACGGAAAAATAATTGTGATTGTTCCGCAATCGTCAATGACAGGTAAAACCAAAGAAGAACGGGCGATAAAAGAAAATATTCTAAAACGCCATACTTTGGAGGGTGTAATAACACTCAACAAAAATACATTTTATGGTGTTGGAACAAATCCCTGCATTGCGATTTTTACAGCAGGTATTCCGCATTACAAAGACAAAGAGGTAAAATTTATCAACTTTGAAAAAGACGGTTTTGAAGTCCAAAAACACAGAGGATTAGTTGAAACAATTGAAGCAAAAGACAAGAAACAACATTTGCTTGATGTTTGGTTTGACCGCATAGAAAGCGAAACGAGATTTTGCGTAAAAACCACCATTGAAGCTGAAGACGAATGGTTGCACTCGTTCTATTATTTTAATGATGAAATTCCAACGGAAGCCGATTTTGAAAAAACTATTGGCGATTATCTTACTTTTGAATTTTCAATGATTATGCAAGGAAAAAAATATTTGTTTGACAACGAAAAAAAATAATTTATGGAATTGAGTTTGACAAATAGAGAGTGGAAAGAATTTTTTATTGAAGATATTTTCAATATAAAATCAGGCAAACGACAGACCAAAGCAGAAATGGTTAGTGGCGACATTCCTTTTATTGGAGCAACCGATTCAAACAATGGAATTACCGAATTTGTTGCAAACAAAAATTCTTCGTTAGACAAAAATATTCTCGGTGTGAATTACAACGGAAGCGTAGTTTACAATTTCTATCATTCTTACGAAGCAGTTTTTTCTGATGATGTAAAAAGGTTATCGTTTAAAGAATTTGAAGGGAACAAGTATTCCTTTCTTTTCGTGAAAGCGTTAATTATGCAACAGAAATCCAAATATGAATACGGGTATAAGTTTAATGGCGAAAGAATGAAACGTCAAAAAATTTTACTTCCAATAACTTCCAGCGGCGAACCCGACTACGCTTTTATGGAAAATTATATGAAGCAAAAAGAAACGGAACTTTTTAAGCAATACAGAAAACAAATATCAGATTTTGAGAGCGTTGTTCCGTTATCTGAAAAAAAATGGAAAGAGTTTAAAATTACAAACATTTTTAACGATATACAAAGAGGAAAGCGTCTAAAAAAAGAAGACCATAAAAGTGGCGTTATACCTTATGTTTCTTCAACAGGCATAAATAACGGAGTGGACGGATTCGTCGGCAACAAAGAAAATGTACGCATTTTCTCAAACTGCCTAACTCTTGCCAATAGCGGAAGTGTTGGAGCAACTTTTTATCAACCTTTCTTTTTTGTTGCAAGCGACCACATTACAAAATTGGAAAACAACAATTTCAACACACATATTTATCTATTTATCGCAAATATTATGTCGCGTTTCAGCGAAAAATATAGTTTCAATAGAGAAATAAACGATACAAGAATTAAAAAAGAAAAAATTCTACTTCCAACAAACTCGAAAAATGAACCCGACTATGCCTATATGGAAAACTATATGAAAGCGTTGGAGAGTGATAAAATAGCACAATATTTAGAGTATAAAAAACAGAACACGCACAACTGACAGAATGCACTACCGCAATGCCTTCAAAAGAATATGGCGATAGAAGATATTGTTTTCCTCACAGGCTATTCGAAAGGACAGATTATGCAATTAGGAATTTTGAAACAACGTTTGACGTAGTCAATTAGGATACTTCAATTCACTGATAATAACTATTTATTGTTTATTTGTCGACTTTTTTATCATTCTGTTATTTTTTCAACAAAAAACTTTCTAAATATTTTGAAATCTAAAAATTGTTTGTACATTTGCATCCGATTTTAGAATGAAATTATAAATGAATTTACTATTTTTTACTGTTAAACAACTGAAAATATGAAAGTACAAGAAGTTTTAAATGATTTGAAAAGAAGATTTCCGAATGAACCGGAATATCATCAAGCGGTTGAAGAGGTACTGGTGTCGATTGAAGATGTGTATAATCAACATCCTGAATTTGAAAAAGCAAACCTGGTTGAGAGACTTTGTATTCCCGATAGAATTTTCTCGTTTCGCATCACATGGTTTGATGATAAGGGTAATGTCAAAGTTAATATGGGATATCGAGTCCAGCATAATAATGCGATAGGGCCCTACAAAGGGGGAATGCGTTTCCACAGCTCGGTCAACCCTTCTATCCTTAAATTTCTTGCTTTCGAGCAGACTTTCAAAAACTCATTAACGACTTTGCCGATGGGTGGAGCCAAAGGCGGTTCCGATTTTTCGCCGAGAGGAAAATCCACAGCCGAAATCATGCGTTTCTGCCAGTCGTTTATGTTGGAATTAGGACGGCATTTGGGGCCGGATACCGATGTTCCTGCCGGCGATATAGGCGTAGGCGGTCGCGAAGTAGCTTACATGTTCGGAATGTACAAAAAATTAACGCATGAACATACCGGCACTTTCACAGGTAAGGGAATTGAATTTGGCGGTTCGCTGATTCGTCCGGAAGCAACAGGTTACGGGAATATCTACTTCCTGCTGGAAATGCTGAAAACCAAAAATATAGATATTAAAGGCAAAGTATGCGCCGTTTCCGGTTCGGGAAATGTAGCTCAATATACGGTCGAAAAACTGCTTGAACTCGGAGCGAAAGTAGTTACCTTGTCCGATTCCGATGGATACATCTACGATCCGAATGGAATTGACCGCGAAAAATTAGATTACGTGATGGAGCTGAAAAATCTGTATCGCGGCCGTATTCGGGAATACGCCGAAAAATATAACTGTAAATATGTACCGGGAGCGCGTCCTTGGGGTGAAAAATGCGATATCGCGCTTCCTTCCGCCACTCAGAATGAAATTGACGAAAATGATGCTAAAAAACTGATAGCTAACGGATGTATCGCCGTTTCGGAAGGAGCTAACATGCCTTCTACTCCGGGCGCTATCGAAGTATTCCAGAAAGCGAAAATCTTGTATGCGCCGGGTAAAGCTGCCAATGCCGGCGGAGTTGCCACTTCCGGTCTGGAAATGACTCAAAATTCCATGCGCTTGAATTGGAGCAGGGAAGAAGTTGACGCCAAATTGAAAAGTATTATGAGCGATATTCATGCACAATGCGTGAAATATGGCAAAGAAGGCGATTATGTGAATTACGTCAAAGGAGCCAATGTCGCCGGATTTATGAAAGTGGCGAGGGCGATGATGGCGCAGGGGATTATTTAACTTTCCGAAGAGGGAGTTGAGTACGATGGCACTACGCATTGTGGGAGTGACTGCCGGTTTTTGAAAAAAGCCAATCAGATAGAAATATTAGGATTGGCTTTTGTATTTTTAAATATTTTCTTGAAAAATGTTTAATGGATTAAAAAAAGTTGTATATTTGCAATGGAATCGTGTTGCTGATAGGAGTAGATTATTCAAATCCTGAACACGATTTTTCATTTTATAACGTTTACCTCGTGATTGTAATACGCCTTTCCATCTTTTTTCAATACAACGCAAATCCTGACATGTTCTAATTTTCTGTCAATTTTCACTTTCGCTTTGAAATTAAAATAACCTAAAACGTTCTGTTTATCAGTTTCTTTACGTTGTCCAAAATTGTTGTATTCTGCTACTTCGAGCAGTTTATCAAGACATTGCAAAACAGCAATTTTCTTTATATAAGGCGCCTTTGCATAAGCAAGTTCATATTTTCCAATACTTGTGAAATGTATAGTCAACAAGATATCCTTGTTTAGCACCACTTTCCCTTGTAAGTTTTTCTCATAAAACTCCTTGATGAATTTTACCCTGTTTTCCGGCTCAATGATATTGACACTCGGAATTTCAATTTGCTTGTACTTTTTTGTTATCATAATCTGGTTTGGTTAAAATGTTTATGCAAATATACTGTATTTTTTTGAAACAACAATTTTTAACTTCATTTTTCATTATATTTTGTTGATTAAATATTTGTCTTTATTTTTGTCCTGTGATTCTTTAATTTCAATAAAGAAAATAATAATTTTGAGAGAAATGAAAAAGCATTGTATTATTATCCTCCTCCTCCTTTTAGGAGAGCAAATTTCCGTCTTCCCCCAAGAAATTTTATATCAAGCCGGAATCCACAATTTTTTCGACAACAACGAGTTCGCCGATTGTCCGGTTGGATTTTCGCAAACGATGGCGGGCGTACATCTTGTTCCCCAGTTAGGAATCGGCTGGGATACAAAACACCACATTTTTGTGGGTATCGATGCCATGCATGAATATGGCGCCGATAAAACTTTTGGATATCACGATCTGATTGCTTATTACGAATACGACAACAAGCCTTTCCGCTTTTACATGGGAGCTTTCCCTCGAAAATTGGCGGTGGACAAATATCCGCTTTTCTTTTTTCAAGATTCCGTTACCAATTACCGGCCGGTGATGAACGGTTTTTTTTGGGAAATTAATTCAAAAAAAGGGGATTATATGAATATTTGGCTTGATTGGATAAGCCGTCAGACGAGTAACATTCGTGAAACTTTTTTTATGGGATGGTCGGGACGATACAACTGGAAGGCTTTGTATGGACAACATTTTGGATATATGTACCATTTTGCAAAATCGATGGATCCGGCAATTGACATGTCTGTGCACGATAACGGACGTATATGGACAGCTTTGGGAGTGGATCTTGCCTCCAAAACTCCGTTCGACGAATTGAACATCAACGCGGGATGGGCAATCGGACTTGACCGCGACAGGGCTGATAATATCGGATGGCAGTGTCCGCAAGGTCTTCTTTCGGAAATACGAGCCGAATATCGAGGAATAGGAGTGTTTAATACATTCTATCGAGGCGCATCGCAAGAACTGTTTTTTAACGAATTCGGCAATCAGCTTTATTGGGGCGACCGGCTCTACAGAGCTACGTGTTACGACCGGATGGATGGCTATCTCTATTTTTTGAAAACCGATAATATTACATTGAAGTTTATTTTTTCACTCCATTTCGTCAGTCCCGGAATGTACACTGAACAGCAACTTTATGCCACTTTTGATTTGGACAATTTAAAAAATAAAAAGCCAAGCAAAAAATATCACTACCTGTGGGAAAATTGGCTCTCAAAATAACCGGCCATTTTTATTTTATCGACAATCATCTCCGGAGTAATCTGTTTCAAACAAGCGTAGTCGCCGCGATAGCAAGGTTTATTTCCGAATATCGAACAGGGACGGCAGGGCAGATCTGTCTGAACAATAGTTGATTCGTCCTGGTTAAATCCGTAGAAACCGGTATAGGGATGCGTGGCGCCCCAAATCGAAACAACCGGCGTATCGACCAAAGAAGCCAAGTGCATGTTTGCCGAGTCCATGCTTACCATCAAATCCATTTGATTCATCAGAAAAAGTTCTTCCTGCAACGACATTTGTCCGGCTACTGAAGTTACATTACTGTATTTTTTCTCCCAATTTTCTAACTGCTCGCTTTCTTGTTTACTGCCATAAAGTATAATCCGCAGATCAGGCAATTCATTTAACCGGCGAACGACTTCTTCCATCTGCTCTATAGGGTAGATTTTTCCCCGATGCTTAGCGAAAGGAGCAATCCCAATCCCGATTTGTTTTTTTACCGGTTTTTCAGGAAATAATCCGTTGAAACACAAAGATGAATCGTATCCTAACTTTTCAAATACTTCCTGGTAGCGCTCAAGAGACGTTTTCAAAGGACGCAAAATTTTGTTTTTTCGCCGGACAAGTTTTCGTTTATCGCTTCTGCCTTTGTCAATTATGGCTACCGGACGTCCTCTGAATCGAAAATACCAATCAATAAGAAAAGAACGGATAACTCCATGTAAATCAGATACTTTAATTTCTTCCGTTTGAATAAACAGCGAGAGTTCGCGCAATAACCGGATAATTCCCCGTATCCCTTTATGTTCACCTTTTGTATATACCGGAAAGACCGCCAGATTAGACGGCTTGTTGACGAATAGCGACTGCCATGCGTTTTGAGTAAGCATGAGAAAATGATCATCCGGATATTTTTCCGCTACCGAATACAATACGGGAATCGCGATGGCGACATCTCCCAGCGAAGACAAACGAATAACCAGCGTTGTTGTCATACCTGTTTCTTCCCATACAATACGGGATTTAGACCCGGATCGTTATACATTTTCATCTGCTTATATACTTTCATGTATTTTTTTCCTGATTCGATATCCGCCAATAATTGGTCGATAGCCAGCGATAAATCTTGCTGCTGCTCTAATAGAACGGCTAATTTTTTCCGGCAAGCGCCGCGATGTTCTTCACCGACGTCTTCTCGCAGTGTTTCTTGCTGCCAATGGTAAATTTTCAGCGCAAGGATCGACAGGCGGTCAACAGCCCAGGCCGGACTTTCGGTATTGAAGGTTGCCGTTTTCGAATAAACCACCGACTGCTGTTTTTCATAAAAATAGCTGTCGATCAGTTCTACCAAATCCACTCGTTCCTGATTGGAACTGTCGATTCTCCGTTTGAGTTCCAAGGCTTTAACCGTATCAATATCCGGATCGCGGATAATATCTTCCAAGTGCCACTGCACCGTATCAATCCAATTTTTCAGATACAGATAATATTCAATGGATTTCTCCGGATAAGGATTTTGAATTGCTGCATCGACATCGTTTTTTTGATGATAATCCGAAATCGAGCGTTCGAAAATGGGGTAAGCGATTGTTGTAAATTGCATAATTTTTTGTATAAAATTTCTACAAATATACGAAATTTTTATCGTCATTATCAAATAAACCGTAACTTTGCATACATAAATATTGAGATAATATGAAGACATTCATTTATATAGGACTAATAAGCCTGCTGTTTTGGTTTTGTTTGCCGCTTTCCGCACAAAACGTTTATACGGTTGCGTCTGTTCCAAACGACCATTTGAAAAACGCAACCGATTATGTAACCAATCCCGACGGAATTATTTCGCAAACTGCCGAAGATAAAATCAATGCAGTGATTGCTTCGGTTGAGGGCGCTTCGACGGCTGAAATTGCAGTGGTTTTACTTCCTTCCATTGGCAATGACGATATTGATGATTTCGGAACTCGTCTTTTTACACATTGGGGGATTGGAAAAAAGAACGATAACGGACTGCTTTTCCTGTTGGTGAACGACCAGAAACAAATGATTTTCAGAACCGGCTATGGATTGGAAGGCGTACTCCCTGATGTGATTTTGTCGCGGGTGATTCGCAACGACATATCTCCCTTGTTGCGTAACGGCGATTTCGACGGCGGGATTATTGCCGGTATCGCTAAAGTCTGCGATTATCTGAAAAATCCGGAAGCCGTGCAGGAAATCATGCAAAAGGATAAGGATAATGCTGCGGCGAAAGCTAAAAATTATTTACTGGTATATTTAGGAATATCATTGATTGTTGCCGCTCTTTTCTTTTATTACCTGTTATCCAAATCGGTTTTGAAAATAACGAACTATCAAAAATATTTGTCATTAAGTAAACTAAAGGGAGCAGTCATCGGATTTACCGTTTTTTTTCCTGTCCTCATGGTTCTCTATGCTTTGGTTTATTTTCTTGTACTGAAACGGCTTCGCACCAAACCGATTGTATGTAGCCAGTGTGGTTCCAAGATGCTTCGTATAGCTGCTCAACCAGCTATCAGTGATTATCTTACACCGGCACAGCAAACGGAAGAAAGCATTCGCTCTATCGATTACGACGTTTGGCATTGTGAAGAATGCGGACATACGGAGGCGTTGGCTTTTAACGAATCGTCGAAATATATGGAATGTCCTTATTGTCAAGCAAAAACATATTATTTAGCGAATGACCGGATTGTCAGGCAGGCTACTTCTTTTTCGCAAGGACAAGGGGAACGAGTCTATACCTGTATGAATTGTAAAAAAACGCAGTCCCAACTATACAGCATTCCACGAATTATTGTTCCACCAAGCGGCGGAGGTTCATGGAGAGGAGGCGGCGGCTTTGGCGGTGGCGGCGGCTCCTGGGGTGGAGGAAGCACCGGCGGCGGCGGGGCGCGAGGAGGCTGGTGAAATGAACGAAACAGTAGAGACTGGGCGCGCCCAGTCTCTACACGGAACGGAATTGACCCCCAAAACCCTTTTATAAATGGGGTCTTTTCCGTTTATTTTTCTCTATAAGCCCGTATTGCAAAGGGCGAATCACGGTTCAGGCTATTGATCTGCAACGCAACGCACGCTAAGTCCGGTCGCGCGAGAGGAGGAGGCGGGTTGTAAAGTACCGCTATTGAGTGACATGAAGAAAGAATACCTACCATCAAGCGTAGTAGTCCAACATCCGAAAGTTACACCCCCAATTGAGCTACTCGAACTGCGACGTCCAGCAGAAGGTAAGAAGAGTGTCGAAACGCTACTGCCCGAAGGAGTTACCAAATAACCCGCTGTACCCGAACTGTTCCATTTCCATGTGTTACCTGAACTGCTCGTATATCCTGTCGCTGGTACGGGAGTTACCGCAATATTATCGCCGTTTATAATACTTTCCCATTCATACAAAGTAGGTAAACGCCAACCGTTAGGGCATGGATCATTACTGGTTTTACCACTGTCAGACCAAAGGTTATTATCACCAGGATCGTGCCAATCGTTAGGAACAACGTTGGTTTTCACAAATTTACCGTAAGCCTCAAAAGTAGAGAGTACCTGTCCATTACTGTCAAGATTAGGACTGCTAACAGCGCCATTTTCGGAACTCGTATCGTCAGTTGGATAAGCCTGACTGGTGCGCAATTGATGTCCGTCAGCTACACGCCCCCACTGGTACAAACTGCCGTAAACAGTTTCGTCTAAATCATCTTTAGGAACGTAAGCTCTTTGTTCTGCTATCGACATGTTTTCATCTGCGCCAAGATTATAACACATAAAGGTAAGCCAATTACCATTAACCGTTTTAACAGGGCAGCCAACACTGACAGCCAATGTGCTTGTACCGGTACAGTTTCCATTATTCGCTGTTACGGTAATTGTTCCGGCAGGTCCGTCGGCGCTACCTGCAGTAACCGTTATGGAGTTGGTTCCCACTCCTGCTGTTATTGTCCAATCTGCAGGTACAGTCCATGTATAAGTTGTTACCCCCGATACAGGAGTTACTGAATAAGTCAAACCCGTAGCTCCTTTTGTCACTCCATTAGCGCCGGATATTTCGCTCAGAACCTGCTTTGCCGTAATCGTACCGATAGCCATGCCGCTTCCGCTCCCACCGGTTAATACTACGATATAATTTCCGCTTGTTGTCGGAGCGCCTCCAATAGTTACAACCCCTGCATTCCAACTACCGCTTACACCGGCAGGCAGACCGATAAATGTTGCGCCCGTAGCGCCTGTTGTAGCATAAGTAATAGGAGTGATAGCTGTGCCGCCACATACGGTTTGAGCGTCTGTTCCAGCCGCTGAAGTTAAGCTAATACTGTTCACAATTGAACTGGCAGGCGTGGCGCTACACAGGTCTATCCACTTGCCTTCCGACCAAAATTCGACACAGTCGATGTCGGTGTTGAAGATAAAAAGTCCACTGGCTTCTGTAGAATCGGCAGTCAGGTTGAGCGCGTCCCGCTCGCTGGAGTTCAACATAGGCAAACGAAATCCGCCTTTTGTACTTTCTAATTCCAAAACGGAATAGCTGTGCGGAGCTTTCTGCGCTCCAATCGTTACTTGCGCCTTGAGCGGCAAAGCGAAAAATAATATCAGAAGAATTGACAATTGATAATTGACAATTGATAATTTTAAGTTCATAAATTTTTAATTTTTAAAGGATTAATTAATTTTTGTAATTCTCATTTTTGTCCTCTAAAATATTTCACATACGCACATAAAAAAAGCGTGGGACAAAACTCAATTATCCGTGTATGAGGTCTTAGACTACCTATTAAACCAAATAATGAGTAAAGTTCACGCTACAACGTGAACGTTTACACTCTATTCTTGGTTTAATTTGAAATTGTCTAAGTTTCATACACAAGAATAAAAGCAAAACGCCTTTTCCAATATTTCTACAATATGCGTATTATTACGCTGTTTTTATACCATAAGCAACTATTTTTGTTTTATTGGGGGCAAAGATACAAATAATATCTCAGATATGAAAAGAAAAAAATGGTTGGCTCTTTTTTTAATACACTATTTTTTAAAACGATTTGCAATGTTGCAATTTATATGTCATTAGGGCAACCGCATCAAAAGTTTATAATTTTTTTGAGGTATCGCAAAGACTTTGGAAGTGTAATGAAATAACATGACTATAAAAAATTTTTATGACCTTTGTGTCATGAAAACAGAAGTAATAGAAAAAGAGTTAGGCATTTCACACAATACCATAAACGCAGGTATTGCCGAGTTAGAATCTTCCGCTGTAAATATGGAAATTGTTTGCTATGAATAAAAAGTTTTTTTATCTTTGTACTTTAAAAAAATACAATAATTTTAAAGCGCTTATTTAAAAAATGGAAAGAATTTTAAAGCTTGATATATCAGAAAATAATGCTTTTTTTCTTTGGGGAGCAAGGAAGACGGGCAAAACGACTTATTTAAACGACAGATTTAAAGATGCTTTATATATTGATTTATTAAAAACCGATGTAGCGCAAAAATATGAACTCAGACCAAATTTACTTAGGGAGGAAATTGATGCAAACAAGCCTGTTTTAGTCATTGTGGATGAAATTCAAAAAATTCCCCAGTTGCTGGATGAAATTCACTGGTGCATTGAAAATACGTTGTCCAAATTTATTCTTTGCGGTTCCTCTGCTCGAAAACTGATTCGGATGAAAGCCAATCTGCTGGGAGGACGCGCTTGGCGTTATGAAATGTTTCCGCTAACCTCATCGGAAATTGGCGCCGGTTTTGATTTACTCCGCGCTATGAATCACGGACTTATTCCACAACATTATTTTTCAAAACGCCCTGAAAAATTTTTAGAAAGTTATGTGTTAGACTATTTGCAGCACGAAATAAAAGCGGAAGCTATGGTCAGAAATGTGCCGGCTTTTCATCGTTTTTTGGAAGTTGCAGCCATTTCAAACAGCGAAATCATTAATTTTTCAAGTATTGCACGCGATTGCGGCGTCTCTTCGGTAACCGTGAAAGAGTATTTTCAAATTCTGCAAGACACTTTGTTAGGATTTATGTTGAATCCATTCATAAAAAAAATAAAAAGAACGCCTATTGAAAGTTCCAAATTTTATTTTTTCGACATGGGAATCACAAGGGCGCTTCGACGAATGTTAACAATTCAGGAAGGAAGTGTAGAGTTTGGGCATTTTTTTGAACATTTCATTTTAATGGAAATTCGTGCGTTTCTATCCTATTCCAGTTGCTACAAAAACATATATTTTTGGCATACGAGCTGCGGAAAAGAGGTTGATCTTGTGGTTGGAGAGGCTGAGTGGGCAATTGAAATTAAAACCTCCAAACAAAAATCGATGAAAGATTTTAAAGGACTTCTTGCTTTCGGCGAAGAGTTTCCCACCGCAAAACTTCTCGCTATCACTTTTGATGATACTAAACGGGTCATTGATCGTAAAATAGAAGTTTTTCCATGGCGGGAGTTTTTGAAACAGTTGTGGGATAGTAAGGTGATTAATTGAAGAAACTTATTTTCCTTACTCTTGAAGAGAGCCAACTATTTATCACTGTTTGAGAATGTTTTTGTAAATCGCACTACCATTGAATTTTTAGGACTTTGGGAAAAAATTCATAACCCCGACTTTAAGGGGGGCGAATTCGACCCCCTTTTATTTGAATCTGGAACCAATGCTTTTACAATGAGTCCAACACGGTAGGTGGAAATAACAAATGCTATCGTTGTGTGAAAGCGGGGACGAGAGAGCAGGTGTGCTTTGACAGATACATTGACTTTGAATAAGCAGTGGATTTTATTTTTTACATTTCTTTGAAATTTAATAAAATTTATTTATTTCCCAATCGGGAAATATTTACCTTTGCAAAAAAAAATAATCATAAAGCAATGAAGCAAATTTTTGAAGTTGAGTTTTTGCCTAAGGCAGTTGAGTTTTTGGAAAATCTTGACGAAAAAACAAGAGAAAAAGCAGAAGAAATAAGAAAACAATATATGAATAATAAAATCAATAAAAAATAGAATCATGGACAATTCTCTAAAAACCGTTTCGCTCGAAACAATGATTGACAAACATATTGGAATGCGTGGGACACCCAAAAGGGAAGCATTTGAAAACGAGTTAAGAATTGA
>Ga0123357_10006011_pt1 | contig 14675 bp, 11 predicted proteins | sample TergutEmb28metaG_FD_89873 | JGI IMG/M metagenome (GOLD analysis project Ga0123357, IMG submission 89873) | Embiratermes neotenicus P4 segment gut microbial communities from Petit-Saut dam, French Guiana - Emb289 P4 | ecosystem: Host-associated > Arthropoda: Insects > Digestive system > Gut ...
AAAAATACAAGAATTTTGTAAAATGTATCATTGTTATTTTTTAATAAATTATATTGGCCCGCCTAAAGTTTTTTTCCTTTCCTTTGGCCCCCTCTTTAAAAAGTTTGCCCATCACTGGTGTAGTGGATCGTAGCACGGTGTCACGGTGGGCATCTCGTTTCCGTGAAGGTCGGGTAAGCTTCCAAGATGACCTACGAAGCGGGCGGCCAGTAACAGCAACGGATGACACATCTGTGGTTATCATCAGCACCCTGTTGGACGAAGATGGACGCAAATCATGTGAAGAAACTGCGCATGAAGCAATCATGCAAACCGCTTCTGTTTTCAGAATCGTGACTCAAACATTGCAGAAGAGAAAAGTCGCTGCAATGTGGGTTGCTCATCAGCTGAGCGACGAGCAGAAAGCTGCTCGCAAGAGGGTCGCAGAAGTCCTGCTGTGGCGCTACAAAGCAGAAAGTGAGCAGATTTTGAACAGAATTGTTGCCATACATGAAACATGGATACGAGATTTTGAACCACAACTGAAATTTCAGTTCTCTCAGTGGAAGCATGCAACTTCTCCTCGCCCGAAAAAAAAACTTCGTCGTCAACAATCGAAAGTTAAGCTCATGATGATTATGGCTTATGACAAGAATGAAGTGATAGCAACAGAGTGCCTCCGGGGTCCGCTGTAACAGCGGCATACTACAGAAAGTTTCTGCAAGATGTTTTGCGTCCAAAGATTCGCCAAAAAAGTTCCGCCATTTTCGCAGCCGGTGTCCTCATTTTGCACGATGATGCGCGGCCTCATGCCACAGGTGCAATATCCGAAATTTTGGAAACGTATGGATGGCAAGTGCTTCCTCACCCGCCGTAATGTCCTGACATGAGTCCACCAAACTTTGACTTGTTCCCAAAATTGAAGAAACCACTCCGTAGGAAACGCTTCAGAAGCATTGATGAGGTGTCTAATGAGGTGACCCGAGTAATCAGACGCATCATCAACGAAGACGTCCCGACAGGAATACAAAATTTGCCCAAACGGTGGACCGCTGTGATAAAGCACAATGGAGATTATATTGAAGGCCTGTAAACGTATTTTGTAAAATAACTTCATTTTTAAAGAGAAAATCTACAGTGTGCAGAACTTTTGAAATGACCCACGTAGAAATGTTTCAAGCAAACTTTGTACAGAAAATCAAGAATCATACTCTGTTTTCAATTCTTTTCGAAAATCCTGCTGTTTATGAAATAATGTAAAAAAGATAAGGCAGAGGAAGACAAGCCACAGATGAAAATATAATGCGGCGCATGTGATTTGCCTGCTAAGTGAAAAAGTCCACAAATGCGTAACACTTACTCCTTTTCAACATTAACAACGGTTACGTGAACGCGCTTCAATGGTAAGTTATATGTATATTTTGTCGCTCGTTGTAGACTTGATCGAGATTTGAACCAAGACTCCATTACCAGCTGCTCACTTTAAGAGCTGATCCAATTCCTTCCCCACAAATATATGTTCAGGAGACCTGGATTATATGGCATTATATCGGGGTATTTCTGTAATTTATTCTAATAAGTTTCCCAGTTTTCGACGGTTAATATATTTAGCCCTGCAGTCTCTTGAAAGGCAGAAGTTACAAACTATTCGGCCTCCAATTGACCGAATATATCATCGGAATATGGATAAGATAATGGGACTGAAATTATAGTAAGAAATGTCTCCTTTTTTCATAAACACCACAATTCAAAACCAAGCTGCTGTAATAATTCGTTCTACATGTAGCTTTATTAACTTTCCATAGACGGCATCGATATAGAGAACCTTCGAAAGGACATCCACCAGAAAACATAAAACCTAAGTGAAGAAAAAAGTCTCAAGATATTTCCGTAGGAAATTTATAGGGTTCCTATTGTAGCAAACTGTTGAATTAAAGTGTGGAATATATAAAATTCAACAGATCGCAGGCCATTTATAAGAGTGTACTGGTAGAGAGTCTAATCTAAAGACAACATATTCTACATCCAAATTCTAGGAGAATGTATGTTGCCTATAGCAATTTATAGATATAAGTACATGTCTGACACTATAACACTGTGAACAGTGTTCATGTTTCATTTTACCCAAGCATGAAACTTTAATACTTGTTAAGGCTTCTCAAGCTATTCACTAGGATTGTCAAACTGTGCCACAATACAGTAGGGACGCTATCACCCAAAAGATAGAATTTTATCTCTTCAGTTAGTGATGTCATCCAGTTTTTAGAAATAAAGCTGAAGACATGCCACTACAAACGTCGACATTTCTCTCTCTCTCTTTCTCTCTCTCTCTCTCTTCTCAAGCAATGCTTCACCATCGGCTGAAAGTATTCTGAATAAGATAGTAAAATAGAACTACTTTAAATTTGTGGAAACAATGAAACAATATTAACCATAGAGGAATAGCGGACATGCTACACGAAGAACATGTCGCACGTATTGCGAAGGAAAAAATATATATTTTTACGTTCATTTTAACTCTCTTGTTAATACTCAGTTTTTAGGACGATCAAACAAAAGGGGTGAAATCTTCAAAGCAATTGGGCTGTATACATTTTTACGTAAACCAAGTTTTGTCTGATTCTCAACATCTTGGGTTCTATAGCGCACAACGTTACGTTACAATCTATGGCTATGCAACAAACTGGAACTGTATTGGATATAATGAAATTTACAATTTTTTGTGTAAGTAACGTCATGGTATCGCTCGGAAAATGTAACGATTAATGATCACAAATCATTTATATAAACGCCGCATTTTTTAGCGATAACGAGACATTTGAGAACTTCGGTCCATGCAAACCAGACTGATTAATTTTCTAAATTGCCATTTAATATTTCACACACATTTCGTTTTATAAGTTTAACTCAATCCAGATATTGAAGAGAATACCGACTGGTGGACCTTTGTGAAGGAGGTGGAGACTGTTCAGCTCCACAGCGCTCATTGTTGTATATATTATGGGTCTGAACTAAGTTTGAACTGTAATATGGACTGTATGTATAACAGGTAGGAGAGGGGCTGTATGAGCGTTAAATGTGTATGCGAGTAACCTACATCTTATATTGATTTATGGGATAAGAACACAGAAGAGAGAATAAACTAAGCAGTTGTAAGAAATAGAAATATTTTGTGAATGCTATTGATGTGGCACAGAATATTAAACAATCTGTACCCTTACTTTTTATTTATTCTTTGTTAATACCAATGCATTCTTTAAAAGTCAAGATGTTGGGCTGCATTTTTATTAATATTTTGCCTCGTGTTTAATGTGTCTTGTTTTCTCTCCTCACTGATGTAACGCATCGTACAAATTTATAGATAAATGTTTGCTCGAACTCCTCATCTGGATGTTTCAGGTTCAAATTTCGACTGTCACTAAACTCTATCAGGTTTCCCAATTCATCAACAGCATGCAGCCCTATTTTCTCAAACATTTACATGTAAGTCAAACAACCAACATTATCATATGGTAATATTGTTCAAAATTTGGTACCGCTGAATTTGAAAATTATCAGTAAATAATATGCAATCTCCCTCTTCCTCACACAAATCAATTCCAATTTTGAAATTCCAAAGAAATATTCTACACAATTTGTCACTTTTTGCCTCATTTTTGAGTGGGCGAGCTTACATCATATGATCGTTACGTCTTTGTCAATACTGCCAAGATGAACGTTATTTGAACATTTTAAAAAGTTGGGGAACAAAATTCTTTCTTTCTAAATCTGACAACAATAACAGGTATTTTGCACAAAGCATATTTATGAAAACAACTCGCCGAATTCGTCTTAGAAAAAGAAACCGAGGTATTCGTAAACAAAATAAAAAACTAACATTATGTTCAAAAACTTCCTTTCTGATAATGGTATCGTTTATGAGATAATGTGAAAAATATGGTACATACATACACGGAACACATGATAATAAAATACGGCGCATTCGCTTTACATGCTAGTTGGATAAGGCTAGAAATACCCACTCGGGTATTTACAATTTATTGCTTTTCAACGTCAACAATTGTTACACAACCGCACCACAATGTCAGGGCTGTACTTACATTGTCTATTTTGTTTTGCTTTTACCGCTGCAAATCGTGCTTTTGATCTACATTAACCATTAAATTTCCACACGTAATGTACAAACGCACATATTTTAAAAAATGTGACTCCATTAGACCGATTCAACACCATAAATAATCTACAACAAACAAACAATAAGAAAAACATCAAAATTCCTGCTTCCCTATGCAATTCTGTGTGTTCCGCTAAGGCCTATGTCAACCAGTTCTTAGCGCTACCGAACGCTAGCACATGGTGAAACTCTACGGAATGCTGTAAGAGAAGAAGGTAATATAGGGAAAAGTACTGGAGGCGGGAAAAGCTGAGAGGAGATGCGGAGAAGGTAGAAACATGAGAACATGTTCTTAATGCTAACTTGGAAATAAAGAGTACTGTAAAATCTAAACAGTAGCCTGGCACATCGACAATACTTAATGTTCAGCGCTTAGCTGTATACGAAGAACCACTGAATCTACTTTCGCAAAACATGATGTGAAAATTAAACGACGAGGCGACAATTCGATACAAGGATGTTAATTTATAACTAACAACACAGGAAAACTGCAAATTACCTAAGACAGAGGCACGCCCTGATATTTGGCATGCTGGACACACATTAGGAGGAAGTTGTTATCATCTCACAAATTTTGGTTTTGTTTTAAAAAATCTACTCCGGTGAAAAGACCTAAATAATCCTTTTTTGAAAAGTTCGCAGGAGTCCTACCTGGATTTGGTTTGCTGGTTGGAGGGGATGGCAATTTCTCTTTAATTATCAGATTGTCCAAAATATAGTACATACGTACAAAATTAATTTACTGTCAAATGCATGGATTAAGGTTCGAATCCCGGAGCCTGCACGGATGACTGTCTGTTGTGAGTGTTGTGTGTTGTTAGGTAGAGATCTGTGGGACGGAACTCTCAATGGTCGAGGGGAGTCCTACCTTGTGTGTGTGTGTGTGTGTGTGTGTGTGTATTCGAGTGCGCGTGTGTGAGTGTGTTTGAGTGTGTGCGTGTGTGTATTGTGTATGTGTGATTGTGTGTGTTTGTGTGCGTGTGTATGTGCGTGTGCGTGTGAGTGCGTTTGGGTGTGTGAGTGTATTTGTGTGCGTGCGTGTGTTGTGTGTGTATATAAGTGCGTGTGGTTTGTGTGCGAGGGCGTGTATGTGTGTGTGTGTGTGTGTGTGCACGTGTGTTTTTAGGTGTGTGTGTGTGTGTTTGTATGTATGACTGTATTTGTGAGTGCGCGTGTGTGCGTGTGCGTGTGCGTGTGTGTGTGTATATATGAGTGTATGTGAGTGTGGTTGTGTGTGTGAGTGTGTATTTGTGAGCGCGCGTGTTTGTGAGGGTGTGTGAGAGTGTGTTTGTGTGTGTGTATGTGTATGTGTGTGAGTGTGTTTGTGTGTGTTTGTGTCCGTGTGTGTTTTGTGTGTGAATGTTTATGTGTGTCCGTGTGTGTTTTGTGTGTGAATGTTTATGTGTGTGCGTGCGTGCGTGTGTGCGAGCGAGCGCGTGTGTGTGATTGCGTGTGTATGTGTGTGTATGTATTTATGTGCGTATATGGTGTGTGTGCAAGCGTACTCGTATGTGTGTGTGTGTGTGTGTGTGTGAGTGTGTCTGTATGTGTGTGTGTCATTGAGTGTGTTTGTGTGTTGTGTATATGTATCTGTGTGTGCATGTGTGTGTATGCGCGCGCGAGCGCGTGTATGTGTGTGTTTGTGTTTGTGTAGGTGTGTAGGTGTGTACGAGCACGCGTGTGTTTCATTGATTGCGATTATCAACAAAAATTATGCTCTACACCACAGTCAGTTACTAGAAGAGACTTGCAAAAGAAAGAAATTAAGACTTGCAGCCTATTAGAGACATAATGAAACAATATCCACATATATTAACGTACTGGCGGCCATCACAAAAGGAAAGTGAGGTTAGATATTTGTGTCCTTAGCATTCTGAGTAATAAGAACTTCTCTAACCAAAACTGACAGTCACTACCGAAGAACCGTCCTGCCTGAACTATCTGCAGTCAGCACAGCGATTGCTACCACAGCGGCATTGTGCGTGATGTATTGCAACAAACTGCGTCTCACGCTTCTCGTTGGCAAAATGTAAGGTTCAAAGTAGAACAGGTCACAATTGCTCAGAAAGGCAATAGACGTATAGCTATACTCTTTCTTTAACCTCGGTGATAAGTGGGACTGAATGGCCAAGACCAATCACAGGACAGTTTTCCACATGAAAGTGAATCGATACCAACTGTATAGGAGTTTTGGTGCGCCCCATGCTCAGTCTCTTGTTGCTGACAGACTGCTGTTTAGTCCAAGAATGATTGAAAGAAATGGATTACACAGTGCGTGACAAATAAATTAAAGTGGGGTTTTCATACTCGCAATTGGTGATATCGTGTCTTTTTGTCGATCTGTCTGTCTGCCGCCTTTCCTCAAGTTTTGATAGCCTGAATTATTTCCCGGTGACCTTCAGTCTTGATGGCGCAGTTCTTCGTTATTACTCAGCTATTAAAGTAATTCTATAACAGTTGCTCGACATTCACTTAAAAAAGTTGTTTTATCGGTTTCGAAAACAGAAATATTTTTGTTCTTAATAGTTTCTAGAGTACCTTTTCAAGCTATTGGATGTGCAGTTTGGCGAAACTGATCCTAATGATATAGAGTTCGTTACGTGGTGTCTTATTTTCTGTCAGTGTTAACTTGAATCATTGACGAGATCAGGCGGAATTAATCAATTATGAAACAATGAGTATTAAATACTATCGGCGTTGGTCCATATTCTTCCCTATGTTATACCGCAATGCACAGCCCATACTTTCCACGCAGTATTGTATTATAATACCGACTGAACATTAAATACGTTTCGAAATTCTCTACTACTTGTCTGGAATTGTAAAGTTATAAGAAGATTCAACGAGACCTAATCATAAATGTGGAAAATTCTTTTTATAAAGTAAAATTTACTCTTTTCATACTTTAATAAGACTTGAATTTTCTAGACAGATTTCGAAAAATTCACAAATTCACAAGGAATATCCGTCACTTGCGAAAGGTGTTGCTGGATGCGGACGTACAGAGAGAGAGATGGACATACAAGATGAAGCTAACAGTCGCTTATCACTGTTTTGCTGACAATTTTCAACCTATTCAGGTTGAAAATCTAAAGGAGAGATCGAAAATATTCCTTTCATACAGGCAGAATTGGTGTTAGGTCAAAACACAACACAGGCAGTCCACTGGCAGACACCTGTTTTGTGTTCTGAGAGACATTAATTCAATTTTCACGCCGAAGGTCAGCCATTATGAATTTCATTCGTGGATTCTCTGGTGTTATTTATTGTTACGTCACTACCATTTCCTTCCTGACACGGCCACGCATAAATCACCCTGTATTCTTGTCGGATTTAAATGCGCTCTCTATTTTCTATTGAAAATTTCGAAAAAATCTAAGATTAGATTTTCCCAATTTTGCGAGCGCCCTAAAAATGGACTGCAAATCTACAGAATGCCTGCGAAAATTCTGGTCTTCTTACGGGTAGTTGACATGATGTCACCATACTATCCGTCGGTTATGTACAGCTATACACGCGGTCCATTGGCTGACGCAAATGTTCTGAATGCGTTTTCAAATACAGTGCTGAAGGTCAACCATTCTGAATTTCGTCGGTGCTTTGTCTTCTATCATTACTTATTACGTCACTACAATTTCCTTCATGACACTTGCACGACGAGCTAAATAAAGCTCCGTGCGCTGATGAGTAAAGTGTGTATAATTTAAATCCACATATCCACACGATATATGAAGTGCCTGCAACAATGAACGTAGTGAATGTAACTTGTCTGATGTTGACTCACATTTCTTCCCAAAAAATTCTCCGTGCAGTTTGCTTAATGTCTGTATCATTAAACGAGAACAAATAGCAAGGAACGTTTGGATATCAAATGGTAAACGAAGCAGCAGATTTAGCCAGAAATGGTCTTAACCTAATATTAAGTGATATATGTTCACGTTGTTGGAAATTTGGCTTATAAAAACCCGAATAATGAATTAAGAACCAAGTTCAGGCCTCTGTTTGCATTTAGCGGATAGGACGAGTGTCAGAACAACAGATGCACGTACGTTGATTGTGCGTCCACTGTATTTACTGTGAAAAGAGAAATAAGAGGCAAAGACAATTAGTTGTCATAAATTTAAAACTAATATGCTGCAGATTATCTGCTTATATTTATAAAGTCACGTAAAGGACTGAATATTTTGTATCGTTGAATAGAGAGTAAATTCAACTGCAGCGTACAATTTCATCGTGAATTTATTTAAGTAACACACCAACAAATACACATATATAGTATTTAACAACCTAAAATTTACATTAAAACACTTAAAACGCTCCTACATGCTTCGATCATACGATCATCCTCAGGGAGCATACTTTGTTCCTTGCTAAAATTACAGTTTAAAACACTCAGTGATTTACTTCGGTATAATTAATTTAGTGCTGTGGCAGCACTCACACATAACACACGACATGCTGCCACAACACCAAATTAATTATAACGAAGCAAATCACTGAGTGTTTTAAACTAACTTTAGCAAGGAACAAAGTATGCTCCCTGAGGATGATCGTATGATCGAAACATGTAGGAGCATTTTAAGTGTTTTAGTATAAAGTTTAGCTTATTAAAGACTATATATTTGCGTTTGTTGGTGTATTACTTAAATGAACTACAAAATGCACGGTACAAAGATAAAGGCATTCATCGTGAGTAGTGAGGAATTAATTGGTACCACAGACTATGTATCGCTGTAGACAAGGTTTCGCATAAACCGATGTCTTTGTAACGGGAATAGAATGTAGTGCATTGTGCCATCAAAGCGGTATTTATTTTTGCACTCAGAAAGATAAAATTGGAAAAAACTGGATGACATCTGATACGAATTACACAATTTTAACAGCAAAGCGACGTATTAAGAAAGAGGCGCAGCTTATTATTTAATTGTACGTTTTATTTACCTTTATTTTCCGATTTTCTTATTAAGGCCGCGTAACTGTAAACAAGGGCTGTAATATCAGTAGTACTGTGAGATCCAAAGCTTCAAAAATGGTGGTTTATAGGGTTTAGACACCATTTCACTGATCGATGTGTACGAACTCCTGATACATGCCGCCACTCAATAAAAGGAGTCCCCTCCATATATGTATTATCAAAATCACATTCCGTGACAAACACGAACCACGGTCCATACAAAGAATCAGAATGGAAATAACGCCCTCAAAACAGCAGACTGTTGTCACAATTGTGTCCTGGTGACTTTTATTAGAACGTACATTTATAGAAGACTGATAGGGCTATCAATGAATAATTGTGGGATTCAGCCGCTTCTCTTAGCCATACGGACAAAACTGTAAATATTACGTTATTATGAAGTAGTGACCGTGTCAACGAAAAATCTTCAGGCAAGTTTACACATAGAGCCAAAAATTCTTGGTTACAAGACGAGCTTATCTAACAGTTTCTATGGTTAAAATTAATGCATTCACTATGACCTTGTTCAGCCAAAACGCCGTAGGAGGTCCAAAATGCTTTCGGTTATCTTAGGGAAAAACTTCCACAAAATTACAATGAAACAAAGTACTGTCGCACATGTCGGGTTTTCCTGCTAAGATATGTTGGCCTTGGACACGTACAGCTTTTTCTGAAATATGCCCTATAAACTGGGCCCACACGACTGAAAGAACCGCACTGTCAAGGAGCTGAAGGAAGACGCCGACTGCTATTCGAGTGTATGTAAGTAAAATTTGTGTTACCTTCTTTCTGTGGTGCTGCAGCCAAACTAGGGGTTAGGGTGACCCTTTGTTGAAGTTCCTAGATCCCGCAAAGACATAGGCACAGTCAGTAGGATTTCTCCGAACAAGTGGCAAGCTCATTACTGAGGCCGATACCTACAGAACAAAAAAAAAAAAAATCTATAGACCAATATCCATACGCTTGTCGGTGTCCTTCCCAAAATTTTCACTATGGCTCTGGGGACCAAAGAAAACCCCCAGGGGAGGAACTGCATCCCCAAAATAACCAAATATGGCCGGGGCTAAATGCCCAGGTAGTCGAAGATTCTGCTTCGACTTCTAAGTGAAGTTTTTAATTTTTTTTTGATTGAGGGTGCAGTTGCAAGCCCACTTTTTTAATTTTGGGTCCGGAGACATTGCCCCTTGAGAGTCCAAACGAGTAGGTATACTACTAACATAGCCACAAAGTACTGGGTAGTAACGTCAAAACACACGGAAGCAGCACAGAAGTTGGATGGGGAAAGATTTAATATCAGGAAGCTAAATCAGCTGGAGGTTAGGGAAAAGTATCAGATTAAGATTACAAAGAGTTTTGCAGATTTGGAGAACTTAAATGATGGCGAGGACATAAATAGTGTTTGGGAGAACATTAAAGAGAATGCCAAACCTCAGCTACATAGAGTTTAGTTCTGCACGAACTGAAGTTTGATGAAGAATTTTAAGTTTTTAGATCAAAGGAAACAGGCTAAAATGCAGTGGGTATAGAATCCAAACCAAAGCATTGTAGATAATCTGAACGATGTACGAAGTGAAGGTCGCACACATTTCAGGAAAAAGAAAGCATATCTGAAAGCTAAAATTGAGGAATTTGAAACTAAGAGTAAAAATTTATTAGGGATTTTGTAGCGGCATAAATGAATTTAAGAAGGGTTACCACCCTAGAACATGTAGTAAAGGATTAGAATGGTGGACTCCCACAGTATTTTGGATAGGTGGAGGAAATTTTTCTCACAGCTATTGAATTACATGAGGTTAATGATGTTAAGCAGAGAAAAATACACACAGCAGAACCACTAGTACCTGAACTGAGTGCCTTTGAGTTTGAGTTGGCTACTGAAAAGCTAAAAAGTCACAAATCACCAGGCATTGAACAATTCACAGGGAGAGTTGTTTAAAATAGGGGGTAGAAAATTCGCTATGATATCCATAAAATTATTATTTGTTTGGGATAAGGAGGAACTGCCTGAGAAGTAGAAGGATTCGATCATTTTACCTAACAAAAAATGTTTTGTGTGTTACACATACAGTCGAATACAACTATATTTCACCTAGTAGTGCAGTACGTATACAACTACATGTTTAGGCCCAATATGTTGGTATTCTTTAGGTTGTGATTTAACTTACAGAGCAGCTATACAAGATGTGTGGGGTGTTCTTTTAGGGTGTTGGGAGTTGGGTGGGGAAACGAGATCTCGTTGTTTCAATAGTGGGTACCATGATCTAGGGCTATTATGAGTGAATCATCATTAGTTGTTTATGTACATATGTTAAAGCAGGTTAATATTTTTATGTTAAGGATTTGTTATAAATAGTAGTATTAGTAATATTGGTGTCAGTATACTTAGTATACAAGTAAACTTGTCGTCAAGTAACCTTTATCTCGGTATCAAAATATGAGCGCAAAATTAGTTTGTTTATTTTCTTACATGTGAATTATGCGTGTACCGAATTGTACGTTTAAGACCCCCCCCCCCCACAAACCTTCCTCAGTCCCTTTCTATAAACACGAATGAGATAGGGTTTTCTGCGTAATTCAATTGAGAACCAACTTGTCTCATCGTGCAGGTGAGTTCATGTATTAATTTTGAATATTCATATTTATATTTCGTATTAATTCTTGAGTATTTATTTCAAAGCACCTACGTCCACTGGGCCCGACGATGTGTATTGAAATCTAGGGTGCAGAAATGTCATTCTCTTCACCAAGACGTTCAGATACAACCTAAGCCCTCAGACCCCCAGTCTACTATTAGATTAGTAATGGTCTCTTCACCTGTAGGGCTAATATACAGGCAGAAAAGCTAACTTAAGCTCTTATGTCTCTCCACTGCAGAGTTTAAGGAAGCGTACTCACTAACAGATTCGAGCCCAGTCGAATTGACCCGAAAAGAATCGAATCCGACTTACACACCTGTGGCACAGGCTATTTGGCTTACTTAAAATGGCCGCGCCTGGGATTGTGTACACACCGTCAGGGTCGAGTCGATTCGAGGCCCAGGGTTTTGGCCAAATCAAGAACTTTGACACGGCAGGTCTCATTTTCGTCAGTGATATTCCTGGAAGTGGGAGTAACAGTTGCTTGTTTGAGTTCAGAAATGAAATGAGAATAATTAATTCTCGTACTTAAAGGCCATCAGAAAATTTGCAGTCTGCAGAACTGGTGAATGTTCATTGCAAAGGAAACCGATGCAGTCTGTCTTCACCTACGGACAGGTCCGGGTAAAGTAGCTAAATATTGAACATTGTAGTTTATTCTGTGTACAAGGTGCTCCCACATCTTTCCCTTACTCGGACGCGACCTCTTTCTCCACAAAATCCTGCTCAAAACAAGTAGGTTAAAATTTCCCCTTCGCTGTAGATTTCTGTACTTGAACTGCTGGATTCGCGCGAACTTGTTTCGACTGCACTCGGTCCGTGTGCAAAACAGCCCCAAGCAACCCCCTCCCCCCCACAAAATCCGAATATAAAGTCGGTTTCTACTCGACTTGACTCGACTCCACTATATTGGTGAGTAGATACCCTATAAATGACTGGAACTACACCTCCTCGGGGCGTACTGTATAATTAGTCATCGTGACATTTTTAATTTCATAAGCTACTTATGCACATCTTACAAACACTGCACTACACCTTCAGCTGTTAACAGTGTAAAAATTGCGGATGCGTCAGAAGTACAATTTTTCGACGGCATAAAGCAGGATAGAGTTGGTTAGATTAGGTTAGGATTGTAAGGTCAAATTCAATTATAATCGACGTCAGGTCTTCATTGTATGAAATAACTACTTTAAGTGAGGAATATTTTTCCATTTATGCTCCAACTGTTGTCGGGACTTCATCGTATGTAATTAATAGTTAAAGTGTGGAATGGTTCCACACTGTCCGCTGTAACTGGTGGCGGGGTATTATGTGATCTGAGGTCGGGACTTATTTCTACGAAACAAGTAGCTGTCCTAAGGAGTAACTATTTGAATTGTCTAAATGTTCCTTTTTGTATTCCCTGATATGTATCAGGTCATTCTTTACTCCCCATAACTCGGATCTTTATTCTATGAAATAACTGGTCACAACATGGAATGGTTCGCCATTCCATGTTGTGACTTTTAATGTGTCACTCAATTATTTAATGAATGCTACGTTTAAACTAATAATTTGGGATTTGAAATTAGTAACTTAGATTATAAAGTTACTTACATGAACTTTTTTTATTTATCTTAGTAATTAACCAAATTGATGCACAATTTTTTTTTTACTATAAGTTTATTTCATGCCTCTACATGTTTCGAGCATATGTGCTCATCACCAAGAGGCCAAAATTGTATTATACAACCTCTGGTATCATGGTAAACCAAATTTTTTGCATCAAGTTGGTTAATTACTAAGATAAATATACTGAGATGCACGGTCAGCAAAACATCAAAATTGCATGAAATTGTTTGTTACATTACATACAGGAAGCAACAGTCACTCACTTTTATAAATTCAGCAGTACTTCAGCAGTTCATAGTACTTAGGAACGTTTGTACACTTAAGAGTGATGTGACAGTTCGCTAAACTTAATGGAATGCCTGACTAAATACTTTGCCACTATATAACCCATTACGCACCCGTAATTGACCTCACACGCAACGTATACGCACAATCACGTTGGTCGTCGGCAGTTACGTATCCTCGGTTATTGAAGAAGATTACAGACGAAACAGTGTTATAAATTGGCTGTAAAATCCGCAATATTCTTCTGTCTTCTAGTATTACAAGGTAAGCCGTGCAGGTTTTATTGAAATTTTAATTTAATTAAGTCGGTAAATTCGGACTTAATCCAAACTTAAATACTCTAAATTTTAAAGTTTGCGTACTTTGGTTTATATATATATATATATATATATATATATAAAGGCAAGTTAGCTATTTGGTAACTACCAAGTTATTTGTGACTTTGATTATTAACTCCCCTCTAAATACCTGAATATAGTAAATTAGAATATATAGTAATGGCTAGATGATTTTACTATCTCATCTTTGAGTTCTTGTTATTAGACATGTAACTTCATTGATGACGGCGTAAAACTACCAAGTGAAATAATATACGAACCCTTAGGCTCGCACGGAGATGATCCGCGGATTAGTACTGCACAATGCTTGGAAATAGAACCCCGCCCGACTTACATACACATACCACTCCCCCATGAAGCCACAAGACTAGACCGTTTCTACATAAACTCGGAACTACAGCGCTGAAAAATGGAATAGAAATCATTCCTGCCGCCTTCACAGACCACTACGCTGTCACGATGCGCATTACTGTACAAGACACCGACTTGCAGAGAGCACGAGGCAGATGGAAGATGGACCCCACACCGATAACAGATGGTAAAATGGCAGACTCATAAACGGCACTATCCCGATATAACCATGTGGTGGGAGCGGTATGTAAAAAAAAAAAAAAAAAAAAAAAAAAAACCTCCATCTCCACCCAAAAAAAAAAATAACAACCACACAAACACAAAAACAAAAAAAAACACCCCCCCAC
>Ga0123357_10006012_pt1 | contig 14674 bp, 5 predicted proteins | sample TergutEmb28metaG_FD_89873 | JGI IMG/M metagenome (GOLD analysis project Ga0123357, IMG submission 89873) | Embiratermes neotenicus P4 segment gut microbial communities from Petit-Saut dam, French Guiana - Emb289 P4 | ecosystem: Host-associated > Arthropoda: Insects > Digestive system > Gut ...
ACGGAGAGTATATACCATGTTTAAAATATTCAGTACCTATATTTGTTGAATAAATATATAAAATGCAACATTTAGAGGTTAGCGGTGCGGTACGACCACTATAGTCGTCGTTAGGCGTCAAAAAGGTTAAGTTTATCTTAGACATACATATGCCTATCTTGAAATACAGAGGGTTTCTAAAATACGTGGCACCACTTATGGGCGTGCATGTTGGGGCAATGTGTAAATATGGGACATTGGGTGCTTCTCCTACTAGTTATGGTCCATTTTATCCTGCAATATACTGTTAAAACATAAGGTGTATAGAGGAACATGTTCATTTATAAATAACTGACTTTAACACTACAGATTACCGTTTGGACAACAATTTATAAAAAAGCGCAAATCGTTTCCTTGTGCTTCTATTTAGTTCGTTGCGTGTCTCATTAAGGGTTGTTGCATGCGCTCATAAATTCCAGAGGTGTTACAGATTAACTTCAGTATTTCATCAACTGTCGTAGCATTCACAGCACTTTTAAGATGACATATGTATATAAAAATTCAGATGGTTTAGGGCCAGGCATTGCCTGCTTCGTATTATCCATCGTTCCGGATATCTCTCGCTCACAATTCTCTAACAGTCACGTTAAAATGAGATGCAGCACTTTCGTGAACTACGTTTTTCTATGTGGTGGATCCTGTAGTAGTTGTGGAGGGGGTGCTTTGTAGAAAGCCAAGATAACCTACGTCTTCCAGAATATGCTAAAAAAACATGAAGACCTATTAGTGTTGCAGATTATCCCTTGTTATGGCAACCCACCTGCTAATAACAAACCGCTGTTGGTATCGCGACCGGAAAATACCACAACTACCTACCAATGCTGAATGCTGAAGTTCATGATGCCATACCCAGCGGATCCTGCCCTTCCTGGAACAACACCAAGGACAGAGAGAAAAGGGTTATTGGCGCAATGTCTCCAGAATCCACTGAAAAAAAAAACTTCGCTCTTCCAGGGTAATCTTGTGGACTGAGACCATACACTCGCCACAGGTGGTTAGTATACAGGACCTGCTCATGAAGAACCCGCCAATCTGTCGGACAATGTGTTCTGCAGCTGCCTTCCCATCGCAGTCAGCACAAATCAAGCATTATAAAGACACACATGTCTCACGACATTCAACAATGTCACCCTGGACTCCACCTTCCAGAAGCAGATGCTGGACTGTCCTTCGTCTCCCTCGTTATATCCATCTCTCCCTATGACACAAAAGTGCTAAAATCCGTTCTCCTGCCTGGAATTCTGCGACCGGAAATACGTCCTGGTAAAAATGGCGTGCCGCAACTTCATCCCCGTATGCACGGCCAAACATAATGTATACAAAGAGCCGTGTCCGCAAAGTGTATTTGCCGACCATGCTGAATACACAGCAGCGATTGGACTCGCATAGTAACATCGTCACTTCACATTGCATACTGAGTATCATGTTTAAGCATAGACTAACCGGGCGTCGCAGAGGGAGTCTTGCTAAGCGGGTACGGCCGCTACAGTTGCTGGGCGCTTCATTGCACTGGATTATAAACTAAAAAACAAGCATAAAAGGATGACAATTACTTCTGCGCAAAGAATACGCACCTACGGTGGCGCTGTTGAGATTCTGTACAGTTCCATCGGTACTCGTTGTTCGAATGCCAAACAAAAACAATCATGACCACTACTACCCGTGGTTTTCTCACATCCTTCCATTTTTTCATTGGTTGCAGTGAGAAAAAGAGACTACAACCTCTCCTAGTTTTACAGATTCTTACATCCGCTAGCTAGCCCACTAAGTTAAGACAGCCATTACACAACGTACGAGCCAAACATCTTTCAAGGCAGGCCGCGAGCCTATGTACTGTCTAAGAATACTGGAAGATTTACTAAATAAAATTCAATTAGCTGATCCGTTTCAAAGCAGTTTCCGAGCACCGAACTTCATAGCAAGCGTGAATAATGTACTTGTTCAGACCAAGCAAGAGAGAGAGAGGCACGAATAAGGTTATCATTAGCGAACAGGAAGAGCAAGATTGTGATATGACCACAACTTTTGTCAGCAAGCACCAATAAATGAATACAAAGTCACACCAACAACAGAAAGTGTCAAGAATCAGAGGAGGCACATCATGTTATCAGATAATGGGAATGACCCAGGTTGTAATGTTGATAAATGTAAAACGAAGAAACAGCTCCAACAGAAATTCCCAGCGCCAACCGCAGGACAAAAAACAAGAAAGCCTATATATTGCATTTCTTAACACTCACTATTACCGAGACGAGAAACTCATATTAGGAAAGAAGCCGTCATTTTATTTCTAAAATTCTCCAGTCGTGCACCTTAGGCCCATATAGATAGCTACACATGCTGTAAATGATTTTATAGTTAGTTCAGTGTTGTTCAAAGCGTATCGAAGGTCTCGGTTTACATGTGTGTGTGGGTGTGTGCATCCGTCCGTGTGTACGCGCGTGTGTGCGCGCTTTTGTGCGTGCGTGCGTGCGTGCGTGGTGGGAGAGAGGCGACAAACAGCTAATCAGTGAGAGTGAAGGAACCGGTTTTGGCCGACTGCAGCTGGATCGATACATCTCACAGCTTGAATGTTATTAAACACATGTATTATTACCCATCATGATTGCGTAACATTTGATTAACCCTTGTCTAGCTAAAACAAAGTTCAGGCATAACGACTACGTATACACTGTACTCTTCCCACCCATATACAGCACGGAGTTAAAGCGAAAATGGTTAAGTTGATCCTGTGCCTAATTAAGAATGACGCAATTCTTATCTCCGCGCTGGATGATCGGTTGTCGGCTTCGTGCCCCCACAGTTTTATCTTTGTCAAACAGGGAGAAAAATATGTGTGGCTTGGAACTGCTGCTAATCTGGACAGCGTGCCAAAAAAAGAAGTATGCCACTCCGGTGGAATCGAACCCCAAATGTCGCAGTGAATGAGCTGTCCTGCGCCATGTGCACTAAAATCGTACGCGTCTTGCTTATGAGTAGAACGGCTAAAAATTACATATGGCAACAACGTTTTACGCAACATAAATTAACCTACAATTGACTCCATGTAACAGATTAGTTCTTCATTACAGTACATTAAAAACAATCTCAGATTTCTTAGAGAGCACAAAGGATCGTTACTGTTGTTGCAAGAAACCGCTACGATATCATATCCTGAGAACACTGCATTTTGGTCTCCAAAGCAGTGTCCCTTCTACATGTTTTCCGACTGAAACTTTGTATACGTTAATTATTGCTCCCGTGCGTTCTACATGTACCTGCCCATTTCGCGCTCATTAATTTTATTACAACCATTATTATAGATTTTTTTTTTTTTTTTTGGCTGTGGCGCTGCGGCCCAACGCGGGCCATTGCCTCCTCATTCTTGAGGTTTCTAGATCATACACAACGACGCTGCACAGTCGGTAGGTCTCCTCTGGACGCATGATCAGCGCGTCGCAGAGACCTCTACCTGACAACACACAACACTCACAACAGACAGACATCCATGCCCCCGGTGGAAATCGAACCCACAATCTCAGCAGGCGAGCGGCAGTAGACCTACGCCTTAGACCGCGCGGCCACTGGGACCGGCTATTATAGACTATACATTATTACAGTTCATGTTACCATTTCCATCATCCTCCTATTACTCAATCTCTTTTAATCCCAACTATTACCCTCACCACCCTGTCCTCAGCCATTCCCAATCTCCTTCCCTCAGCACAAGAACAAAGTTCACATAAACTTACGTACATAACACATACTCAGATACATGAACTACAGTCTACTGGGATCGCTGTGTACATAACATGTGTGTAGTAGGCCTGATCTGTACAATTCAAACTTCCGCGTTTTCATTGTCATATCGACACGACTACCGTCTTTGGCTGTTTCGCGTGCGTGTACCTTCCTTGCTGCCGAACCCATTGTACGCGCGGTCTAAGGCGCGGGTCTGAGACCACTGGCTTACTGGGATTGTGGGTTAGAAACCCGACGTTGACATGGATGTCTGTCTGTTGTGAGTGTTGTGTGCCGCCAGGTAGAGGTCTCTGCATCGGGCTGATCACTTTTCCAGGGGAGTCCTACAACGTATGATGTGTCTGTGACCGCGAAGCCTCGATAATGAGGAGGCCACTGCTCATGAGGGGAAGGGGGTGGACCATCACTTGTTGGTCTTGATTTTCATTTATTGCTTATGTAAATGTTACAGCCAGACAAAAAGTTTCTTTATATTAGTAAATAGTATATATATATATATATATATATACCTCCTTGTTCAAACGTCACACAGAAAATTCTCTTAACATCTATTCACGACCTATACGGTCAAAAATTAAATTCGCTTACAAACGTTAACTGCCGACTTTCCATGCAAAACCATCAAACGGTTTACACATAGAAGCGTTTATTTCATACATTATGCTAAGACGAGCATAAAAATGTAAAATACCACTGAAATAAACAGTATATGTGAAGCAAAATTGTTTCTTCGTGTTAAAGTCTTAAAACATAATTTATGATTATGTAGTACTCTGATAAGAACTCTCAAATAAAATGCACATCAGCTTTTAAGTAAGACGAAGTTGACGAAAAATAATTTTCCATGGGCGGTTATCCATGGTGTCCGGTACAGAAAATGTGGGAATACTCGATCACTTTACGCCCAGCTAAAACAATTTTCATCGCTCAAAAGAGCGAACAATATAAAACAGGTACCACAATTTAATTTTAATCTTACAGTCAGACCTCGCAAACCTCGTAGCAAAATTACGAAACGCTGAAACTTAACGAAAGGCATTTTTCGACAAACAACACTAAGATTCCTGTAAATGCGTTCATAATTTGTCAAAATAATTGAAAATAGTTGTGTTTAAAACTGCCACTTTGGATAGAGTTCGACACGCAATAATTACAAATGCAAAAAATAAGACAGGAGCGGATAACTCATTAGTTGATAGTCTATTTTATCATCATCTCTATGAACAACTGCAGTAAAATAAGACAGGGTAAAACGGGCAGATATGTCCCACTTTTTATTTTGCCAGGCTTTTGTACACATACAAATAGCACCAAAAGTTATGTCTAGGTATGAAATACGCGTGGCCGGGTTTCTGTTATAAAACAGTCAGTTCCTTTATATAAAATTTCACTGCTTTTACTCACAGTAATACAAATTACAAAGGAATGCAAATGGGGGGTTTTTTTTTTTTGTTGCTGATGTGGAGGTGAAACATGGAATGAGATACAAAGTAATACAAAACTAGTGAAAAGACCTGTAATAAAACAAAATAATCAGTGTTCTGTGTCACTATGAGATTCCTTTTCTTAAGTTTCTCAACGTTTTCCGAAAGTTTGTAACGCATCGTCAAAAGAGGAGTTTGAATAAAAATGTGCAGTTTCCATGCATCCACTTTTCACAGAATGAGCACTGAATCCTATTATTAGATAGTAATATTCCTTATAAGCCTTATATAACAATCGTCTTCATGATCTTGAGTAGAATTACTCGAATAAGATTTCTGAACTCTTCTGTTGAAATTATGCTTCAAAGGTCTCGTTCTTTCTTCTTTTCTCCTGGCGGGTGTTTTGATAAGTAGCTGGATTCTGTTCCATGCAATATCAACAACTTTTCATCTTTCTTTCACTGAACACAGTGTTCTTTCAGTGAAGTCATTAATGAGTTGAGTCCATGTACGTTGATACGTTCATAATTTTCGTACATCCTCCTGGAGTTCCACCTACAAATTCTGGTTTACTGTTTATGCCTTTGAAAATACAAACAGATTGTAAGAAATTCTAAATCCTTTACTCAACGTACCCCTGAAAATACACTATAATTTGATCTTTAAATAACAGTCAATCAGACAAACTGAAATTACAGTGGGACAGCTTTACGATATTACCCCAACTGGGGAACAAAGAAGCCCCCGGATTATCATAAGACCATGGCACAATTTTTCTAGCGATGTGAAATAATACAGAAACATTCAGCCTTCATTAGTGGTACACGGTGTCGCAGTTGCTTGAGGCACTACGCTACAAACCGGAAGGTCGAGGGTTCGATTCAAATTGGGATTATTCCTTGACTTATACCTTCTGGCCGCATTATGGCCCTAGAGTCGACTCACCCGCTAACAGAAATGAGTACCAGGGCCAACAACCTTGCCACCTTCATGTGCCGATTGTCTATACATTGTAGGAGTCTCAACCTCCTTGATCCCTAACGGCCCTACCTGTACCAGCCTTCTTTCATGCAGAGTGGTGCCAAAATTACTTTCAGCATAAACAATGTCTACGGCTTCCACGTTCCCAGATTCATTATTGGAAGACCTTCCAGCTATGTAATATGTGCTCCTTCCTACTGTAAACTTTCATTGGTCAGTGGAGCAACGTTGCCCACGTTACCCTAATCATGATGCAAAAGTAGTCCTTATGTGGGTTTAATTTAATCGTAATCAATTAAGAAAGGATTTACGTAACCAACTGGCAACAATTCTGAACATTTCTTGGTGTCAGTTGGGACATGGCTTCCTCAAAAAGTAGCAACACTGGGAAAACTCGAGGGAGCTAAAGAAAATTCTCAACAACACAACAGCAATGTTGCAAATATAGGATTAAGCCTTCGCGTTCCTTAAGAAGTAAAAAAAAAAAAAAACTTTTTTAACTACAGCAATATAATTTACTGACTTTACAACCCATCTTCACTAAAGCAGATGCATCAAAACTTTTAGATCAGCTTTAACTAACTGAGAAAAGCAATAAGATAACATATATGAAGGCTATGTACGTATATAAGATTTACTGCGGACATTTCAGTTCTTACAAACAGTGTTAAAAGTTACAAATTAGTTGCGTACAAACTGGAGAATCACATGACAAATTCTCCACTACAAGAGGAGAAACGGCTATAAAGTCTCTCTGTTTTGAAGTACATAAACTTCCAAACACGTTCTTTGTGACTTCACATCCCCGTATATAAAGCCATCACGTTAATTTACTCTACAGATAAAGTAAAATCTCTAATTAACGCGACATACAAAGATGCGTGACTTTACCCACACACTTCGTTAACTTTCTAAGAATAGTATATATCAATATGGGAAAAATAAGTCAAAATCTTAAATAACATGAAAACAGATTATGAATTGGATAAAATAAGCATTTCAGAAATTACTACACGTGAAAGACATAACGAAACACGTGGACATTGTGACGTATTTGGATGAAAATAAATATGGGTATAGCTACTGCATGTAACAGTATACATAATAGCTCGAACTATTAATGGAAAGCAAAATTAAATATGTAACCCATCGGACCCAAATTAAAGATACAGAATACAATACATAACTGTCTCCAAATGCCGTGTCCTAAATAGTAGGGGAGTTCCAAAGGCCCCATGAACAAAGATCTTAAAAAGTATATAAGATAAAACGTACGCATCAATATTTCTGCTGCTAAACTTAAGTACTGGAGAAGTGGAATGTTACGCTGTGTCGTTCAATAAGTAATCCGAAACTTGGGGAACTAATTACACAATAACACAGCGCAACATTCAGGAACACTCGAATCTTCACCAACACCGATGTAAAAACCTCAAATTTCGATTTTATATTGCAGCTTCCAAAGAAAAATTGTCGCGTGAATTTTATATCGGATCATACCAGTTCCCAACAACCTCTACTTTTCCTTAAGCTCAAACTACGTTTCGTGAATTTTTTTAGTAAGAATTCATGATAAACATTTGTAGTGCATGACAGTGCAGATCTCACTATAAGATTACCGGGTGCCACAACCCAGAAAAACCACCAACCAAAACAATTTCGTTCATATTAATAAATTAATTTCGTGGGCCGCTTTATTTTACTTAATCCTTGACTGAAAGTAAAAGATGGAGACAGCAGACCTGTAAAACGCTAGCAACCACCTGAATAATGGTTGTCATAACATGGAAAATCACAACATCAATTTTCGCGTCAGGGAAAACCTCAAACTACTCTACAAAAATCGACATATTTCGTGAAATGGCATACAAAGAAGTTATTTCTTTTTACAGTACAGTAACGGTACTGTTGATTGTGGAAGAACGATGCGGAAAAAACAGTCCGGTCATCAGCGTTCAATGCAAAATCGTATTAGACTCCCCCCCCCGCCTGTTATCGAAGTCCGCCCAGCAGCAGTGCAGATGAACAGACACAATACGCTGCGCAGCCATCTACGGATGAACTTACCGATCGGAATTCACAGGATGTTTTTGATTCATTTTGGTTTCTTATAGATCTCCTACTACTGGAATGCCATTGACGGAAAAGTCCAGTACGCCACTCACAACTACAAAAGACCATGTGAAAGTTTGCCTTAGAGAACTACATACTTGACAAAAGTACTTCCGCTTAGATACTAGGCTCATAAAATCAGGCACTCATACTCTAAATCACTGCACAAATTCATGCTTCTACACTAAATTGCTGTTTTTAGTATCGTATGATTACGTGCTGCATAGCACCACATTCTCAAGAATACTTGGGAAGTTGCTGATTTTGAGGCTTACACAAACGAAGGCGTACAGAAAAGCTCCCAGACCGCGTCCGTAACAAAACACGCGCTTTTCTTTGACTCTGGTCGTTGCTGTCGCCTTCAAAATAGTATCCTTCTGAGTTCACGCAACGTTTCTGCCACTACTAGAAACCCCGCTGAAACAGGCTTTTGGAAATCGCGTGTAGTGGCTGATCCAGAAGTTCAAGGAATTCGTGGAAACGGAGCCCTTGTAGCACAGATTTCATTCTCGGAAACTAGAAGAAATCACAAGACGCCACATAATCCGCGTTAGGATGGTGTGGAACCATAGGCATTATTTAGCAACCAACAATTGTTGCACCCACCAAGCAGTGTGCGCCGGAGCATTTTCAAGGTGCATCAAACAGTTCTGGTTCCGCCACAGATTCGGACGTTGTGGACGGACTTGTCCCTCAGACGTTGCAAAACATCCAGTAGTAGGCCTAATGCTAGTTAATCATTCGTCCTGGAGAAAGGAATTCCTGTTGATTAAGGGCCTCACAGCATACAATTATGGAAGTGAAGGGCGGCAAGGTAAAGTCAGTACAATGGGTGGTGGAGTGCATAATTTGCATCTTCAAGACCTATTTGCAGTCATGTTGAAATGCAAAAGAACATTGAAATAACATAAAAGATGGTTTTAAACATATGCATGTGGAATTAGAACTCTTCTTTAAATATAGGCCTATTATTTAGTTCGTTCGACCGTCAACCGACACAAATCCCTGATGATGGAGAAAGTCTCCGGAAGGCTGGAAACAAATACCACCTTCTTTCAGTTGATAGATCGAAGGAACTTGAACCTTTCGGCGCCGGAATTATTTTTTTAATTTTAGCACACCCTGTATACGTATAGCAATGTGAATTAAACAGGAACCAAATATGTTAGATTTATGAAACAAACTGCATTTTGAAGAGAAAAAAAAACGGAGAGTATATACCATGTTTAAAATATTCAGTACCTGTATTTGTCGAATAAATATATAAAATGTAGCATTTAGAGGTTAGCGGTGCGGTACGACCACTATAGTCGTCGTTAGGCGTCAAAAGGTTAATGCGTACACTCGTCGTGAAAGGCTCATATCTTAGAAACACTCGTTTACTTTCTACAATATAGGTGCTACAATACAGTCTCATCATTCATAGAAATCATCTATTACACCAAAAAACCATTAAATGACGCGGAAATCAGCGGACACGATTACATGTACCCAATTTTGTAGAAGTTAGTGGTAAATTAGAGTGAACAAAAAGAGTTCGGCCGAACACTGTTGAGCCTGTTCGTTCAGCTGCACGCCACTGATAAGACTACCTTCATCACACAAAATAGTAGATTCGTCATGACGCTTACTGCCTTGTTGACAATAGTCGCTGTAAAATGATAGAAATTTTTTCAACTTGCTGGAAAATAGACCATCAAATTCTACGTAATAGAGGTATTTTTCCATCCGAAAGTTGAATATAGACGGTACTTTAATTTCAAGATTAAACTAATTCACAATTTAGTCCTAGAGTTTGCAACCGACAGCTCACGAAATGGCCACGTGGGACCGAGTAAAGAAGTAGGATTAGTGCTATCTAGCGGGAGCAGGCGGTACTAAAAAGCAAGACTACGACACACCATACAACTGGCAGATCGCTTCTACTGTATTAAACCAGGCCTAGGTTTCGTAGGAAGCTGGTAGCCTTAATATCAGCGTTCACTGTAAGGCAAGCCAGGTCAATAATAAAAGGTCACGTTAGATAAAGTGTGAGTCGGCGTTTTATGTACGGAAAAATAGGCCTATAAGCTGCGGAAACGTCTTTTGCTTAACAGCGTTTCAAAACATTCCATGGTATAAACCAGAGCACACAGACCACTTGAATGTTAAAAGCAAGTAACAAACATGTCTGGAATCGTAAATTCCACAGTACATTCACTTTCTCAGTCCCTCAGAGAAATCACAATATTAGTCCTCCCAGTCCTATCTCCTTTATTAGGTGGCCCTACCTAATTTTAGACTTCATTCAACGGTCTCTTTAGTTCTGAGCAACAGGCGGGGGAAAAGACTCAAAACTGGTAATGAAGAACAGAACGTTGAAAGTGAGGGGAAGTGTTAAAGACAAACAGGAAAAATTTAAGAATGCAGTTTGTCCCGACTGACACGTCAGCAAGGTTCCAGGAAAACCTTGAGCAACACGGGGCAACGGCAGTCTTATAATTTTTGTATTTGCATGCGCACTGTTAAAACACACACGATGTGTATCTGGGCGATTATTTTTCAAGGGAAACTTGGTGAAAACTTAAAGGAAAGTGATGATGGTACATTACAGCAGGCTTGGTACTATGGACACTGGCCATCTTCCCAAATCTTGCAACCTTTATACACACAACTATCTGAAGACCGTCACAGACCCAGTTTCTGAAACGGTTTACTATAACAAAAACAAACTATGACCAAATTCTAAAACATCAAACAAGCCTATTGTAAACTTTGTAGTTCTGCTGCTTCTTGGGGAGAAAAAAAAACGAAATAACGTTGTGCTCGTAATAACAATGACAACGAAACGAAGCGATAAATTACAAAAGAGTGAATTATTAGTGGGGTTTCATTACAGTGTTATTCATTTCAAATAAACTCGCAGACTTTTCACATGTTTCTCAAGATATCGTTTTGCGTTTACATTGAGAACGGTGGCAATTCTTGGAGGGTAAATGCAGACGGCGAAGAAAGTAGAGATATCAGTAAAGACTTCCTCTGATACTTGATAAAAGGCTGTATTACCTGAGACTGAGGAATATCTAATATCTTACTACAGTTTAGCAACTTACTCTGTCTTAATCAGATCGCCTCTCACGAATCTGTGGGTACGAAATTTAAATAAGAAATTTGAATATATTAAACATATTTGTTACGTCTCTCGACAGAAGTTAATGCAACATTGTGTATACAATGAATGTTTCATTACATTTACTACAGAAATGTCAACAAACACGCACACTATACCGTAAAATCCCTTTAAACGTCGATGCCGTAATAAGTTACTGAATCCTTGGACACCTAATATTCACCGACATTTGTAAGTTGGGTTCCTACATCACAAAAATTACAAGTTTCCATTACAAAAACCAAGCCGTTAATGCTGTTTATTTTGAGTATCGTATGAAACCCAGAATACACGTTGTGAGGGAACTACAGAGCTTACAATGTTCAAGAAATAAGTACATACACAAGCAGTAACTAACAAGTTTTCAAGAATTAATCTGAAATGATATGACAACCCCTATCTTATTATATAGTATCGAAATGAAGTATGACTGAATGCACTGCTGTCAGAAAACTGACAGATTTTAATATTTTGTCGGCGTAATGACACAAGCATTTTACTCGTTTCGGCAGTTAGCATATCGAATCCTACATTTCGAATTTCTGTGTTGCCAAGGAAATCGTGTTTCACTTTAATGAAATTTAAACTTACTGGCCGGAAGTACCTGAAATAATTAATCAAACTGCACAGCATAACATTACCGATCAACACGCACTTTGGCTTAAACTGCAGCGAATTCAGAGAAGCCGTGGCCTTCAACGACAACAGCCCTATCGCCGTTGTCTGTAATCCTTTGCTTCTGCATTAGTATTACATGTATTCAATAACGCACAGAATGTGGGCATTTCTTTCTCTCGTGTCAGCTCTCTTTCTCTCACATTCTCCGCTCCTCTTCTCCCCTGTCCCATCGCTTAACTTTTATGGAACCCCATCTCAACTCTAGTCCCCTAAGATCTCCTCCTCTCCCGTATTCCAGGAAATTGATACATTTCGATGATTTCCTTATAACTTCTCTCCCTCCTCGTTCTTCCTTACACCCTTCACCCCATCATTCTTCCGCTAGCCAAGTCTACATCAATCACAGAGGATTGGCATGGCACACGAAAGGGGTCTCCTTCCTCCGTTCCAGAGACTTGCCACGAAATTTGCAGGCAGTAGATAGCAAACATCACATGCGCCTGGAAGCAATCCAAATATTGTATGGGCATGGGAGACCCAGTTATCCTTCCATGTCTTTGTATACGAATGTATTAATGAACCTGACCTACCTTCAAATCTTTATATAAGGGCATTCTACAGTTCAAAGACTTGCAGTGCCGTTTCGTCATTCCGTCGTCTCTCAGTTGTACTCTGTTATGTACAGTAATTGCGGTGCTACGGAATTATCACGATGACGTTACTAGCAACACCGGGGACAAAAGAACCCAAACACACAATTTGCAGCCTATGTCTTCTGTCACATGTAATGTCAAAGTTTCCCCCGTTTCAATCCATCCTGTATCTATGGTGACAATGCATATAACAATATTATGCCCACTCATGTTTCGTCGCTAAAGAAGCTTTTCCTGGTCACTCACACACCTGATAAGTGTCTACAAACCCTTTGGGAATTGAGTCCAACAGCCTGTCCGTCTTGGCCTCGAGTCGTCCACCCTCCCCACCGGATAATGACCAAATCCTAATAATTAATGAGTCTGACCATTGCAGTCAGTCATAATCACCTTTGGATGTACTCGCTCACAAGTGGATTGGTCTGTCCTGTCCTGTCCTGTCCTGTCCTGTCCTGTCCTGTCCTGTCCTGTTCTGTCCTGTTCTGTCCACGGTCTTAGTGTTTGTCAGGTATATGCAACATATTCAAATATGTACACTTCGAGATGGTCAAGGAAAAGAAATACTATTTACAATGCTACATACCAGGAATCCACAAATCTTCTAAAAACCCAGGACGGAACTCCAATCTTCTAGGCGGCAGAAGGATGAAATAAAGCAAAATTCGTTATAGTGGATATACTAATATTAGGCGCCACCTTATGAAAATTCGTCACCCGAGCAACCTGGCGTCCGTTAGTTGTGAACCCCTCATGTATATAATATGGAAGGCCTCTGTAAGTACCGGTAGCCATCGGACTGCGACAGTTTGTTTCGCAACGATTCATAATAACGACGGTTTCGAAAACGGATGGCCAAAACCATAAAAAAAAATATTTTTTTTTTAAATTCGCAACTGTAAGTACCGGATGTGATGACAGAAACAGTACAGACAATAAGAAATGAGAACTATCCCTCTCTACCATCTAATCCAATCAGGGACAAGGTTGATTAAATTACTAAAATACGAGCCGCCATGTCTATTAAGACAGGCGCAGTGAAGCCAAGTGAATAAGAAAATGTCTTGAAAAAGTAAAAAGCGGTAAGATTATCAACCAGGGACTTCATCACAGAAGCACAATCTCTGCATTACGCCACGGTTAAAAAAGATCAATGCAGGGGCCTTACAGTGGCGCTTACAAATTTTCAGTCTGGGCTTCGAACATGCCAAAGTAACTGAAAAAAAAAATTAAATGTATTCTGGTTACTTTATATTACATTTATCTGATTTATAATAATAAAAATGCTGTTTTTACATTCATATCATTTATTTCAGAGCTTTATATAATACCAATTATATTACTTATGTCCACTGTGAAAGGGGCCTGAAACGTTACTCATTGACTTCCCATTGACTTACGTGAGGTTCATTTTACACTTTTTTTTTGCGACAGTTCCTCCAGGAACGGAACCCTGTCGTAAACCGAGGCTACTTGTAGAGGTTTTATATAGCGTATTATACCCTATATTAGATAGCTTGTACCAAATTTAACGATATGTTGGATACTTCAGCGTCTGCAAGATTGACTGCCGCCAAGTGCAAGCCTCTAATATTTTCTGTGATGGGCATCGCTTTGACCGATATTGCCAATATTTTCATTCTCAACATACTGTGTGACTTGTAATTACTGCTCGTGCAATTGTGTGATAATATCACGCATGCACTAAATTTTTAAAGCCACAAGAAAAAAGTGAGTAGCTCTGTGTCTTGGTAAGTTGCCGGTCGTACGGCGAACTTTCTTTTACGGGCGCGATTTCAAATTGTAGGTGTCTGCCGCAAATTGTAGGTGTCTGCCGCAAATTGTAGGTGTCTGCCGCAAATTGTAGGTGTCTGCCGCAAATTGTAGGTGTCTGCCGCAAACTGTAGGTGTCTGCCGCAAACTGTAGGTGTCTGCCGCAAACTGTAGGTGTCTGCCGCAAA
>Ga0123357_10006013_pt1 | contig 14673 bp, 8 predicted proteins | sample TergutEmb28metaG_FD_89873 | JGI IMG/M metagenome (GOLD analysis project Ga0123357, IMG submission 89873) | Embiratermes neotenicus P4 segment gut microbial communities from Petit-Saut dam, French Guiana - Emb289 P4 | ecosystem: Host-associated > Arthropoda: Insects > Digestive system > Gut ...
ATAGGGTGGTATCCGTGCTGCCAGCTAAAGCAGCCAGCAGCACGGATACCACCCTAGCCAAACCACACCCTAACTCCAACACACAGCAATCGAAGAACAATACAGCCAATGTGGTAATTCAACAACAAAGTCGCAGACTCCTGAAGATGGACATATTAATGCCCGAAAAATGTTGAGTGTCTAAGAAGTAAAGTAAATATAACAAGTGACATCTAGTTGGTTTTTTATTCAATTATCACAATGATGCACCGTTCAATAAACATCAGATTCTTCTAAATATTATTTAGTTAATTATTAACTGCTACAGCAATTGTGTAAAATCTGAGGTTTTCATGGCATTGTTTCTGAGGATGTAGGTCTTCTGGGACGTGACACTGTGTCACTGATCAGTAGTTACTGACATTTCAAAGGTAGCTCCCTCATTCCAAGGGTCTAGCGGTCCATGAACGATAGACCACTCGACAACAAAAAAATAATAAACAAATCTTGTACTGACAATAAGATGAGACAGTGGATCAGTGTACCTCGAAACAGGGTCACAAGGAATAAAAGAAGAAATTATAAGTAGTGAACAGTGAATTACTTTTCTTGTATTTCTTCCTTTTCCAATTATTTTCAGTCACTTTATTCTTCATGTATCACAAAATGTGCTACCTCTTTTGATATCTTTCTCCATAACACTTACGACTTTCTCCTGCAACCACACTCTTACATATATGCATATACTGCAATTCCTACCAGCACACAGAAATCTGACACTTTTTTAAACTAACAGGTCAGCGGCACTAAATGAGCAGTACACTGGCTGGTCAATTTATTTCCACAATGTGTAGTGCTACTCATCTGAAGCCTACCCATTTGTGTGCACACTTGTTTCTCCATGATGCCTGTGAATATTTACCCTATGTTCCAATCAAAGAAATATTTAAAAGGCTAGCAGGCAGTCCAGTGGCCAATGGCAGAACTAAAAGAATTATATTATGATGAATGCAAAACAAGAGGTGTTACTTATGAAATCAGAAAACATGCTTTGATGACACAAAAAACAAAGAGCGAGGGGTAGGTAAAACTACCATATACCACCTCAAGCAACAAAAGAAGCAGTTGCTTGAATTTGAAGCTGACAGTAATGGATACAAATTAATAAACATTTGAAAGAATACCGAGCAAAGACTGCAAATGTGAACAAAATGTCACCAGAATAGATCAGGCTCACCGAAGAACAAAGTTTCCATTTCATCTCTCTGTTGTCATTAACCAACCTACAGTGTTTCATAACAAAACACACCCTTCAATTCAGTGTGAATATTCTTCTACATGGTTCAGCAATTTATGTCCTCATTTTCTAAAAATATGTAGAGAGAAGATTTCTGCTAACCATGAAGATGGAAACACGTATTTGGATGAATTTGTGACAATAATTTTGAATGAAAGATGTAAAACAGAAGGGACCTACAATGAAAATGTAACCTCTTTATCATGGACATACACAATGAATCAGGACCAGCAAGGTTCATTGAAATCAATGGAAAGGCTTGATTTTGCATGTTTCAGTGCACCTAGTACCCACAACAGAAAACTGGTCATAATCAGAAAAAGTAAGAATCCTAGAGAATTCAAGCATCAAAGGTCATCTTCAGGCTCTTTAACTCTTCCACAACTTTAGAAACCTACTCTAGACTGAACCATGTTACTCAACTAGAGACAGAGAGAGAGAGAGAGAAATACTATAATATAGTTGTGTTCATATTGGTATTGATTTGTTTATTCATATCACTGACACACAATGCGATATCACATGTACAACATAACTAGTTTCATTACAGGTAAGCGCACACACTGCAAACTGAAGAAGGGACATGGCTGAGAATTCCAAGACACAAAACACAAACAAGACATATTTTGCAGCTTATATTGGACAAAAATCTGAAGAGGAAGCTGAAGGGACTGAACATTAAGTTACACACCATCAAAGGGTATACAAACATCAATGACCAACAGAACAGACAGGGGTGCACATAAACCAAAGTTCTTACACTGATGAGGCACCACTCCACTGTGGTACAGAAAACTGACAGGGGAAACAAATATCAGTTCATTAATGGAATAAGGTAATATCTCACCAAATTTCCAAAATTATACCAAACCTAAATACATTTCCATCAACATGCCCTGAGAAAGCATTAAAAAGCATATGGCACAGTGTCATTAATTTATCAACTATGCGGGAAAAATCTTTAGCTACCTCATTCTAAGCCTCAATTTCCAGTTGGCAGAAGCTTACCATTATAAAATCTTATGAAAGCTAAAGAAGGACCCTCCTGAGGAAATATAATTTACAAAAATATTTGTACACCAGGAACACCCACTCCTCCATACATAACATCCATAATGAAATAATTTGTAGTAGCTCAGAAAATGTTTTGTGTTGTCAAATGCTGATTAAATGGGGGTGGGGGAGGGGTCAACCCAGGGAGGATGAACATCTTTCCAAAGCAACAATATATAATAAATGATGCCTAAATTTAGTGAGGGGCAGTATTTCAGCATAAAATGTCCAGAATATTGTAGGTATACAACAGTACCACATTATTAAACTTATTAACTTGAAGCATTGTAAAACATTAAAATACTTTGCCAATCGTGTCTTCTAAATATATTCTAGCAGCTGCTACTGGGGAAAAATGATGCACATTAACAACAAACTGTGTAATGATTTAGAATATTTACCAGACCCATTTTTCATTCATGATAGAAGTCTCGTCTGCAAAAGAACAACATGTAACTTAAATAACAATAAAAAAATTACATCAGGTCTGCTGTTTGTCTCTTGGTCCATACAACTTCACCAGTGCTATCATTTGTCCTCACCTCAGCTGCTATAGTCCTTACAAGAGTATTGTTTACTGATATGGAAATCAAACTTCAAAGTAGGGATGAGAACAGCACTAAATAGTTCCCTTCTGTCCATATCTTATGATTTCCAAGTAAACTGTGCTCACATTTTAGACTTACTCTATCAAATGCACATACTATTGCCTACAAGTGGAACAAAGAGTGTATGTTGTACTAACTTGCATGAAATATAATTGACTCTCATACATATATATATATATATGTTCACCCTACACTTTAATGTTATATACTTATTTATTTAATAAACATCTATTAATTTATATACACAAATATCTAATATATTTTAATGTATTTAGGTATATTAGGTGAACTACTCTTAGCAATTAGACATGGCCAGATTCAGGACACACTGAAAACTCAACTGCACTATTATTAAAGTTACCAAGCAATAAATGGTGAGTAACAGTATGTTACAGAAACAGCTTAAAAATGTTAATTCATACTAACAGTGTATGATTATGTACATATTTCAAGTATTACATGGTGTCAGATGATCACATTCTGATCAAAAAAGCAAGAACCGGCAATGCATAAAGGTCTTACAATCCAAAAACCTGCTGCACACATACTTGCACACAAGTGTTATGTTCACAAATAAACAGCAAGTGTGGGTGGGTTTAAAGGCATGTCTGCATACACAGCTATTTGTGATTTACAAGGGGCAAGCCTGTTTCATAATTGATTATATACAACTTCACTTTAAGACAGTTTAAATTATACATATACATATATGGAATGCTGATGAAAATTTGCGAATAGTTTTGCTGCTCATCATACAAACAAAAATATAAACTGTCTAGCAAAACTATCAAGACAGTAGTGATGGTGTACATATGTACGCATGTATGTATGTATGTATGTATGTATGTATGTATGTATGTATGTATGTATGTATATGTGTGTGTATGTATGTATATATGTATGTATGTATGCATATACATACATATGTATGTATGTATGTGCATGTGTGTGTGTATATATGAATACGTATGTGTGTGTGTGTGTGTGTATACATAGATATATACCTTCATCATAAGTATACTACTTACAAGTGATGCTACCATATGCATTCAACAACACAGATGTGGAATGTTATACCATAATGTACTGAATAAAGACACAGAGAGTATTACAAAAGTTAACAACACATTTGATTGTGACCACACCTTCACTGGGCCAGCCTAAGGAAACATTTCTTCTGTTACCTTTACATTTCCAAAAACTTTTTATGCATCTCATAAACTAGCATTACAAGTCAATATTCAATAGTTGCCAAACTTCTCCAACAGTGGATTCACATACTTGATCAAATGACACATTTCTTCTAAAATAAATCCTGTTGAGTTACAAACCCCATGAATTCATGATATGTAACTATCAATCGAAAATGACAGAAGACAACAGAGTAAATTAACTGAATGCAGGAGATCCCTCCAACACACCCTACATGTCCTCCTCTCCAGCCACCTCAATTACCTGGTACCACACTTGGTAGTCTAGACAATGCAATATCAACACGAACTTATCACGTCCAAAAATGTTGTGGCAGCACCCACACACACACACACACACACACACACACACACACACACACCCACACACACAATGTATATACATGTTCTAGGCTGAAATACTTTTATGTCAAGAACGGGCTTGCAGCCAATTATTTGGTGGTGTTTGATATAAATCTTAACACTGTGCAACCTGATATAACTATTAGCTAGTTGTGGGGGGGAGTGAGAGGGGAAAAGCAAATTTGTGTCTCTGTTTTGTTTCTCTAATCTGCTTCAAAGAAGCAACTTTCCTACATATTAACACCTCATGTGAAGGCTAGGCAAAGCTGAAACATACAGCACACATATAGACAGAATATACACTGTACATTAACAACACTTTTGTTGTAACTCTGAACAATGTACACAGAATTCTATTTATAAGGAAAGTCATACCTCTGAAACATATTGCAAAAATGTCAGCAATAACATACACCTGATTAAGGGAAGCATACAGCCTGGTCTAACGCAGTATAAAGTATGCAATCATACACACACTGTGCAGTTCAGCTTACTCTGTGAGAAGCTGTAGGAAACAGCACACCCTGGATTTAAAACTAAGTGACCTAAAAACTTTGTGTGGCCTGTAAATGACACACTGATGACCACAAACTGCGTGTCAAGTAATTTGATTAAAATTTCCAGTCATTAATATAATATACATACTACAGTAGAATTCCTTCAATCAAGCACCTCATAATCCAGCACTCCTGACAGTCTGGCACTTGAATGTCTGGTGTGTGTAGTCATTATGTGACTTTATCTTGGGTCACCTGGACCTTACTGAGCCTATCAAGCTATGCTGGCAAGAGGAAACACACAACATTATTCCTCAGAAACTTGAAATTATAAGGCTTGGAAGTGGCAAGAGCCGTAGAGTGGTTATGGCTTCATACAACATTTGATTGCCAGCTTTCCACGTTATAACGAAACAAAAAAAACACTTATGACTGTTCACAGCATCAAGTAAATATGTGAAGGACATTTTCAAGCAACAGATATAGAAAGAGTATGAATTAGTGCAAATGGACAGGGTGCTGTATGAGTGGTGTACAGCAATGCATTCTGAAGGGTAACCTATCACTGGACCCACGATCACTGAACAAACTAAGTCTTTAGAGATTGAAATAAAAATAGCTGACAAGTGCACATTCTCTGATGGCAATAACAAAAATTGTCTGTACAAACTTAAGTCACTATACGTAAAAGTAAAGTAAATTTATCCTTGAAACAGGCCATGCAGCCCAGAGGGTCTGCAGAGATAAAGCTCTACTCTTCCTTTAACCTCAGCACTTGCTAGATGGGGGTGGGTGGTCAACATCATGCCCTGGCCACTTTACCCTTGGGAAAGAAACCCAGTACCCACTGTACAGGAGGTCGGTCTGGACAGGTACAGAAAATTTCACCCTGGGGTTTCATCCAAGACCATCTAGCCCATAGTGAGTTGTCAGTATGGGTACTGTCTGATAATCTGGAATAATTGATTATACAACACCTGTACAGTCGTTTCAGTGCCAGATGAAAGGAATTTTAGTGTAATATGCATATTTAACAAGTGTGGTGTACCAGTGCTAGACACATGAAACACAATTTTACCTTCGATCTATCGATCTACACAATTCTAAGCAATGCTCCAAGTAAAATACTAAATGCCAACTACAGTTATGTGACAGCCATGATAAAACATCATGTGAATGATTACTTCCTTACAGGAATCAAAATTTTGGTTTCAAAAACATAAGCATAGCCACATCATGATTTCAGCTTTCAGGCCTTAGCCACAACAAATATTCCAAGTTCTACCACCATTTTGGCATATGCTGCAGTTTCCATCTTCAGGCTGAATAAGGCGGAGGACACGGACTGATGTATGTATCTCAAAACAGTATTAAGTGTGGAGGTGTAGCATGTGCTATACAATGGGAAGGGTGTGAGGCTTGATGGGTTGGGGTGACAGCACCACACTTGACCTCAACCTTACTACTGCTGCTAAAGGTCTATTTCCTAACCTCATTCCCTTCTGACTCACTCGCCCTACAGAATGTGAATACACCACACAATAAACCACAAGGAAAACTTCAATGCACAACGTGGCTAAAACCTGAAAGCCAAAATCATGCACTGAATATAGACTGCGAAAAACATAACAAAACAATTAGAATGGTAACACAGCATCCTATATCTGCTGGGTGCGTGCAAGAAACTTTAAACCCGAGAGGGTCTATAATAATTTTTCAAATACTTATATTCCTGACATCCAAAGGCTGGTTGGTAACTGCAATCCCCAAACTCCAAACATGTTTTTTTTTTTTAAAAAAAAGTAACTATTACTGGGCAAAGGCATAAATGGTCTTCGCTAAGTCCGTATGGTACATGTCTGAAAAAATATTAAATATGCAAGATTACTTTTAAATCTACATCTCACTATAACGTGCGTTCTGAAGAGAATATGCAACATTCAGTGGAACCAGTTTTCAAATGCACAAAGTTAAACATATCTACATAACAGGAACGCTAGCAAATATCTTGGCTTAATCCACGTGCATATCCTGATATAAATACGTCCTGTAACATAATCATCAGTTCTCTTATTTTAGGCCTACAAATGTCATGTACTTATAACAGGTGTAAGATACTTTTATATATGCATCTGCCAGCTACAATAAGAGCATTTTATCTTGATAACACTGTCACTAGAGATATTGTGTGTGTTACTATTCATAGTAATGATACATCAGCTAACAAGCATTGTATGTTGTATAATGGTACACCTTTAAATATCAGTCAACACACATAAAAAAAAAAAACTGACGGAATTTAACAATGTTCCAACCACGTTCACAAACTATACATCAGAAAGAAAAAATATTGTTTTGAATAATTTCAGCCAATGAACAGAACAAGTGTGGTCCTATTGCACTGGTAGTTAAGAGGACACTGATGAATAAAAATTCATCATGGGAAACATACAGAGATCATCTGAAAACAGGAACTAATTCACCCACGCAGGGACATTTCTTTGTATTGAAAGAAAATTTGTTTTCTATTTCTGAAGCATATTTGTAAGTATTCAGGGGCTATCTCTGCTTGGTGCTACATGTCTCCTTGAACATTTCTACTCACATCTTCATTTACCTTCATTTAAACTGAATCTGATGGAAAAGGCTGCAAGTGTATTGCTTCAATAATGATCAAAGTCACATAAACTTTCAACTAATCAAGAAATATGTAGTAGCTTTCTTAGGAAGACAAAAGTGTGGCTAAAAGCAGGAAGTACATTAAAGTAATTAATATGATACATAACAGAATTACCTGTGGTAACAAAAAATAAAATACATGTCCTAATACTGTGTTGAACATGGATCCAAATCATCAGAATATCTGAGCTGTCTCAAAACACAGTTTTTTAATAACATCACATTTTATTCTTCTGTGATTCCATTCACACACATGAAGACAGTTCCTTCACTCATCATTAACACATCCCATGCCACGATGATGATTTTCTTAATGTTTACTGGATGTTCTGAATGCACCCTTCAATTCACTGACTGCTGCCTGAGCAGCAGCCTGTGCAGCAGCTTGACCAATGGCTTGCTGCGTGCGCTGGGGGATCAGTGGCATCCCAATCCCCATTCCCATTCCTCCCTGGCCCTGGGGTCGACTGCAGCAGCGCAAACAACCAACAATCCAAGTTACAGACTGACTTCTCATCCTTTCCCTCACATTAAGTATCCACATTCCAAATTCAATCAATATTCCATACTGTCTACTTGTCATACTTCACAGCAGACACAGGCTAATTTACTCTTGTGCTAAATTAATCACCATACCAAATACGCATGGAGTGGAAATATAGCTCTATACATTCTTTACCTCATCAAATGGATGGGTGGGAGTTGCCAGGTTCACACTACAGCCTCCTTACTCCTGGGAAATGAGGGTTCTAAACCAAATGGATAGGTTCTCAGAGCCATTCTTGACATGGTGACAAAGGGAAAAAATCCCTGTTCCTGCTGGAACTGACACTGACTAACCACAGAATGGCCAGTGAAAGGGAGAATAATTAATGTTCTGGTAGGAGATAATTTGGAAAGGGGTATAAATGTAACTGAATATCATAAATAATGCAAGTCAACCTACCAATGCTATGTAAGGCTTGAAGCTATCACAGCAAACACATTCACTGCATGGCTCTTGCGCAATCAGACATATCAATGGTAGGCTCAAAATCAAAATTTTAGAGACCTGCTCTCCTGCTGTCAGGGCCAACCCCAATACTGGGGACACATCATGTCTACGAAACATTGGTTTTTAAAACATTGGTTTTTAGTCAATCAGTGACAAGGCTGACAGCCCAGGAGCAAGTCAGTGATTAAAAACATTTCTTCCACTGCATTAATTTACCCAAGTAACTGACCACTGCAACTTTTATGAAAATGATTCACATATATATTGTGTGATTTCAAACACTGTGGTAGTGATGTCATGCAGTATTCTCCATATTTCTGCCTGTCGTCATATAAATGACATAAATATACTGTAACTGAACAGGCAAAAGGCATGGGGGGGGAAAAAAAGAGGAAAACCTGTTTCATGGAGACAACTTGATCTACTAACACAAATGCCATGGATTCCATAAGCCACACTCTGCTAAGTTTGCTTTGTTTTTTTTTTTTTCCACATTTGTAACAACATTCAGAGCTAAACAAATTCAAACATAAATCAACAAACACTTTATAAAGGCCATTCTAATACCTTTCAATATGTAATAAAAATAATTTCATTTGAGCTACAGAGCAAAAAGGTTTTAAAAATACAAAACAGGAAGTCCTCCCAATAAGTGTTTCTACACAACATAATCTTGTGGTTACTACTTTGCTCAGTCATTCTTTTTACTAACTCTGTGAGAAGTGATACAAAAGTCCTTACATGAGTGCTGTGAAATTTGCTGTGCATTCTTGTGTTGCCTGTACTTGTTATTCATAATACAGTGATCAGATTTTGTACAACCGTTTCCAACCATTACAGAAACAGAAACGTGTTCAGTCTTTGCCTATACTGACTTCTGCAAAACAAGAACAAAATGCACACCAAAGTGTGATGTGTGCATTCCATTCATGGCTATATACATTAATTCTTACACTATGATTTCCAAGTAGTGCTTGTAGAGAAATATGATCTTTAGCAAAACCAAGGTAGCACAGAGAAAAAACAAGTGTGACAAAGTGAAAGTTCCACATGGCCAATGTGTTTAACCAACAGGAACATAATTTTGAACATAAAAGGAAAACTTCAGTTTGTAACAATACAGAGAACACCAGGACCAAGAACTGGTAATGTAAGGATGCCAGCCCGTGATTGTAGCAATGTGATAAAACATAACATATATACAGTATCCTCCACAACTCTGCACACTATATTTTAAAATTGGAAACGGGAAATCAAACTGTGCAAAACATATGCTGCACAACAGACAATCAATGGGCCCAAAAGAAGATATTATGAATATCCTCCATGTAACAAAAAAGGGAGGAAATAACACTCTACAAAAGCATCATATCTGTAATTAAAAAAAAACAATAAACAGAAAAATGACAAAAACACTATTTCAAGCAACATACTATTTGATGCAATTATATACAATGATGTGAACCAATGACATTTGGACAGATCACCCCATCCCAATGTGACACACGTCCCAACAGTGCTTCGTTGCCTGGTGAACTGCAAACAATGCAATACAGGAGATAGCAAGCAAAAAACAATACTGTAAGTACTGATTTAAAAGAACCCCAGCTGTCTAATAATCAAAAGGGTATGTTACAAAATACAAACTTGTGAAATTTAATATATCCGTAGAATATTTGTAAGAGGTTGCAAAACTCACAAATATAATCCCATGTACAACATACTAACTCCAGCAACACGCACAATTAAAAAAAAAACACTGACTGTCAAAAAAGAATAATAAGTAACCAAAAAACTCAAAATGAGTTTGAATAATGTTTATACTTAATTGCCAAACATTACCTTTACTGTTGTTCATTACAGATATAGTTTGAAATCATCAAATCACGAGAATACGCGTATGTATATAAATAGACCATGTAAACCAACAACAAACAAGCCAAACAGAATGTAGGTGGTACCTAATTTTTATCAATTCCAGAAAAAATGTGGTATGCATTTAGTAACAAAACAAAATGATACACATGACATAACAAATATGCAGTGCTACATTATAATGATATTTGTAAAAATCGTGAGATCTCACCAATTACAAAATATTTTTAAAGCATGTCCACCTTGGTTTTGTAAAATGTATATTAATGCCTATAGGTCAAAATATGACCAAAACATGTAACATACATTACTCAATATCATAAAGTTGTTATATCTGACAGAAATTTATCATTTATTGTCAGGTAATTGTAACATGAGATGAATTCCACCCAAAAAAAAAATCTTGTATTACATTTTCTTTTTCATTCTGTTTTCACACTTCAAAGCTTCAACTCCCGTACATACAAACATGGCTTAAAAACAGTAACACTATCAGGTACATACTCATACCAATTATCTGTCCAGTTCCATTGTAACCTCACTGTATTTTGGATGTTAGTATTGTTTATATATTAAAACTGCAATGGTATGTCTAATTGTTGCTGCTAGATACATGAACGTCATTAACACAAATGCTGGAACATATAAATAATTTCACTGCCATGAAAATTCAGTTACTTTCATTCTATTCAGTAAGATTTTAAAATGTGGAAAAATAATGCCTCTTATTTTGTGTTAGTTAATGTACATTTCTTAAACAATCAGATACTTTACAATGACCACAGAAGACAAAAAAATGTAGCATGCTTCTATGAACAGCACTTTTGGATAAGCATACAATTATTTGTCTGTGAGATTATTCAAAAATATACTTATTAAATGGAGTGACAAGCTTATTTACCCAGAAAATCAATTTTTTCAATAATATATTCAGAATATGTCAATTTTCTTATATGTATAAAACATATGAAAGAAGGATGTTCTGTGGGAATTTCCAGCATAAAAATACACCACAAAAAACAGTCAAGCGCCAAGAACACTTCGAATTATGTACAAAAATCCACTTATGCGTGGACTTCCTGGGTTCTGTCTGGACATATTTGTATTTTATTATGTACTTACACCAAACAGACATTAGAAACAGTTACAATTATAGGATATAAAGTAGACTGAATGGGTCCTCAATGAGCCTTGTTTTGTCCTATTGTATGTCTTCAGGAACGTACTTTACTCTCACACTTAAAAATTCTTCCTCATATTTCTGAGTTCAGCAGGTCTTATATATGTGACTGATTCTGTTACCAAATATTTTTCTTTTGTGCCTTTCTGAGTGTTGACTTTGTTAATACTTGGATAATCACAGACTTCAGTATGAGGAATAATGTGCCACAACACTTGCAACTAATGTAGGTGACTTCTCATAATAATTTTTCAATTGCGCACTCCTCTAACCATGGCAGACACTCCCCTAAAGTACTTTACTGACATATGAATGTAGCTTAAGCCGAATTCCAGTTAATCAAGAGGTATCAAGAATCTTTGCACACTTTGGTAATAAACCCTACAATATAACCATCATCTATAACATATTGGTCCAATTTAACTACAAAGGTCTCCATAACAAGAACTCTCATTTACAAAGCATTGTAAATGATGCGCCAGTGAAGAGGAAAAAGATCACAAGTCAATCAAAATAACCTGTGGCAAAAAGACGTGCCATATTTATGCAAGTAGCAGCAACAATAACAATCTGAAACAGAGTTATCAGTGACAATGCCATTATAAAATTTAACTTTTCCTTGCCTTAGAATGTAACACCAAACGCCATATAATTTAATTAGGATTTAGACTTAACTCAAAGCCTGTCTATCATGTGTGCAAGAACAAGAAGATAGATTAGTTTAGACAGAGCTGTTAAGATGTTAGTCTTTCAAGTCTCATGCAGTTACAGTCGCCGCCTGAAAGAGAAATACGCCCTGGTTCACTCCAAGCAGAGACAAATACATAACACACATACCCCATAAGCTGTGCATGAAAAGTGATCCAGTTCCCACAAGCTCAACTTTACATGTGAGTAAGCCTCAGAAACAAGCATATACAACAGCAAAGGTGTGGGTATAAAAATTCCCTGTCATACTTAAACCAGACTAATACTTCCCAGCACACAGCATTGCAGTGAAACTCCACTATACATTTCCCACTCCTATTAAACAGAATATTATAAACAAAGAAATAAATGAATAATACTAGTTTTTCAAAACATGTATGGATTCATACAAGAGTACAGAGAAAGAGAGAGAGAGAATGAAAACTGTGTACAAACTGTACATTATTCATGCTTGAAATCAACACAACTTCTTGAAACTTGTTTTCAGAAGACACAGCAGTCAATTCCATTCTGGTACTTCACTGTGATCACAGCAGGATAATGAAGTTGTCTTATGATTCAGTCTGGTATTTTGCAACAAGTATTCATTATGAACCAAATCCAAAACTGCCCTTCACATTCAACTTCGATTTCTGCAAGTATATATTTACCTCAGATCAAAGATGGTGTACTAATGACACAGCACTGACTGTAGTCCTCATATAATGAACAAGATGATGATGAAATGTATGTAATAATTCCACGGTACTGTAAAACTTAATGAACGTGTCTCTGTCTCGCAAAATGGTCATGGGAGTACTGCAGTTAGAATACACAAAGTATGATTATACAACTGTATAAAGGCTTCTACTGATGCAAAAACTGAGTCCTTCAAACCAAACGTAATCTAAATCCTAACCTCAGAATGAGGGTTGACAAGGATACGGTAGTTGCAAAATATAACTCCTTTGACCACAGTCACTGTCCATGTATCTATTTGAACAATTTCATGCCCTTGACATAAAGTATAAAATGGAAGACATTAGCCTATTTCTATATTCACATTAATATGCCAGTTCGCAATACAGTAGGCAACACAAATTAATGGGTCTATCACAATAAAAAAAAAATGAAAGCAACATTCTAAAATAATTTTACAACAATATTCTCTCAGCAATATTACAGCTGAGAAAGATATAATCTCATTAATAAAGTGCTAGCATCTCTTTTTACTCACCCAAACAATGGAATAAAGAAATGAAATTATATGCACAGTTAAACTGAAAAAGAAATCTCATTAATAGCAGGAAAGTGTAACTACTACAGGCTGGATGCCTAAGGAATTGGAGGTTCAATTCCTGGCAAGGGCAAGAGACTTTTCTCCTCTCCAAAGTGATGAACCTGGCTTTTGGGCCCATCCAGCCTCCTATGTAAAGGGTACCAAATTTTCTTTCCCCAGGGCTAAACAGCCAAGTCATGAAGCTGCACTTCTGGCTAGGGCCAAGCTACATAAAAAATCAACATAAAATTAAGCTGCTGTAAATTAAAAAAATCTGCTTCTCCAAATGTTCATCACAAAAAGATGGCCGAAAAACTAGCATTTATGTGTAAAGTTTAGATACCGTTATATCAAATCAAGACATATTACTCAAATGGTCAGTAAGTGAACAGCTTAGCCACAGACAGATGAAAACAGCAAATTAGTGGAAGGTAGAATCTGTGTTTATAGAAAGGTTATGATAAAAATGGGACCTCCCCCTAAAAGTTATGACTGTAAAAAAAAAAAAATAAAATAAAATAAAAAAACCTTGCTGCCGTATGTTCAGGTTTGTCAAAATCACTGTAAATGGTAAGACATGAAATGTAGTTTGATGGTGAAGATAATAATTTAATGCAGAATTTATGAGGAATAACATCCCATTGAAGCAAACGTCAATTCCAAAACTAATATTTTAAGTTTTTTTAAATTCACATTTGTAGCGTGCATCCTGCTATTATCAAATTTTTTTATTACCAACTGATGCACAAGAGAATTGTTTTCAAGGAGTATTAAAATTTACATTAAAATTACAATAGCTCCAACATGTTTCGGTGTGATCACGATCATCAGGGAGCGTACTATGTGAGCTTGCTAAAGTTACAATGTTAAAACCAATGGTTAACCTTTTGACGCCTAACGAAGACTGTAGTGGTCGCACCGCACCGCTAACCTCTAAACGTTTCATTTTATATATTTATTCAACAAATATAGGTACTGAATATTTTAAACAT
>Ga0123357_10006015_pt1 | contig 14671 bp, 9 predicted proteins | sample TergutEmb28metaG_FD_89873 | JGI IMG/M metagenome (GOLD analysis project Ga0123357, IMG submission 89873) | Embiratermes neotenicus P4 segment gut microbial communities from Petit-Saut dam, French Guiana - Emb289 P4 | ecosystem: Host-associated > Arthropoda: Insects > Digestive system > Gut ...
CGGCTGTTGAAATCTCAGCGACTTGGGGAGTGAAGTTTGCTAGTAATACACTTCCCTTGCCCCTCCCCCCTGAAATCTTCAATACTGCCACCACTACTACTGATATTATGATTATTATTATTGCTATTATTATTATTATTATTATTATGTCACCGTTTCATTTTCATACAGGCCCAAGGAGGAAAAATCTCGAATCTCTCCAGCTGTTTCTTTCCCCCATGTCTTGCAGTTTCTTGCCCTAACGCTGTGCTCTTGGCCCTCCCTAGGCCTATCTCGGTGACCTTCTTCTACCCATTTTTACTGCTGGACAATCCATTGAGTTGTTTCACATTTGTTACTAAATTTTGTGTTCAAATCTTTTTTTTTTTAAATTGTCTTTCGTTTTTTTGTCCCCCTTTCATTACTGCAGTATTTCTAACGCTAACTGAACTCTAATTACATACACCACCTACCCACATAGTGTCTCTATATCAAGTCCTTTATTTGTATGTTTTGTATGATAAACAACGATTACTTCCCCGTACAGCAATAACTTGTCAGTTTTTTAATGCAGACGGACAGTGTTTTCCATGGGGTTAGTTGCTGGCCTCTCACCTAGGAAAGCCGGGTTCAATCCCGATTTAGCCAGTGGGATTTGTTTTGGAAAAAGTGGCTATGGGACTGGTTTCTCTCATAGTTAAGGGTGGATTTACCGTGAAGCAGATGAAGCTTAAGTTTCAGGGCCATTCACATACACTGACCTCTTCCAAGGGTCTGAGAGGGACCATTTCATAGGTAATTTTATATTAGTAATTCTTTATTCTTTTTCATAAACAGGGCTCCCCAAAAGGTATAAGTTTCAGGAACCACAAAACCTGGATCCGTCCATGCTTCAAGTACTTCTGTTTTCCTTTGTCAGTATCATTTCCCCAATGCTCCATATTCATCTTTGTCGTATATTACTTTTCTCAAAGGACAAGCGGGCGAAACCCGAGGAACCGTCAAACAAAGCGATGTTCTCTAGTAGGGTATGGCAGTGGTGGATCATCGAACGCCTAATTTAACGTCTCTCTTCAAAGGGTTTATGTCGATTTCTTTGTATGTTTGTCTTCGTAAGGTATCATGTTTTGGCATTAAATTAATATGGGCTGAAATTTATTTTAAATTACTCTCATTTCGGATTGGCGCCTTACCGAGCAAGATGGCATAAGCAGTTACGCTTCTGAACTGTTTTCGTAAAGTTTACATCTCGAATCTAAGGCAGGACACGCTTTCGGAAGGTTTCTGTCTCGAATCTAAGGCCGGGCACTCTTTCGTATGGTTTCTTCGAATCTAAGGCGGGGAGCGCACTAAATCCGACGAAGAATGTCTTTGTTTTTCTCAGTTCCTCCATGGAATTCCATTGTTATTACGTCAGTAAGGGTACGACTTGTGTTCGCCAGTAAACCCACTGTTCCTTACTGTAGTCTGTTATTCTGTCAGCGTGTCTGTGTTCGCGATCTGTCTAACTGTCAGTTTAGCTCCTTAGACTTTCATCAGCTGCAGCCTCGTAACATCTTCTGCATTCAGTTTTTAGCCTACAGTTCCAATTTTAACCTTTCATATGTAGCAGCTGTTGTGTATACGGAATTACTTCACTTTTTCTGACTGTCCAAACCAGAAGCTTTCGAGAAATTCTTTTTCCGAGCACGAAACTGTCCTTACAAAGGAAGTAGTTTCTTGTTTTGTAGTAATAAAATTAACTGGAACTATGAAGAACTTGAGTGAACTCGTTGTATGCGGTAGGAGCGTGGTTAGCTTGTTGTTGTTGTGTGGTTAGTTAAGCTTGGCTTGGCTGGGAGGTCAAAATATGTTGAGTAAAATGAACAGAGCAGGGAAGGGAAAGAGCTTCGGAAACGAATATCGTCTCAAAGTCTTCGCTATCTAACAGCACTGAGTATAGTCTCTTTCAGGAAGCCAATACTGTCTCAGCTAGTAGAGAAATTTCCTACATTCTATTGAATCCGACATCTCATAACCGCTATCACAACAGCCCGCCACTTGTCCGTTTGCCAAGTCAGATCAATACACCTACGTCCTCCACTTTTGTTACTTTAATGCCTCTTTTAATATTGTTCTCACCTTCCATTTCTTGGTTTTACCATCAGTTTCTTTCCTTCAGGTTTTCCCACCAAATTATTGTAGGCATTTCTGTTTTCCCCGCATACGTGCAACATGCCCCACCAGTGTCTTCCTCTTTGCCTTGACCATCCATTCATCCCTCAAAAGACGCTCCCATGCTTCTCTATCCCCAGCTTGTTTCCTCCATCCTCGTATTCCTGAGACCTGTAATGCAACCCTCTGGACGACGTCCTCCCATCTTGTTCCCCGTTTTCCCTTTGACTTGACCTCCCGAATAATATTTGGTGAGTAGTTCAAGCCATGAAACTAACGAAACTGCAAAGATACCTTCGAGGTAAATTTCGGGACACCGTATGAAATTGGACGACTATCGCTTCCTTCCACAAAACTCTCAATTCATTATTCAAGAATCATCTTGTCATTCAGTTATGTAACTTGTGGCTTATTAAAGGCGTCATCGAATAAAAGGTAGGTGAATAAATGAACAGAACACAGCGTAATTTTATTCAGCCAAGTGTCGACGTTCTTTGACAGAAGCTATGTTTTCCTTACCTTGAGATTGAAGTAATTTTACACAACTTTCTGTCTCGGATTCGCATCAGATCCTTTACAGAAAGCCTATTACAAATGGCGACGGTTAGGACACGAATATTTATGTGTTTAACCTTTCCCACCTTGCGAACAGGCCAAACTGCTTACAAACATCTATCTTTACAGTCTTACTCTTAAGTAACAGTTTATATTTATGCCATATTTTAATATTTCACGAGGCAATTTGTGGTTTTCTGTCTGTCTACCAAGATGACACAAAACACCTGTTTCATTTATAACTAATTTAAGCATCCAGATGGTCAATAAAATCTATTTTGTTCTTTGAACATTACAAGTGCTCCAATTACAAAAAGCCACAGTCAGATGCGTATGTATTGTGGAGCAAACAAGGGTCAGTTGACCCCAAGGTCACACATCTGGTGACTTGCAAACGACTATAATGACATTGGCATATTTTAATAATTCAGTTTTCTTGACAGTTTCTTATGAGTCACGTTTAGCTTGCGATGATAGAGGTCACGCTGTCAACACCGAGACACAAAAACGCAATGGCAGTGCATGTCAAGTTGGGTCATCAGGATTGCCATCTTATGAGATGTGACGTCATGTATTGTGTAGTTAAAGGTAAAGGCGTCCCTATCTGCGACATGAAGGCATATGGGGGAGAAGAGGCATAGCTCCAGTCTGTATCAAACTCAGCACTAGGTGGATGTGAGCGGTCAAATTCATGCCCCAGCCTCCTTACTCCCGGGAAAGAAAGCCGGTACCATTTGAATAGCAGGCTGGGTGGACCGCAGAGCCGGCCTCGATCAGTTGCGGAAAAGATAGACTTTGTCCCTCCCAGGATTCGAGCCCCGGATCGTCCAGCCCGGGGCATATTCACTGGATAGACTAATTCTTCTCGATTCTTCCTCGTGTTTTGTAGCTTGGTAAAGACGTTTCGGAGGAACCTGCCCTACCCATCTTCTGTCATAAAGATCGAGACAGCAAGTGGCTTCAGAACGTCGATAGCCTTCTGCCACACTACACGACGTCACGTTCCAGAAGGTTGTAGTCTTCACACTCATCGTCTGGACGGCATCACATCTCTGATCACCAAGTCACCGAAATTTGAGACATTCCTTTGAATCATCACCATGCACTGCGGCATCAGAATGATCACTTTTAACGTCATAGAAACGGAATGTCAAGTTTGGTTCCTGCTATAAGTCGGATCATCCCCTGGGGCTGTGGGTCCAGTCCGGCTTCAGCATTGCCTAACAAATGTCCAGATAACGGGCGCAGCGCTGAGCAACCTGTTATACGAGCTGGACACAATCGACCGGACAGCAAACAGAACCTCACTTCTGCACCCTGAATGTGGACGCAGCACATTTCTTGCAGCCGGTCCCAGTGTCCGCGCGGCCTGAGGCGTAGGTCTGTGGCCGCTCGCTTGCTGAGATTGTGGGTTCGAATCCCACGGACGGCATGGGCCTTTATCTGTTATGTCGTTTGTGTTGTCAGGTAGAGATCTCTGCGACGAACTGATCACTCGTCCAGAGGAGTCCTACCAACTGTGATGCGTCGTTGTGTATGATCTGGAAACCTCGTGAATGAGGAGGCCATGGTCCAATGGGGGGTTGTCGCGCCAAAAACAAATATTCCTTGCAAGATTCGCCGAGTTGACACCAGTCAGTATAGTGACCGTGGTACGAGGTGGACAGCAAAGTGTTCGAAGATCGATACCTGGAAGGGGAGTCAAGATATCTTGTCCTTCACGGCGTCTAGATCGGATCTGGAGCTCACACAGTATCCTGCTCGCGCGGTACCGGGGAATATTTTCCTGTGGTCTCCCTATAAAACTGACTGTATCTTTCGTTCATTGTTTACGACACATTCCTTTTAGTATGAAATGTCATCTGCTGAGGGAAACAGACGTGTGAGGACAAAGAAAAATGACCTACGCGATGTCACCGGAATTAGCATCATTATGTTAAAACATTTAGCTCCAATTACAAGTAAGTGTCCATTGTACGTTAGAGATGTATTACAATGTCCCTCGGCGTGGTTGGACGCACATTGTCGCTTAGACGTGCTGCACCACTTAGGTACACCCCTGTGTCCATATTAGTGTTGCTTATTAACATTCCAGTAAGAGATGGTACTCGTGTGTACCATTGTCTGTGGCGTTAAAGGACTCCATGTCTTATCTCCTGAGAATCTGTTAGTTTCGATTGGGTCTCAGAATAAGCATTAATTAAAAGCGTCGCTATGTAATCCATGAAGACGTTTGGGAGTCTGAAAGTATTGCCCCATTCATTTGTAATTTGGCATTAGATGGAGGTGAGCCGTCATCTTCATACTCTGGCCGCTGAACACCGACGATTTTCCAGAAACTTTTTAGCTTATACAGGGTTCGATGTTCTTAGAGAGGCATTGATTGTCCCTTGAATGTGAAGGCAGTTAAGTTGAATTGTCGTTATTGGAGTCAAACGCAGCGCGTTTTTTGTAAGTAAAATATTAATTATATAAGTTGGCCAAATGTTTCGACCCGTAAAAAAGTCATCTTCAGGCGAGATGATACAAAAATATACACAAATGAAGGCAACGTTATAAATGAAAGAGATCTCCCTCTTAAAAGTGTTCTCTTTCAAAGATATAGAGTGTCATGCGGTGCCTCCTAGAGTAGCTTCAGTGTTAGCGAATGTTACAGCCTCTTACATTGAAATGTAGAGGTAATATGTTGTAATGATAATGATGGGGAATCCTTTAGTCTCTTGATAAACATATATGCGTCGCTTAACGACGGGGATACATTCTGAGAAATGCGTCGTTAGGCGATTTCGTCTTTGTGCGAACGTCATAGAGTGTACTTAAACCTAGATAGTGTAGCCTACTACACACCTAGGCTATACGGTATAGTCTATTGCTCCTAGGTTACAAACCTCTACAGCATGTTTCTGTGCTGAATACTGTAGACAATTATAACACAATGGTAAGTATGATAATATTGTGTTATAATATTATAATCTTATGGGACCACCGTCGTATATGCGGTCCGTCGTTGACCGAAAAAGCGTTGTGCGGCGCATACCTGTACTGCGACGAAGTTGATGTAAGCAACACTTTGAATTTACTTCTGGAACTAGACGCTGGCTCATGCGTACATAAAACTTCGATACAGAAACCTGCTGTGAAGAATTCTTCATGTCAAGTATGTTTGTAGATTACAGAATTAGAAGGGTTTGGAGTTGCGAAGGACGTGGTGTATATATATATATATATATATATATATATATATATATATATATATATATGCGGTGAAAGTTAACGTGCCACGACGAGATGACCTCTCTAAAGGCTCTAAGTGCCTTCGAAACTTCTGGAACCACTCACCCAAACGCACAACATGACATCCCAGAAGAACGGAATCCTCCATCATTTGGTTGTATTTATAATGCATATTTGTTGTGTTCTCCACGCAGTGCGGCTCAAACGTATAATGCTGCTTGTGCTCATTTAAGCACCGAGCCATAATATCGTATTGGTATAGCTCCACATGTTCTTTGTCCGGACTCTGTGTGATAGTAAGTGGTGAGCTTCAACCGCTGGGCGATTTATCCATGTGTGAAACGTTATGGGTAATCACTGGTTTGGAGGCTTGGTGGACTGCACAACTGATCTGTACCCAAGAAAGAATAGATCTCTGGTCTTTCGGTCAGAATCCAGTAGCTGTGCTGACTGAGCTACTGTATTCAGTTGTCACTCACATCATTTTTTATACCTAATGTGACATTTTTATAAGACTGCCACTCCCTAGATTCTGGCCCATTCCGTGCCCGTCTTGTAGGATCAACCAGTGGGCGGACAATTGCAATACAATGTCCTGATCTCCCAGTTCTACCCGACAGCATTGTGTCCGACGCGGGCATAACATTACACACTGGAGCTTGTTAGAGTTCTGAGCATTAAGATGATCTTATTGTGGTATATGACGCCGCGTACTTTGGTATATATGTATGGGCATCGTGAAAGCAAGCTTCAGTTTCCATCCAAATTACTACACATCTACAAAATTCCACGGTGTCATATTCTTCATATCCACTGCACATGAATATCCGATTTCACAAAATAAGAGAGTGAAGTTCCCTTGTGGTCAACAAGAAAGGAAAAAGCGCCGATAAAACACAGTTTTAATGGGGGTCTGTGTGTTACGCAGTAGGTTTACAAACTTTGCTGCATTTGAAAGTACACTTGCACACCTGAATTTTCATGTAACGGCTGGAGAATCGAGGAATCTTATTTCGATTATCGGTACGGGTAAAAGATATTTCTTTTCTTCAAAGCGTCCAGACCAGCTCTGAAGACCACCCACCCTTCTATGCAAAGATTAACGGGTCTGTTTTCTTGGGATTAATGCGGACGGGGCTTGAAGCTGATCACTCATTTCCGTCTATTGACCAAGTCAAGAAGAGTGAGCTCATGTTTTTATGGCGTGTGCAGGTACAACTTTATCTTGTAAGGACGTATATGTGATTTTTCGCAGAAAATGAATGGACGTTAGACCGGAAATACGTTGTGGTATGAATGGTTGCGGGTTAAGGTAGGTGCGGGCGGGACAGGGTTCTGCCTTCGTGAATCTCTGCTGTATCTGGTCTCCAGTTCAAAGGTTAACGGCCTTTCGCAGTGCCACAATTACTGCCTGCCTGCTTCCACGCTGGCCTAACTATGCAGAAATGGAAATGGCTGCTACCCAACATCCACTCCTACGTTTGCCAAGTGGCACCCCACATCCTGACACACATTTCATGCTTATCTTCCCTCCACTTCGTCTGGCATGTTTTCTGTTTCGTTCATTAACCAGAGGCCATAGGACAGAAGAACAGTCACAGATGATAACGTTATTTACTTCTTCTTGCAAAGATAAGTGTAGTAGTGCTGCCTTCGTCGAGCTCCAGGAAGCGCAAACTTCCAGGCGGATTCTTGTAGCTGCATGTCTTTGGTGTTGGAACACCATGTGGTCTGTGGGATATGTGCCGACATTTCGGAGGAGTTTGCTGTCCACATCAGCAGGGAGTTTCTAGGTTCCACTTAAAACGTCGGCGTTTATTTAGTAGAAAGCGAATTCAGATCAAATAGCGATGAAAAGAACAACAGCGTGTTTTGACGGGGGATGAAAACCGGTACCCATACATACAATACTACTCTAACCATAGGCGCACCCGGAATTTTTCTTCTCGGGGGGTGGGGGGGTGGGGCTGATTATGAGATTATACTTAATTTATGTTTGATTTTGAATACTGTGGTATGAAAATCATGTCAAAATTTCCGTATCGACATCTTGTTAGGTTACAGGGAAGGTTAAAACTGGAAAAGCAAAAGTCTTTATATTCGTAAAGTTTTACAGGGGTGCTGATATGTTCTTAGTCCGACCCTGGAAGGAAACAAGCTACAGCGACCAAGACTTACAACACTATACCAAGACTTACGGCGCACATACAACATGAATATATTCCTATTGTAAGTACGCCATAAGTCTTGGTATAGTGTTGTAAGTTTTGGTCGCTGTAGCTTATTTCCTTGCAGGGTCGGGCTAAGGACTTATCAGCAACCCTGTATTATATTTTTCATTATTCCATTGTACTAGTCATCAGCTTTTTTCATTGGTTGATTCAGGCTGAAGCGGATTTCACGTAAAACCTTTGGTATCATCGTGCCTACAAAATGTGTGTTTTTATTTTATTTTACTTGCCGATGGGGGGCTGCAACCCGACAGCCTCTCCCCCCCCCCACTTTGGGTGCGCAAATTACTACAGCTACCATTACTACTCATTAATGCTGTCTCTACCGAAATTTTGAATACCTAATCGTACATATTCAGTACATTTGTTCCCCGAAAGGAACCAATGGTGTGCCGGGCCTCCTATGTGGAAACCCGAACGAGAGACGGGATTCATTAAACTTCCCTCTAGAATTTTCAAGGAACTTTTCACTAGTCAGTCGTGGTAACGGATCCCTATCAGGACGTGGATTGTATTTAGCTGGCTCATAATTACAACTATTGGTTGGCTCATATGACAGCAATAGTGAACCTTTGGGTTGGGAAATTTTGAGGTTTTCAGTAGACTAAATGAAGAGAATGTACGCCGTGTAGTTGGGTAGGTTGCTAACATTGTTTCAGAAAATGTGCTGCCTCTCTCTTCAGGATAGACTCACAGTGAAGTTCGCGAACCGCGTGGTGCTGTCAGTGCATGGATAATCGGCGCGTATAGTACCCAGAAGGGCGCAGCCCCTCTGTTTTACCTCGTGGATGGTATGCACTTGATCAAAATAAGCGTAATAGGTACGATGGCACGCAGTTACGCGTTATTTCAAGGTCACTGTTGTTACTCGCTCTCAGTGTTCAAGTGATTTAAGAGTGAGGGGTGAATGAATGAATGAATGGTATTTGGGTTCGAGTCCTAACAGGCCTGATGTACCTAGGCCTTAGGACAGGCCTTTGTGCCCCATGTTCTATTACTAAATTAGAGGAGCCTTGTTCCTTTAGCAAATTTCCAGATGGCTCCTATATTTAGTTTCCGAATATCCTCAGGGTCCAAAAAGAAAGAGCCTAGATATGAGTGTCTGAGTGAAGCCAGGGCCTCACACGCACACAGAACATGAACTGAGGTTTCCTCCTCAGTACCAAACTTCCTACAAATGGGGTTATTGCTCAGGCCCATGTCGCCTGAGGGTGTTGTATCCAGTAAGAAGACCAATGACAACCCTGGATTAGAGTACCGTAAGTCTTTGTACCTTATCGTGTTTATTTAATGAACAGCTGAGCAAATGTCAGCTTCTGAAGGTCTTCTGTGATGTGTCACCATGCAGTTTAGTAGATATGTACCAATGTTTCGGAGGAACTGCCGCCTCCATCTTCAGGGTAGAATTAAATCCGTCTGTCCATTAAATACATATTCATGCTGTCCTTTTCACAAGCAAAGTAAAGGTAAGTCGATTGTTTGGCGCCCTCTTACTGACCGACACAGCAAGGCGTACGAAACACGCAAACACTACCCTGCAGCTATATCTCAAGAGGAACTTCAGAACTATTTCAGACATTTTCCCACGACTTCTGCCGCGCGGTTAGCCATCTGCGATCACTGACTTTTCTTGACGAAGGGCTGTGAAAAACTAAACGCTTTTTCACTCCGCTGCATGCAGAGGATTACGATGACGTCTTGTAAATCTGATAGGTGTTCGGCCACTCCAAATACTCCCAGGATTTTGTGCAAAAATCCAAACCTCATTACCGTATTCACAGCATCCCACCACTGGAACGTTGACTAAGCCAGATGAATCCAATTCATATCCCCACCTAATCCTATTTTTTAAAGATCCATTTTAAAATTGTTCTCCCAGCTACTTCTCTGTTTTCACTGGGTTTTTTTTTCAAGTTTGCCAACCGTAACGTTTCATGCATTTTCCTTCTCAGTCATGCGTGCTGCATGCCCCACCCAACTCGTCCTTCTTCTTTTCATCTACCTATTAAAAGCTACTTGTTCTTTACAGGAAACATGATATTGGCAGGAATGAAAAATGTGAGGGTTGTAAACAATACGGTTATTTCAGAATGTCTGCCATATGACACCGTGGAATCTTGTATAAAATCATTATTTTCTGGGATGTGGCGGTGCGTGTACCGACAGTCAAGTAAATTCTTTTCGAAGAAACCTGCTTTTGTCTGCTTCTACTGTGAAGTTAGAGACAGCGTTTGCTCCGAAACTTTAGCAAATGTCTTAACAAGCGATATGGGAAGTGGGTTTGAAAGGCCGAGGCGTTGCTCCAACTGTTTATTAACCATCAGCTTCTGAAGACGGGCTTCGTATTAGTTTATGTTCTCTACATTTCCACTGAGAGATGTTCTACAGAACAAATGCTCATAACGCGACGCAGGCGATTTCCAAGTTTGTACTGTATATAGGCTTTGATAAAAGTTCTATTAGTTCGGCCATCGTCGTCTTCTTCTTTCAGATAATACTAGCCCTGATATATCTCTAATGTAGTTATTTATACACTTTTACACTGTCGGCTGACGTGTCAGACTGGGGGAGAGGGGGATGCAAGTCTGACCATAACGAAAGTGTGTTTTGCAGTCAACGTGACTTCTGTGTATAGTCTCTGCCTTCTTGATGAGCCCCTCTTCTTGCCGGTTTGTCTTGGAAAATAACGGTAAACTCTTAACCACTTCTCCACGTGATGGGGGCCACTGGCTTCCAACGCCATCATTCCGGCAGGTGCAATGAACCTGGCCTGTGACGTCAGCCCTCTTCTGTAAGTCCTCTTCCTCTTCCTCTACTCTTATCTTCTATTGCTTTGTCTTCCATTTCGAAGGTTACTCTCTTCACTGAAGTGTGAATTGTCAGTCAGCTATTCGTGACAAATTCTCCACATACGTATATCACAAATATGGCAAATTGAGGAAGTCTGTAAATGCAATATGCTTTTAAAAATCCAGAGATGTGAAGTTTTGGAACATCCTGGTACCTTCTGTGATCTTCTTCGGACGCTAATCATCACGCGATTAAGAAACTGGCCTCTTATGGAACCAGAATTTTCATCACCGTATCCACAACAGCCGGCCACTGAAACCCATCTGTAATAAAAGAATACCAATTCACGCCCAGTATTTCATTTAATGTTTATTTTAGTATTAACATCACATCTGTGCTTAGATCTTCCAAGGGGTCTTTTTGAAGTTTTTTTTTTCTATTGGGGTTTTGCCGTATTTCTGATCTTTTCCATTAGTGTCGTATGATTGTCCCAGTATATTCGCATTTGTTTGGTTAGGTGAATAATATTTAGTGAGGAGTACAAATTATAAAGCCTTTCATTATACACTTTTATCCACCCTCCTGTCACTTTGTCCCTCCTACGTTCAAATGTATTGGCCGGGAAAGCTCAGTCGGTATAGCGACTCGCTACGGGTTGGACGGTCAGGGGATCGAATCCCCGTGGGGGCGAGAGTTTCCGCACCCTTCCAGACCGGCCCTGGGACTCGCCCAGCCCCCTATACAATGGGTATCGGGTCTTTCCCGTGGGTAACGCGGCCGGGGCGTGACGTTGACCACCCACCCACATCTAGCGCCGAGGTTGAAGGAAGAGTAGAGTTATGCACCTACCTCTCTCTGGGTCTTCGTGGCCTGTTCTAGGGTGAACTTTACGTCCAACTGTATTTCTCAGCATCGTGCTGGCAGACATCTCCAGTCTTGTCTGACTGAGAGGCCAAATGAAAAAAAATAGTCACTGAACAAGTAGAATCATGTTAACGTCTCTATCAATCTGTACGTTTTTGGGTAGGGAGCTTGGGTAGCGAAGTCGATACATTGTGTAGGATACGTGCTGGACCGCTCGCGGTTCGAGTCCCGGTTACAGCAAGAAATTTTTCTCTTCTCCAAAACGTTCAGACTTACTCTGAGGCCCAGCCGGCTTCCAACTCACTGGGTACTGGCGTTCTTTCCCGGTGGTAAAGCTGCCGGCTCCAACTAGTGCTTAGTTTAAGAATGAGTGGAGGTTCGTGTACCTCTCCTAATACTGTTTGCCTTCATGGCATGGGCAGAGAAAGGTTTACTTTTTTCCCTTCACGTTTCTGGATAGGTGAAGGGAAAGCGATGTAGAAATGGACGAGTTTTCCCGCTGTTTACGTATTTGATGTAAGTACTTGAACATGCTACACGCACTTTTCCTTTTAACTTTGTTAGAAAATTCGGGAGCCCCATTTCCTTCAGTCGGTATTTAGAAGTGTGCTGCATCTTGGATGAGGTGCCGTTGGGGTTGGCAGAGAGAATCCGGCGTTGCAGAGGAGCCTACAGTCTGCGTCTTAAGTTTTGAAGAGGCCGTCCTGAATATGAAGTCGGCATGTTTCTCTAAAGGATTGGTGCCTGTCGTTTTAAAAGCATACTAATTTTCTGTTGCCTGTTAGAATGCTTGGATGTGAAGGTCGCAGTTTAGGGACACCCGTCGGTCTTTGTCAGTCTTCGTCAGTCTTGGTCAGCCTGTCTTGCTTTTGAAGCTGGTAAGGTAAAGGTAAAGGTAAAGTTCGCTCTATAACAGGCCACGAAGGCCTAGAGAGAGTGTAGAAGTATAGCTCTACTCTTTCCTTAACCTCGGATCTAGATGGGAGTGGGTGGTCAACGCCACGCCCCTGTCGCTTTACCCCCCGGGAAAGACCCGGTACCCATTTTATAGGAGGCTGGGTGGGCCCCAGGACCGGTCTGGACAGGTGCGGAAAATCTCGCCCCCCCCCCCCCAATCCGATCCCCGGACCGTCCAGCCCGTAGCACGTCGTTATACCGACTGCGCTATCCCGGTCCACAGTTTTGAAGCTGGCTCTGAACTGAAAGAAACAGAGATGCTGACACCACATAGTCCATAAGTACATATTTTCTATACCGTTTAGAATGCCACATCGCCGTTGAATTTCTGTTTTCATTACCATGTTATGTAGGCTAAGTATGTCGTTCTTCCGCCAACCGTCACGGCGTGGGCGTCCTCAGGTGGCGGGTGGAAGAGAGAGCCCGCAGGTTGGCAGCAAGCAGTGCTGACATTCGAGAAGGGTTGCTCATGCAGGTTGGGGGGACTGGGCGGGCCCTTAACTCGTTACGAAAAGAGTACCAGATTATTAAATATTACCCCTGGCCTCGAAATTTGCTGAATGTCGAAAACGCTAATTAAATTTTTTAGTTTTATAGAAATGGGGGAATTTATTGACCGTCTAAGAGATTAGTGTTCGTATTCTTCTTTATTTCCGATTTATACACTGTGAGCGATGTAAGTACAATCTCTTCTGCCTTCTCACATACTTTCGGTTGTGATTTATTGCCAACCTTTTTTCTCTTCATCATGTGGATGCTCCATCTTGTTCCGGTTGTCCCATGTCTCTGTCTCTTCACAAGTTAATTCTATTACTCTTTGCTTTATCCTTTCTCAATCCACCTTTTTATGTGGCAAAACCGTTCTAAGTGTTTCTTTCGTAATTCGATTAACTTTGGATTCCAAATTTGAGAGAAATGTAAATTCTAAATCTATCCCTTCCATATAGCCTACTTTTTATATTAGAAAGGCTGATAATACGCTTAAAAATTCATGGTGTATGTCTTCCATCTGAACTCTACATAAGCTGACCAGTTTGCAAGGAACGTGGTATGAATATTATGTCACCGAATGTTGCCATATTTGTTAATGACCGGCATAGCTCAGTCGGTACAGCGACTTGCTACGGACCCGACGGTCAGGGGATTGAATCTGCACCCATCCAGACCGGTTCTGGGGCCCACTCAGCCTTCCATTCAATTGGGTACCACGTGGGGGCGTGGCGTTGACCACCTAACTTCATCTAGCACCCAGGTGCAAGAACGAGTAGAGCCGTAAGTCTCCTCCCTCTTTGACTTTCTCGCCCGTTTTAGGGTGAACTTTACCTTTCAAATATGCTGGATGCGTGAAATTTGTGTGGGGGGAGGGAGGGAGGGCACTTTACTCTAAATACAATGAAGGCATTGACGGGAAGTACAAGTGTAGCCCAAATTGCTCAATCCATTGAAAAGGACAGTGCAAAGGCCTCAGAGCCGGTCTGGACGTTTCTGAAAAGAGAAAAAACATCTTAGCCCTACCAGGATTCGAACCCCTACCGTCCAGCCTGTAGTCTGATCTCTATATCAAATGGACTTCTCCGATTCCCGTTTACTTTACTGCAGTGACGTGATGTTTGGTAACTTTTATAAGGCGTTAACTGTCGGTATTATGGCCATACCTAACTATTGGGTCGAGATGGGATCATGGCATGCTCAACAAAAGCACATTACAAACTTGCTCACGGTCACGCACACGCACTGTACGCTGGATGTTGCTAAATGAGCGGTCACAGTAGGTGCGCAATAAGACAAACGCATAGCATGTAATACAGCATCTGTACTGAAGTAATCAGTTTTTCACAAAAATACAATACACTATAATAACATATATAATATAATATATCATATCATATACCATATCATATATGATA
>Ga0123357_10006016_pt1 | contig 14670 bp, 9 predicted proteins | sample TergutEmb28metaG_FD_89873 | JGI IMG/M metagenome (GOLD analysis project Ga0123357, IMG submission 89873) | Embiratermes neotenicus P4 segment gut microbial communities from Petit-Saut dam, French Guiana - Emb289 P4 | ecosystem: Host-associated > Arthropoda: Insects > Digestive system > Gut ...
CAGAAAGTTGTGTGCACGTTTTGTTCCACACTCCTTGACACCTGAGCAAAGGGAAGATCGAGTCACATCTTGCCAAGACATTATCGCGATGGCCGATGCAGACAAACGTTTTTTAACAAAATTATTACGGGAGATGAGACCTGGTGTTTTGTCTATGACCCCGAAACAAAGCGACAGATTTCTGAATGGGTTGGTGAGACATCCCCTCGGTCGAAGAAACTGAAATTCCAAAGGTCCCGCATCAAGATCATGTCGATAATTTTTTTCGACTCTCAAGGCATAGTGCACAAAGAATTCGTACCAGAGGTAAAAACAGGAAATGCATAATTTTATAAAGGAGTAACGGATAGCCTCCTGAAGCGCATTCGACGGGTTCGTCCAGCCGCATTCTGATTTCGAGATTTTTCTTGTTGCACGATGATGTGCCCGCCCACAAAGCTGTAAGTGTTTGCCAATTTTTTTACACCCCCCACCCCCCAAAAAGTTACAACCCTTTATCCCCCCGTACTTTCCAGATTTATCTCCGCCAGACTATTTTCTGTTCCTCAAGTTGAAAATGAAGTTAAAAGGACTCCACTTCGCAGATATTGCTCAGATCCAAGAGGCCGTAACTGATGAATTAAAAAGAAGGTCCAAAAAGAGGAATTTTCGGCAGCTTTTCAGAAACTGTACGACCGCGCAAAAGCCTGTATATACGCCAATGGAGCTTATTTTGAATTTATAAAAAAGGCACGTGTCTTCCTCATGTGTCTTCGATTTAAAAAAATCAGTCCTAAAACTTTTGGACCGCATTGTGTGCACAGTATCTAGACCTGTACGAAAACACTGTACAATAGTCTGTAAAGCCTAGTGACTAATCTATATGCTCCCTAGTTTAACATTCAGAAATACTACTTTCCGACCACACAGTGTGTTTCTCTGTTTTGTATGGATCTCAGAACAAACAGAGATTATTTCCATATACAGCATCAACTCTCTCACTGAGACGGAAAATGTTTTCTGCGCGGTACGAACTGGGCCTTTAAATAAAAGTGATTGCGTTTCTTCTTTGAAGGGTAAACGTGGGATAGAGATCTTCCAATTACAAAAACGTCATAGGTCAACATGTTAATGTATGGTATAGAATTAGATGAAAAAATCATGTATTAAAAATATATTTTTTAAAAAAAGAATATTTTAATAAGGAAGGTATGCAGTTTCGAAAATTATTTTTCGTATATAATGCAAAGAATGCCACAAAACCGAATCCCTTTGAAATCATACCGCTACAGACCACAAGGAAGGAGAACAATTGGAAGACCGAAGAAGCGTTGGCTGTAACTCTGGAGACGGAATGGATCAAAGGGTCCAATCCTTGATGATGATGATGATGATGTATATAATGCAGCCTGTAGTCTCCGGTTCCACCATCTCGGAATCGATAAAGTATGTGAAGTTGATCCATTGTTCCAGGGATAGTGTACACTCACCAGTTATCTCAAGTAGTGGATGTTGGTGGAACACTACCTTTCCGCAAGTGCGGATTCACAGGGTGTTAAACAGTCTCCAAAAATGAAACTCCAAGTTAAACGCTAATAAAAGAAAAGGAGGGGGGGAAAAAAAAAACATTCACTACGAACAAACGTGGAGGGTTCCCACACTTCTGAACGTACTGCAAATTCCCTGGAACACTGGATCAACTTCACATACTTTATCGATTCCGAGACGGTGGAACCGGAGACTACATCCTGCATTATGCACTAAAAAGAATATTCGAAACTACCTACGTTCTTTATTCAAATATTCTTTTTTTAAAAAATCTTGTTTTAATATGCAACTGTTTTTCATCTAATTTTACACCATACTTTAACATTTTTTGACGTTTTGCTGACCGTGCATCCCAGTATATTTATCTCAGTAATTAACCAACTTGATGCAGTCCTCTCTCAACCTGTGCACGAGACGGCCACCTATAGGTGTGATGATACCAGAGGCTGTGTAATGCAATTTTGACCTTCTGATGATGAGCACATGTGCTCGAAACATGCAGAGGCATGAAATAAACTTATTGTAAAACAAAAATTTTGTGCATCAAGTTGGTTAATTACTGAGATAAATATACTTTAACATGCTAACCTAAGACGTTTTTGCAATGAGAATGAGATCTCTGACACACATTAATATACAGACTATTGCACGGTATTTTCCCGCACAGTTCTAGATATTGTACAGGTCTTATGATGGCCTGGATGTTAGAGAGAAATTAGTATCCTGGGAGAAGTGTGACTGTATTGTGCTGGCCTGTGTAATAAATATGTTTACTAATTCACTTCTTCTGAGAGTCTAAAAACGACTTGTGTGTCCATACTTCGCATTATAATACCAATAATTCCACCCATCCTATGATGGACTACAGCCTGCAGTCGAACCTAGGCCTCCCATAATTTCTGCATCCAAACTCTTCTATTCTGCGCGAATACAAATAATTAAGACAGATTTATATTCTGGTCAGGCGTCCCCTTACTCCTGTATTTTATTCATACGATGAACGTCACAAGAAGGAACTCGTATAATCATCATTTTATTCAGGTAGGGTATATTTTGACAATAAGGAGCGTCACTAAGGGTCACATTATGCACAATGAACGTGAAGCTTACGACATTACATAATAGGCATGGCTTCTTCTAGAGCTTTCTTACGTTGATATTCGTAAAACTTCATTAAGCCCACGATCGAATAACCAGCTCCTCGGTTTATGTACATTCAATCAATGGACTCTCATGTTAAACGCATCTGGAACAGTAGCGCCCCTTTTTCGGTATGCTCAACGAATTTTTGCTGCAAAGGAAGCACGCCGATCCTAACCTCGCGACGTCGATCGTAACGTAGACAAGCGAATCAAACATCGCTCGTCGTGTCAAATGGCGCAGTTTCATTTCTGTGTGTCTGTTTTGATTAGTACTGTTCGTGTCATATTAATTACTACTCATTGCAATAAAGAAATGCACTGGCCGCATGTAGGATATGCCTACGTAGGTCTATGGATTACCTCAGGTCACCTTTCTACAATAAATATATACCGTTGTAACGAATTAGTATCAAGAAACGCATCTCTGTAGCAAGGGGATTATTGTTAGTGCACGACGCCACAATACCAGACCCCTCCATCACAGTTGCTTCCGTTGATTTTGTAATTACATAAATTTTTAATAATTATTAGTATGCTGTAACTTAAGAAACTGCCACAAATAAACTGATAGGAAATTTACATTTGCGACGCTTATTAGTACAGAAATTTAGTCCTTAATTAATGTGCATCTATTTATGGGGCAGTAACCATGTCCCTCATAAAAACCAGCATTAGTTTAAACGATCAGCACCATCATAAAACATACTGATAGCACAGAAAAGTAAATTTATTATTCTTACCTTCCATGTTCCTTTTCTGTCCTTGTTCAACTTTGTGCAGTTGATGGGTCTCCTGGCATAAATGTCGAAGTGTTCTGAACTTCGTATCACAGAGTTCATTCACATCACTTTTCTCATAACTGTTTTGCTCGGGTACGTATTTCGGTTATCTGTCATATTCAAATTTACTACTACTACTACTACTACTACTCGCACACCACAGACACCCCTTATTATACACGTGAACATTATTTCTTTCCGGTTAACCTTCTGAATATAGTGACTGTGCACAAGATGTTGCTCTGCAAAAATAATGCGTTGCCAACTTTGGCCATCTTAGCCGGCGTCAATTTTGAAAACACCGCATTTTGGGGATCGGTTATATGTCCCAAAATTTGAAGACCGTTCGGGCAAAAATTGGGTCAGTTCTGCTAATTTATTGTTGTCGTTAGAGTCTTTAACCCTTTAAACGCCGATTTAAATCTCATCTGCCATTTACTCGCATTTTAGGAGCTCACCATATTCCCCACATTAGCAGGGTAAGGGTTCAATAGCAAACCAAATTTCACACTACTTGGTTTCAATGAAAGTTACGTTAGACAGACTGGGTTTTCATAGCGTTAGATTAAGCTAGTTCTTTAGTTAGTTGCTCACCGCGTTGCATATGTTTGTGTTTTAGTAGGGAGTTTTGTACGATACAGTACAATACAAGGTCACAAGTCTTTGAATATAAAATGCGCCGACTTACGCACGTTTACTATTTGGGCATTAAGCAGTATAATGCTAGTCACATTTTCGGTGACTTACTACATTACACCTGTCGCCTAAATAGCCTCTAAGTTTATTATTTTTTGCTGTTCACTGATGTTACGAGGTGTAATACCAAGTTACATTCTTTTTGGCAAATTTTACAAGAATGTTGTCCTTCCCCAATTAGTTTGGACACCTATGGCGTCCTAGTTACGGCGGAAGGATCCAATGTGTCTCCTGAATGAATAAAATAAAAGCGACTAGTTTAGTTTTATACACTGGATAATTATATTTGATTTTTTTAAACACTACAATGACTAAGTAGTTTTGTATTAGACTGTACCCACTAACACCTACGAACATTATCGTATTTCTTTCTATCCCAGTAAAATTTTCAACCACCAACTGTGTCATTAATTGTTCGTTAAGAAATACCTACATTATCAGCTAACTGCAGTCACAATTATAAGACAAAGGTTAATGCTTACCGACTGTTTTACTGTTACAGCTTAAATAAAGCCAATAATTATTTCGAGCAAGCTGCTAGATCAGTCATCCTGCCGGTTAGGCATACGACGTCAGGATTTTTATAACCTTTACGGTTGCAACTGTGACAACGAATAACGTCTAACGAAATAAACTTCAACAAATCTAAATACCATTCAGTGTTAATGTCACAGTAAGTCGAGGAAGGTTAATACAAATAAAACTGAATACGGCTGCAATACAAACTTTGCAACAAACTCACAAACTTCCACCACTCAGAACATTACTTCCACATGTGATGCACGCACACACACCCACTATCTCGTACTACTCATTAATCGCCTGCTAATGAAGATCACATTGATGTGTATACGCAAATACAGGTATATGTCAAGACCATTTCTACGATTTGCAGTAACTTTTTAAAATAACTAAACTCGTGAATTATCAAGAAAGTCTACAGAAATTAAAAAAAAAAAAAAAAGTCCTGTTCAACCTATAATTCGGTGGTTGGTATTACTGACAACAGTCTGTACTTGTTCAGGTGTCTCTTCACATTTGTATTATTTAATATCATTTAAGAGCATTACTGTAGCAATGACGAGAAATAATTAATACAACATAAACTCAAATGACGTCAAATGTTTGGTCTTATACTCCTGATTACTAAGAAAAGAAATAGGAAAATAGAATTTAATAGCAGTTGGCAGCACGTAACTTTCCATACCCACGAATTTCGTTCAAGTGGTTACGTTTCCTGGTTGTTGCGTAGGCTGGTACGTTAGGTGGATTAATGAATCTTTTACCAAAAACACACGAAGATTTCAGACAGAAGGAATACTGGAATGCCTTTTTCAAGAAGAGAGGCTCAAAGGCATTTGAATGGTAAAACTGTAAAGACGTGTTGTTATACTGTGCACCTAACCTTAAATTTACATACATAACGTATTTGCTGGAATTAAAATGTGTCTTCTTGTGTAGGTATGGAGAATATCCAGAGCTGTGTGGACTTATTCATAAGTATATTAAACAAAAGGACGCGATCTTGATGGTAGGATGCGGGAATTCGACACTAAGTGCTGATTTATATGATGTTGGATATAGGTAAACACATTAATCTAAGAACATAACTGTAGGCTGCTTCGGAATAATGCAGAATAAGGCCAAATGTTATTTTCTGTGTCTTACAGAAGCTCGAATATTTAGTAGTTATCAGTGACAGTAATAGTAACCAAATTCAATAACAGCTTACAAATACACACTCAGTCAAACGGTACTAATGGCTGTGTTAATAAATGCAGGATACTGGAAAAAGACGGATCAAAGTTTTTTTTCGGTCTAAGTGAATGAGTGACGATATTGTACGTGAACTTGCATTTTTTACATTTGTTTCAGACATATAACAAACATTGACATCAGTCATATTGTAATCAGGCAAATGCAAGATGTTCATGGAAAGGATCGCTGTGATATGGTTTATCAACAGATGGATGCCCTGAATATGACGTTTGGTGATGGTCAATTCAGTGTAGTTCTTGACAAAGGAACACTGGATGCACTTATGCCAGATGATTCTGAAGATGTCAGAAGAAAAATTGACAAACTTTTTAATGTTTGTAAACCACACACTATTATTTTTCTCATAATGAAATGCTTCTTGAATGTCAACGACAAATCTTGAAGTGATATTAATTTCACTAAAGTCTGTATTTATTGTACTAGGAAATAGATCGTGTTCTTCGTGTAGGAGGCCGTTATATTTGTGTATCATTGCTTCAAGAACACATACTTGTCAAGTTACTGGAGTTCTTCCCAACAGTCGGTTGGATGTTCCGGGTTTGTCGATGCATTGAAGCTGAACGGAAATCAACACAAAGTGGAGATGGAGCAGGTTTACCTGTCTTCATTGTTGTTTGCACCAAATTCAAGAAACTTCCTAATGTTCAGCCTGTGAGTTAATTTTTTGTAACTGAGTATCTATGTTACTATTACTGAAGGACTCACCAAGAAACTTTTCACTGCAGTATTTTCTGGCATATAGCCACACCAGGTATTTGTCATTGTATTACTGACCGTAGTGTAAGATGAATTGTTTAAGTAAAATTATTCTGTTTTTTCCTACAAAATAATGACATCTAAGTTTGCACTGTTAAATTGTAGATAATGAACTAGTTCGTTTGGCTGTGGGAAACAGGAAGCATTAACAAGTGCCCAGGATGTGATATTCATTGTCAGAGGTGTACATCCTTCAAAATGGCCCATGCAGTATATAAGAGTAATGCAAGTGGGGGATCTGGATTTTGGTTTTAGAGAGAACTGCTGGCCTTCCCAATGTTGCTTATGCAAGGTATGGGCTTTATGCGACTGCTTGGGGCCCAGAACTTACTAAATAACACATAAACCAACTGATAGTTATTCTTTATAGAATAAAAACACCTTTTAGTTATGGGCAGGCAATTGATTTTGTGATAATGAAGTTTGAAGTTTCATATGAACCAAAATTCTTCAGTCTTACAGGCTAACATTTTACATTTTTGACATGACTATTTATGGCCATAACCTCTACATATTTTAATGTTCAACAACTGGGAAATTCAGTGTCATGCTTTTTGTTATACAAGTCCTGTCCCTTAAGGATAATTCAACTTTCATGTACACTTACATGTAAAATGTTCACCGAAAGGTTTTTTTGTTCTACATATGCAGTTTTTGCAAGAAGTACATGAAATGAACATATAATGGGGAGATCACATCTAACCTTTGCATGTGCTTTGTCTTAAAAACTGCAAAATGAAATTGATTTAGTGCAGAGAATTATTTTATGTTTGCTTTGATGATTTTCTCACAAACACCTTGCTGTGCTGAAAGAACATGGATTTATGGCTGAATGAAGATTTCTTGAAGATCTGTTATAAATTTCTTTCTGTGTGATAAATATTTAGTGAATTAAAATGAAAAGAACTTTCACAGTAAAATATTCTGCTCTTGTTTTTTTTTTTCTTTCTTAGGATATTTCATTGTTTATTTTTCTGGTACTTTTAGATCCTTGAGATTTGTCTGGCTGGAGAACATATTCAGAGAGTATCTTCTCCAGAGGAAGTCATTTCTAGTGTGAAATCTCTTCAGCAATCTTCGCTTGTGTGCTCGAAACTAAATCGTGGAAGTGTGGCAGGGTATGGTGAAGTGTGCCTTGATCTCTTAGTTCCTGGCGAGGCAACTCCACGTTATACAGTTCATGTTCTAGATCAACCATACGCCAAAGAAACTGGAAGACGATTTGCAGCTTTCATTGTACCACAGGGCAGGCAAGTCCTTCTACTCCTTATTTTACCTTAACTGTATTAATTTCTCTATCAAGATGCTGATTAAAATTTTAATGTGTTTAAAGATACTAAATCACATTAATTAAATCCAGCAGAAAATGTTTCAGTTTACTTTTATTCTTGCAGGGAGACGGAGTGGCTGTTTGCAACTCCTGAAGGCCGCTCGACATTGCTGAAATCTGCGGGCTTTGATCGATTGGCAGTAGTAGCATTACACAGGGATCAAACATACAAAGGACTGGAAGCTGTACAGGAGGAATTAAGTGACAGCATATTGCACTTAGCACCACCTGGTCTCGGACAGAATGCTCGAGTAAGTACTTGAAATAATCCTCAACAATCTATAACAGTATCCACATGTTCTTACCTGGACTAACAGAACAGTCTGATTGTGAAATGGTAACACTGAGGACACAGGAGCTTGCAAGTTGTGTTTCATTCTCACCACTGATGGTCTTCATTGGCCCTCTGTTGGTCTCCAACTGCATGTGATATGAGACATATATAACATATCACTTGTAGCATACAGAAACAACAGAATGTATATATATGGGTATGAACTGTATTGAAGAAATGGGTTTTTCACAACTAAATTTTTATTGTTTTCTGAACTCAGTATTCATTATGACATGTTTCTTCTGACCTGGCCACCTTCAGGTAATGGAATATGAAGTTCTAGAAGCAGAAATTAGATCTCAACTTTACATAAAGGATAATAATATATGAGAGTTTATGTTACTGATATAAATTTTTGAAGTAGTACACATTAAGGTTATTTTATGTAGAGAACTTGATTATGATTTTCAGTATTAACTTTTGACAATTTTGTAGAGTAGATTCATGACTTTAAAGCTTTCATTTCTGGAGTATAGAGTGATTGAAGGATTAGTGTTATATAGAGTATCTGCAGAGCAAGAATGTAATTTGTGGGTTATGAGCTTCTTTTTGATTGTGTAATTGTGTTGAATAATCCTTGGAATTTTACATTAGTGACTTGACTGTGATCAAGTTTTGAAGATACAGAAATGTGGTTTTGTTGAAGAGATACATGCAGATGGAAGATTTTGTTCATATTATGTAGAAACTCGGAGATTGCCGAGTATTGCAGAGGGTATATAAATTTGAACTCTGTTATCAATTTTATACTGTACTATCGGGTCGACGCAGAAACAGGAGTACTGCAGTTTATGAAGTCCACAGCTTGCACACACTAATATATATATATATATATATATATATATTAACTCTTGCACGTTTCAGCCGTTAACTGCCATAATCAGGGAGCCACACCAATCTTTAAAACCTATTGAATTATGATGCAGTTTTGTGGTATTAAAGTACTTAGCATCATAAAAAATAACAGCCTAGTTACAAGTCAAACATATAGATATAATTGATTTATATAACAAGTATTACATGCACCAAAATATGTACACCAGATTTTAATGATTCTCCTACATGTATCAGCATGTCATGGGTGCCATCAGCAGGGATTCTTCTCAGTAGCAAATATAATGCCCTCAAAATGGCCTATTGCACAATAGTGGGTAAAAGCAGTCATACACTAGCACATGCATTAAAATGCATGGTATACATAATATTAATACAAAACATGTTTCATGTTGCCCCATTAGCAGTTTTTCTAATCCTAATCTAGTAGCATGTTTGCAATAACAAGTATGTTGCACCATGCTGTCCCAAGACCTGATCGTATGATGATGTTGTGTAGCACTGTGGCATATAAAGGTAAAGGTAAAGTGATCCCATTACAGGCCCGGTGTGGCCCAGAGGGTGGGTAGAGGTATAGCTCTACTCTTCCATGACAGCGGTACTAGAAGGGGGTGAGTGGTCAGCAGTAGCCCTGGCCGCACTTTACCCCCGGGAAAGACCCGGTACCCATTTTACAGGAGGCTGGGTGGGCCCCAGGGCCGGTCTGGATGGATGGAAAATCTCGTCCCCACCAGGATTCGATCCCGGACTGTCCAGCCTGTAGTCAGTCGCTATACTGACTGAGCTACCCGGCCCACACTGTGGCATATACGTACTATAAATTCCATTTGATGACTTGATGCATTCTGCTTAATGGCATGGGAACATCAATGTTGTGTGATCCATTTATGGATCTCTCCCCTGCGTTATGCTGTGAACTGGTGCACGTTGCTGGGGTTAACTTACTTAACAATGCCAAAACATGTAGGAATGGATTAATAACATGTATATGTGTTAGAATGTTCAAGTTGTTGGTTTTATAAAATGAATTACATCACATTGCACTGTACAAACGTCTGTACTGCAATCTGAGGAACTTTTTTATACAGGAATCATCTGATGCCCTCTGTATGATTCCAGCATTACTCCACATTTTGTCATCTGTGCTGCACAAGCTTATATAGCAACATTAAGCAACATATTTGCACATTTCATTACTGTGTTGCCTTATATTATATGGAAATACAAGAGCCTATATGAAACTAGTATGTGGCCAGGTGGTTGCTCAATGTAAAGGTACTGGCATCAAATTGGAAAGGAAATTTGCTCTGTGTGCATTCCAATTTCATTATTAAATTATGTTTAAATTCTCATGTTAATCCAAAATAGCTAAAAAAAAGTATAGGAACACAATAAACATTTGTCTGAAATGGCCTCTTGAAACTGGCAGCATCACAATTTGCTGCCTTAAGTCTATATCTAATCCTTTGTGGTGGATTCATAGTGTTTAAAAATGTTTTATCTTCTTCCATTGTGATGTGGTGCATTGCCTATTAAAACATTATGATGTAACACCACCATGAAAACTTCAGAATTTCAATTGTCACAACAGCAACATTACACATCCAGCATGAGTGGAAGAAAATTTTAACCATTATTGTGTAACATTACTTCCAATTACAGATTCCTTTCTTATCCGTTGGATCTGATGTTGGAAGAAGGGAAATTTGTTACCGTGGACACAGTGAAATGTCTGGAGACTTTATAGTAGAAGAGGTTGAAGGTGATGGAGGGCAGTTATTCCGAAGACTTATTTTCCTGAACAATCAAGGTGTCATTCAGTCCGAGGCATGTCTGAAGCTGTGTATGTACCTCTTTTATCTTTTGAACACACCAGGCAGAGCAAAGATAAGCAAAATCAAATGTGCCCATGAATAAAGTCTCTAAAAACAAACTCATTATCATGTGTTTATGGTATCAGTGGAATTACATTCTATACAGTGACCATGATGTTTACTAACAGTGGAACTTCTCTTTGCAGTAAAATCTAGGAAGGGAAAGCCTAAAAAAGTAATTGACATAGGTTACTTGGCTTGTGACTACCATTCATACATGGCAGTTGGTGTTGCTCTTGCTGCACCTGATGGAATGGAATGTAATGTTGCAGTTATTGGACTTGGCGGAGGGGGGCTTTGCAACTTCTTACATCATTGTTTCCAGAAGGTATGGTTACCAGTTATTTTCATACCCATACATCCATGGTGGTTTCTGACAGAAGTACAATGAAACCAGTGTTAAATTTCCAAAGCAACAGGTCATGGACAATCATTTTATAATTTAACCTTTCACTCCTACTGAATATATGTTTTCTGCTGCAAGTAAGTATAAATTACTATTTTAATCAGAAGTTATTTGTATTTCCCTTGTATCATTGTTCTTTGATTTACAAAATTCAAGGTTATGGGCTGGGTGGGGTTCAATTCTTGGCAGGTGCAAGAGTGATTTCTAACTCAGCATTTCCAGACTGGATGTGGGGCCCACCCAGCTTCTCCAATGCATAACAGGGGATCTTTCCCTGGTGATCCCCGTATGTGCCTTCATGTCAAGCACAGGAACTTAACCTGATTTACTTTTCAGGTACGGATCACAGCTGTAGACATAGATCCTGCAATGCTTGAAGTTGCCACACAATATTTTGACTTGGTGCAAGATGAAAGATTGGACGTGTACATTAGAGATGGCATTCAATTCATTGAGCAGGCTGCAGAAAAAGGTTTGGGAATCTGTCAGTTCATGTGCAGTTCCTCCAACAGCACATACTGTAATTATATTTGTAAGGTACCTGGTTTAAATCCTAATTGGGTCCAGCTATCCTGAAACAATCCTTTGCTGTGGTTCTACATCTGCTTCTCCACCTTCTCCCGTTTCTCATCGCATGAAACCGCACTATCAAACAAAATAAAGCCTTGAATTATTCTGTTGTAGGAACTTCTTTCCATGCAATTATTATTGATGTGGACAACAAAACTCCTGGAGCTGGAATGAATTCTCCTGCACCACCGTTCTTAGAACTGTCTCTGTTACAGGACATAAAGAAATGTGTAGGAGACAAAGGTATTGTTAGGTGACATTCTGTTCACATTTTTCACCAACAGAAACTTGTCATAACCATTTCCTAAGAGTACAGTGAGTGATGCCACTGTCTACTTTGCTAATTTTGATTATTCAGTGGGAGCCACAATAGCTCAAACTTACAGGCTGGACAGCCAGGCATTCAGGTTCAATTTTTGGGAAGGACAGAGATTTTTCACTTCTCCATAGCCTCTCAACTGGCTCTGGGGGGTCATCAGGCATAATGAATGGGTACTGGAGGTTCTTTCCCTGGCCAGGTGATGAAACAGACAACTAAACCCCACCTAGTGCAGAGGTCTAATGGGTTGCCATCCCTGCAGGTGCCAATAAATAATGTAGGCAAACAATGTGATGGAGTTCTGAATACAGTGGTCCTTCATCAAAGGTTCAAGTCATTTCTGGAATTTCTAAGTGTAGATATGATGGGAAATAAAAGGAATCAGCTGTCCGGGAAGATATATTTAATAACAGCAATGAAAGCATTAACTTCTATTAAGCTGTCTTTGCTCTGTGGACGAGGAATGTATCTGCGTAAACGAATTCCCAAAACTGTGAATCACGTTGCTGTACAACTATGTTGCAGGTTTCTTCCTCCTCAATTTAGTGTGTCGCATTTCTGAGCTTAGAGAAGAAGCAATAAGCAACCTCAAGGCTATATTCAAATCAGTCAGTTCCTGCAAATTGGAACAGGATGTCAATGAGATCGTCTTCTGCACTGATGTTGCTATTGAAAGTAAAGAGACATGGAGGAACAGATTTGAGGATGCTGCCAACAGAGTGAATGCACTTGCAAAGAAGAGAAAATTGCAGACAGGAGACTTTGTAGATGTCACACACCTTATAAATTCTCTTAAAATCACTGTATGATTGCTCATCTTGTCATGTCCTTTCTGTTTGTATCATAACTACTGCTATATATTTATATATATGTGAATGTGTGACTCAATGTCGAATGTTTTTTTTGTGATACATTTCATGCAATAAAATGTATCCAGCTTTAACTGAAGTTCCTTTTCTTCACAAAATCAAGCCTATGGGATTGCTCTGCCATCTGTGCATGTGTGTACACAGTCCGTGAATTTCTCAATATCATGAGATATGGACTCAACATTATGCCACACTGGATGCCCCCCCCCAATTTCTTTAATATCCTACAATCTGTTGTAATGGCAGAGGCACAAAGCAGTGTCAATTTATGGTCCTTACGTGAAACACCGTATGAAATCTCAGTAGTGGCTCTCAGTTTGATGGTTGTAATGAACCAGTCACCTTTGATCATAAATTTACTTATAAAGTCTATATTTATTATTTATAAGTCAACAATTACTAACATGGCAGTAGTGCAACCTTTGCAGTTGAGGATGCTCATAATTCGCCCCAAACAAGTTATGTACTGTATATGCAACAGCTATGAACAGACTGTGTAAGGTAAATAACTACCAAATATAAAATACAATATCATGGATAGCAAATATATCCTCTGAAAACACACCACAGTTCAAATATCTGAAATAAAATACAAGAAAATTGTGTGCACAATTACTGGAAATTAAATTCTGGGATAGTTTGCAACCATTCAGTCCAGAATCGTCTGTCTTCCTGTTTGCTACCCAAAAGCATAAAAGAATAAACAGAACTGTAATTGTACCTGTTTTATCCGGGCTCTCACACAGCAGGAGTAGAATATAGGTGTTAGACGTTGGGGTGCTGAGGAAGATGTCAGGACCTGAGACAACGCAAGTAACAACAGGGAGACATAATATTATTATGAGGGGCATCACGACTTGTAATTCTCGCCAGCAGAGAAAGTCATACAAATTTGATAGAATTAATTGAAAGCCATTTAGGAGACCTAGCCTTCGATGGGTGGAAAATATTATAATAGGTCTTGAAAAAAGACTGGGTGTGGACTGGATTTATTTGGCTCAGGATAGACACTAGCGGCAGGATCCTGTGAACACAGTGATCAAATTAATACTCCACCAATTTCATAAGTACACATCAACAAAGTACAGAGCATACCTTGTTGGTGTGTTCTAATGAATTTTACATTCAGGTGACCGTGCAGCGTGATGAATTCTTATAATAAAACCAACTAGATGCACAAATTTCTCAAATTTATTTTTGGAATAAAACTAAATGTTTTGGACAGTTCCTCCGTCCATCATCACAAGTTTTTCACTGTACACACAGCAATGGTATTTGTCATACAGGTTTGCTGACAGCTTGCAAGCAGGATTAGGACAGAACTCCATCCTAATCCTGCTCGCAAGCTGTCAGCAAACCTGTATGACATATACCATTGCTGTGTGTACAGTGAAAAACTCCTGATGATGGACAGAGGAACTGTCCGAAACATGTAGAGTTTTATTCCAAAAATAA
>Ga0123357_10006017_pt1 | contig 14667 bp, 6 predicted proteins | sample TergutEmb28metaG_FD_89873 | JGI IMG/M metagenome (GOLD analysis project Ga0123357, IMG submission 89873) | Embiratermes neotenicus P4 segment gut microbial communities from Petit-Saut dam, French Guiana - Emb289 P4 | ecosystem: Host-associated > Arthropoda: Insects > Digestive system > Gut ...
AAGGAACACTCGCCCGAAGTCTCGCACATTCCTCCTGGGACACCCCGTATATATATATATATACACAAACACACACACACACACACACACACACATTGAAACAGTGACAAACGTTGTGGTCTAGTACTGAATTGGCAGTGACCTGTTATATTGTGATCCTTGGAGGTGCCACACGCGTACTCCCACTAAGGCATGTCTCATACCAGTCGACAAAAGAGTGAGTGATAACAAAGGGAAGGCGATTTTGTGATACTACTAAATAATTAAGAATGCGACGGAAGAGCTGAAAAGGCGCTCACAAAATGGCTTCCAGGAATATTTCCAGCACCTGTATAGTCGCTGGCAGAAGTGTTTAATTGCATAAGGGGACTATTTTGAAGGAAAAATATATTAAATGATTGCGCTTTTGAGTATTTGTCAGACAGAGAGTGATTATGGACACATTGTGAAGCTACCAAGTATATGGAACTGATAAATATAATGTGTGTGGATATAATGAACAATTTTTTTTATTAGGTCTGGCCGTATTGAAAGTAACAACCAATCTTTGAATTTTTCCGTTATTTTAGACAGTTATAAGTATTCTTATTATATCCTGAACACATTTTATATTAATTAGGAAATGAAGTATCTCCTTTTATGTTACGATCATCTTATTCCTTTAGAACATTGGTCACTGCTTTAACGTTAAAAATCTCAGCACTTTGCTCGCAGATTGCGTTTATGTGTTTCACCTGATGTTTAAAGTTAACAGCGATTATTTTTGTAAGCGAGAAAGTTAACACACCTGTCATTCTAATGGATACGATATAATTTTACTGTGAATTACGAACTTGACTTTTAGCCAACTGTACCTTTTAAGATGGAAAGTATTAAGCTTTTGATATCGCATGTGTATAGCCAAACACCTTGACCCATTTTCAGTAAACTTGGTACGAACTGTATGCAATTGTATAACGCCCCATGGGGAACACACGAAAGTTTGAAACCATTTCGTCGCTAACACCATTCGATTTTAGATCCTGAAATGGTACATAGCGGGACACCTTAGAAACGTAATTTGTTAAAGTAATAATTTTGTAAAATGTAATATAACGAGGTGATAGTCATTCAGAATTTTTCTTTCAGCTTTGGATTTTATGTTGATTGCAAGGAGATACATTATTGTCATAAATGTCTATTATGTATAAAAGTTTGTTTGCAAGTTAAGAATTAAAAACGTGGCTACTATGGGAACAACTGAGATTTCCCCCGACAAATGTAAGGCATGCAGAATGTACATTGAACCGGTTCCTCATTAAAGCGTAACAGAACGACACACAATAAGCACCGTAAACACCTCCTCGCATACGTCGGCGGTTCTCGATTGGAACGTTTTCTGCAGTCCAAAACTCAATCATGGAAAGCGGCTGAAATCACACCGTTCCATCTTTTCTGTCAAAAAAAAAAAAAACAAAACTTCAACACCGACTTGTCCCCAGCTGGAGTGCGAGCGGAGAAGCTACAGAACGTGCCAGAAGATTTAACGCGTCTGTGCTGCCATATTTGAAGAGTTGTAAAGGTGAAAACATTAGTTTCCATTCAACCCTCATATAAATGATACGTAAGAACACACACTTTGCCTGTTATGCGTGGAACTCTTTGTTCTTTGTTATTTTGATAAAATCCAGGCGTCAAAATTGTTAAATGAAACTGGCAGTAACATACCGTCGATCTATTCTAAAAGGGTTTCCATTGCTTTGCAATGCGTGAACTAGATTTTACCTCAGGCTGAAAGACCAGATACTTGAGTTTCTGCTTGGAGTACTTCCAAATCATTCTACCCCTTCTCAGAAAGTAGATGGAAGTTGGGAAGTGGTCATTCCAAGTACAACTGAACCTTTCTCAAGTACCCACCAGGTTTAGTTGTCAGACAGTAGCTTCGTCATGAAACGTCGTTCACAGCCATCAGACAGGAGGGAAAGGACGTAGTCGATAGAAAGGAGAGAAGTAAACGACAGAGGAGAAAGAGGTAAATTATCAATTTTGTAGCGTCAGTGTGGGGTTGGTAAAGCGTTTGGATGTGTGCTGAGCACTTGTTGGGAACTATAAATTTGTTTTCTTTCGGGCGGGTGGGGGGTGGCTTCACTTGTGTGCTCACTGTGCCAGGCTGACAAGTATTTAATTTAATTAGACAGGCTACAAGTTTCATTTCTTCATTCACGTTAAAGCAGGTCGTTAACTTGCGTTTCAATATAGTGGAGTCGGCATAATTCATTTCCTTTTTACATCTTGCTTGAAGAGAATCTTTTTGTATATTTGGTTTGAAGAGAGGGGGTGCAGGCAAAGTGGCGACGTGGCTGTCTGTGTAGCCATATGTTGTATCTTCCTCTCTAGCTGTTGTTTACTCTATTAGCAGAAGACGAATTTCTGGTGCCGTGATGTGAACTTCAGATGAAACCGTCCATTTACTTGATTACCTCCCTCCCCTTCCCACACCGCACCACAAGACCTTCCTGTCGACACTACACGCTACGTCATATTAACTCAGACACAACTTACTGTTATGGTGGGATAACTTCAAGAGTCCCGATTTATTCCTGCCATAACATGATTCCTGGCATGTTTCAAGTGTCTGCAGTAGAAATCAATCCAGTTTACGAGCACAGGGAGGTTACTGATAGGCTACGTTGTTAGGAATTTTTATCTATGTGTAAAAATGAAAAGTAGTTATACCAACAAATACACTTGATTGGGAAGCAAACTCTAGAATCTACAGCGGCCCCTTTCTAGTCCGTCACGAAGGATAAATCAGTAAATCAGAAGGAGAATTTGCTCAGATACACTGGTGCTTGTGTAACACAGTAAACAGTGTTAGTTTACAAATTTAAAATATACAGAGCTAAAGTTTGTAGAATAAAAGGCTACGATAGAGGTCAGTCTTAAGCTGTTTGACTGACGAACTTTATGAAATCAGATTATACTCCTCGATAATGGCCCAGAAAGGGGCCGCAGCATGTAGGAGTTACATCGTAGTGGTTGTTCCCCATTAAATAGCATTTATTAGTTTTACACTGTTGACTATTCAGTGAAATACACAGTGACATGCAGCACTGTATCTGTAAGTGAAGATCCATTACGTTTTGGAAATCTGTTTGATTCTTGCAGAAATTACAGCAAGCGACAAATTTCTTAAGATACCGTAGTGATCAGAATATCAGTGCCTTTACAGTTTTTTCTGCTACTTACAATAGACCATTGTCGGTCGGGATACCGTAATCGGTACAGCGACTCGCCACGGGATGGACGGTTCGGGGATCGTATCCCGGTGGGGGCGAGATTTTCCATGCCCGTCAAGACGGGCTTTGAGACATACTCAGCCTCTTGTGCACTGGCTACCGGGTCTTTCCCGGCAGTAAAGCGGCCGGGGAGTGGTGCTGACCACCTACCCCCATTTAGCCCCGAGATCATGAATAGGTTACAGTCGTGCGTCCACCTTCCCCTCTGAGGCTCTATAGGCATGTCATGGGGTGACCTTTACCTCTTTGCAGTAGATTATTACCCATGCTGTAAACGAAATTAAAAAGATATCGTAAATTTTGCGAATAACATATTGCCATTGTCCTTTGAGGGCTTCCGCACGTATGGAGTTTCTACAGGGTGAATAAAAAGTTTGTGATTTTCACAGTCTGAAAGTTATGTATCAGTGAAGGAAACAAGGAAAAATCATCAGTCGGAACACAAGTTGTATTCTCTTTCACATACCCTGTGGAATAAAATCTGTGAAAGAGATTATAAATTGTGTTTTGACTGATGATTTAACTTTTGTTTTCCTTTATTGAGTTTCTAACACAAAGGAATGTGTTCTTTTGCCTTATATTTGTAATCTTAAAAGAAGCAAAAGGAGTAATTCGTATAAAATATTTAACTGTGTTATTTTGTATCTCAGTAACAAATTTTATAGATCTATGTCTATTGAAGATACGGCTGATTCAAATTTGACATGACGCAGTGTTTTGTACCGCCCAAATATTTATTAATATGACTTCAAAATAGAAAAAAATGTCTTCCACTGTAAACTACGGACTCGCAATTCTGGAGGTGCCCAGTTCGAAACACGTTCGAGATGACAAGTGGTTCTGTTCATAATGATGATATAATTCTTATAAAAATTACAATGCAGTATACATGACATTAAAAAGTCTCTTATCGCCATTAACTATATTCAATTACGACACTTTCGTAATACATGTTCAAGGTTATCACTGCACGAACATTTTAAAAATTTACAAATTAAACTATTAATTTCTTTATCCTTTTAAGATGCTTGGTCAGTTTTAGTTGGCTGAAGGTTAAATGTGTATAAATCTCAATAGAGCTGGATACAGTGTGAACCGTATTTCGAAAGGGGCGCAAGGCTTAGTTACTAATGCCTGTCTTACGCTCACTCTTTCATACAAAATTACCGTGGATTTTGGCTCTTTCGCTTGGTAATTAAAAGCGACTGAAATACATCTTTCGGTCGCAAGTTTGAAGTCATTAAGTTAATGTAAAGAAGCCTGACGATTCTCCCAGAAAGCCGTTTTATTATGTAGATTTTTATTTAAATCCGATTAAATAAATATTTAACTTTTCGTAAAAGCAATATTTAAACATTCAAAGAATCATGAAATTAATTGTGTAATTAGATCCCTTTCGCTGAGTTTGTAAATCGCCATTTATGATTCCATCAAATACGTATGATGTTTAAAGGGAAATGACGCCCAGGTGTGTATGTACTGTACTGTACTGTACTCTACTGTACTTATCTCTTGTATTTCAGATAATGCGCTAGTTAGATTAACTGGAGTGATCAGGATATAGAGTGCAAAGAAAAGTATTTTTGGCTAGGAAATGTAACACGAATAAGACATATGAGAAGTGCGTGCACCATTATGACAGGACATTTGGAGATCTAGGCGTCGATGTGATCTTAAAGAAATGCGTGTGAGTTGGTGGAGTGGATTTATCTGGCTCAGGATAAAGTCCAGTAGAGGGCGTTTGTGGAAAATGTAATGGATCTTCATGTTTTATAAATAGGGACAACTTTGTTTGATCTGCAGAGCGGTTATTCTTCTAAAGTTGATCCCTGCTCCATGACGTTTTCAGAACACTGCTGAAAACATGCACTTTGCACTTCCTACCGAAACGCATTAAATGCATATACCGGGGTGCTGATAAGTCCTTAGCCCGACCAGGAAGGAAACAAACTCGGAAGCATGTAAGGGACGCGCGCGATTTCTACAAAATCGAGATGCGAGCTGTCATCAAATTTCTTTTCCTGCAAGGCAAGGCGCCGAAGGAAATTCACGCCATTCTGACAGAAACATTAACTTGTTTCGTTCCTGATTGGGCTAGGGACTTATCAGCACCCCTGTATCTTGTTCTTACAGAGGTGAATACTGAGGTTATTATTGTGGGATATTAACCGAAAAAATGTGGTCGGTAGGTGCCATCTTTTGGAAGGACATATTGACTTTATCTGTGCGGTAGAAGAGAAAAAGACTAACACCGAGGATAGAAGAAATATGCTTGTTTTTCGAGACTTGAATGATTTTATACCAAATTACAGAGCATAAATGCTACAAAATCGTAATGTTGACTTAAAATACGTTTTACTTCTCCCATTTCATCTACACGCTTCTTTGTTACTTGAAAACATTTTTCAGTATATTCTGTAGCGTGTTTATTTTGTGTTTTTTAATATTCTTATAGCAGTTGAAGCCTGTTCGGATAGAAAGACGTCAGAAAACATTTCTATAAGAGTCTCTTTTATGCTACAAAATAAGCTGTTTGCTTTTTGTTTAATCCTCAGTAAGCCTATGAGAAGCTCCTGGCGTACATGCGCTATTATAAAAAGTTCCTAGCGAAACGCGGCGATGTCTCCCAGCAGTTTTTTTTTATAAATGGCTAGAAATTAAGTGCAGGAAGGAGAAGGGACGTTTATACGGACATTTAAAACAATTTATTATAGAAAGAACAGCACAGAGAACTAGCTAGTGGGAAAAATATACAACATTTGTCATAGTAATAAATAGGCAATTCCTGTGGTTTCAAAATTTATTTCACTTTGCTAGAAATAAAAACGTATTTATTTTATAAAATCGTATTTATGTAGTATAATTTCATGAATTGCAATCTTCTAAAAGGAAAGTGGATATAAAACTTTGTATTTGGCAGTAATGGAATCGTGTGTTTACGAAAGGATAAATAAAGTATGTGGTATAAGGGTGCTTGGGACGAAAAATAACTTGACAAAAATTTGTTTGTCTGTGTACTTGCAGACGCATTTCGAGTTTCCAAATGCCCTCAAAATGGCGATCCACTTCCTTTCTTCAAAAGGTAACTCGATTCGTGTTCCAACATTTCTTTCCGTCATGTCACAGAATTTTGCTTTTTTCTACTTACGTCACGAGATCGTTCCCGGTGGGGCTGCAAAGAAGTGCGATAATCTTTGCGAGCATAATCCTCTCTCAAGGTCGAGAATCGAAGTCGGTACCTCCGGAATACTAATACGGTGTGATAACTACTGTAATGCGACAATTGTCAACAATATTGTTTAATTAATTTCGCTTGAAACTGAACAGGATATCTTACGTGGACATTTTGAAGCATGGATCTGAAGAAAAATTACAGAACTGCACTAATTCCATGGAGCTACTGTTTTCTCACATAGTGACGAAATTCCTACAAACTACGAAACCTGAAAGCTTATTTATATTCAATTCGATAGTGCTCTGCCGATGGTGTATGACTTACTGAAGAAATTGTCTTTTTTTTTTGCACTTTGTCTTTCGTCTGTTTTTCGAAGTACAACATTTCGGAAGCCGCCTCTGTTTCCGTCTTCAGGTGAAGGAAAGCATCCAATGTGTAGAACCCCTTAGAAAGAGCTTTTTAATGGAGCACTATATTATAGAAGTCGGTTGGTACTAAGGCATTCACCAGGTTACATGCTTTAATTTTCCTGAAGACGGAAGCAGAGCCGACTTCCGAAACGTAGTACTCCAGTCTAACAACAGACAGCGGACAAAGTCCAAATAAATAAGATCAATTCAATAAGTTCTTTGCTATGTTCTCCTCAACAGCCCGCACATTTGCCTGTATTCTGGGCCAGATGAATCCATTCCACGCCTGCCCATCCTACTTCTTTAAGGCCCGTTTCTGTCTAACTTAGGTCTTCCAAGTATTGTCTTTTCCCCATTTTCTCCCCCTAAACTCCCACATGTATATCTCTGCTCCCACTTTTACCACATGCCCCAAAAACTTCATCCCCACTGACGTGATCACTGTAAGTTATGGTGAGAAGTACAAATAATGAGCTGCTCGTTACGCGGTTTTCTCCAGTCTTCTGTTACTTGCCCCCTCTTTGTTCCAAATAAATTCCTCAGCACTCCGTTCTCGAACACCATTAGCCTTCGTCACTGTATTCATTGCGCAAATTCATTCTGCTTGTATATGAAGGAACTAAAGAACTTGGGCACCATGTACTCGTACACGCCAGGCTGCATCGTGGAATACAAAATAGGTCTGTCCATATCTATGTGGAAGCTGGGGCCGTACATCATCATTACGTCTGGCCACTACACGACCTGCCCTTTGGGAAACGCTGGAAGGGGGAGACGTACTGCTCGAAATGGAATGGAAGATACAGTACCCCCTGTCCATGAAAGGTGGCGACCAACACTTACATTTGTGTAGAAACTGTACCTACGAAGTGTGTATGGGATTTGAAGTTCTGACGGATGAAGGAGTGAGGCTGACTTGCCCCTGGGATGTGACACCGTCTGTTTTGGTTGATTTATTCCAACGAATACGTAATTAGGCACTTGCCACCTGCATCTTAATTGGAGAAATTGTCGTATATGTATGTATATACACATACACGTACGTACAAGGTGTTTGAAAATTATGGGTACAGATTTAACCCTTATCCTGCTAACGTGGAGAATAGGGTGAGCTTCTAATAATGCCAGTAAATGGAAGATGGGATTTAACTCGGCGTTTAAAGGGTTAATGGATGATTAGAGCTCCTGCAAACAAATAACCAAGTCTGAATAAATACAGCTCCGGAAACGAACCATTTCACAGGTTTGTGACGACATATGCAGCAACCTGCTTTCAGACGGAGTCATCACACTCAGCACCGCTTGTGAAATATGAAGAAGTTTTTTTTTTCTCAGGACACTGAAGTTATTTGAGAGGAAAAAAATATTTTCCTCTCAAATAACGTTAGTGTCGTGAAAAAATGAAGAAAATGAAACGTCTGGCAGTACTACAAAACGCCGCTGCGCGATCTACGCCTGCCCTAGTGCACAGACATCTCTACAGAGACCGCCACATGGACAAATCCTATATTTATTAAGATTTTGTTGTCTGCTTCAGCAGGAAGCCATCGGCCCTCAAAATCTGATTCGTCAAGATTATTTCTTGCAGCTTATTTTGACGGATGAAGTAACGAAACTGGAACAGATTTATATATTCCTGCGCGACAAAAGTTTCCTATACGTTATGTTCCCCGCTTTCCCCCACAAGTGGCTCGAAAGCCACTTGTGGGTCTAGGCCTCGTTGTCTCGGCTTCACGAGCACACTCAGACACACCACAGTCGGTAGAACCTCTCTGGATGGATGGTCGGTTTTATGCAGGGACCCCTAACCAACAACATTCAACAATCACAAGAAAGGGACAACCATGTTCCCGGCAGGATGCGAACCCGTAATCCCAGCAACTTAGCGGCGGCAGACACACGCCTTACACCGCGCGGCTACTGGAATCGGCCTTATGCCTTTAGTGAGCATTATACTACACGTTGTAATATCGTACTTATCATTTCCTTATCGTAAAACATCAAAACACAAACCCACGGCACTGAAAACTTCAAGACAATGGTACAGCAGGTCCTGCTGTGGATGGTAGGTTAAGGGCTGTAATTTGACTTCAACAACAATAATAATAATACAAATAAGGAAAACAGTAACGACAACAACAACAACCACAACAACATACAGTAGTGTATGTACCGCGCATGACTCAAAATTTAACCTACCCAACCGACTGTTCCTACATGTTGGAAATAAATCGTGCGTCGATTGTGTTTAATTATAGTGCATGAATAGTTGGTTAGATCTGTTAAACAAACAGTATTAATTATCTAGAGACCACCATCATTTTCTGGACGCAGATCATGACTGCAGATTCGACTTGCCCACCGAAGCAAGATGCTGCAATGCGTTGTTTTATGCATATGAATGCTGGAGTTCTTATATAACGACAAATGCTTACGGCGCATCTGTTAGTAGGTAACAAGATTGATAAGGATGTTCTCCGTAAGGTAAAAGGTAACGCAGTTCTTGTACAGGCCCTGAGGGTTCGAGAAGGTTGAGAGGCTCGCAAATTTCATGATAATCGGCACATGAATATTCCTGGCACTCATTTCTGTTAGCGACTGAATCGACCCCAGGGCCATAGTGCGGCCGGGATGATTATGTCAATGAAAAATTCCATTGTCGCCATCGTGAATCGAACCCGCGACCTTCCGGAATGTAGCGCAGTGCCTGGACCAACTGCGCCACCGCGTGCCCCGTACTCAATAGTGCGCTGAACTCCTACTGACGATCATTCCAATATAGACGCTTATGAAACATAATAAAGAAGATACGAGGACCAGTGAAAATTTCGCATGTCTGGTTGTAACAAAGTCCGTGGGGATACACTGGCTATATGGAGAAGTCTAGTTATGTCGTTATGAAAACTGGAGCTTACTGTGAATGAGCGTGGCTGAAAATGGGAAATAACCCAAATGTCACTGAATGTTTCAAATGTAGAACTGAAACTGACTGTGCAAGAATTTAGGCTACGATGCTAGGTAGCAGCGGACAGACAAACACGATGTTGATAGTGGAGTATCCTTACTTTGTAAAGGGTGCCTAAATGTGACAACCTCGAACTTAGGACGAGAGTAAAACGCTTAAAAAAATGGAAGAATGTTCACTGTTTGAAGAGCCAGGACATTATAAACGTGAACAAAACTGATAAATCCCAACTCTTGTGGCAACCTGTACCTTGGTTAAAGTCCGCTGGGGAATATGCCCATGTTAGAGTATGCAGCACGACGTACTGCGGCCGAGGGAGACGTAACGCGGCCAATGGCGGTGATGAACCTTGCTCTACTCTGCCGGATCGTGTCGAGTCCCATGACGGTCCCTTGACAACTCCCTCTTCGCTAGTCTACATCCGACTTCACTAATTGAAACGCATGGACACTGCCAAAACTCAAAGCATAGTTGCGAATGCTGTTATCTAAGTCGGTACTGTAGCGTACTGTATTATCTAACACTGTCGCCCGAAACTCGTCATGTAAATAGTGTGTAGTGTTGCGTGTTGTGCTACTTGGAGCCTGTGGTTTTAGTGAATAACTCAGGGGTGGTAGACTCAGCTGCAAGAAAGTGCCAGATATTTTGCAGCAAAATTTGTCATTGCGACAGCTGGCAGAATATGTCTGACTTTTCTGTAGCCGCTGTGAAGGATAAACATTTATATGAAAATTCCGGGAAAATTATCTTAATTCATTCGTTATTGGTGTGTGTGTGTGTGTATGTGTATGTGTGTGTGTGTGTGTGTGTGTGTGTGTAAACACACGCCAGAAAAATAATAATAATAATAATGGTGATGATATTGGTAAAGTTTACTCTATAGCATGTCTATGCAGGCACAGAGAGGAGGTGGAGGTATAGCTCCTACTCACTCGCAGTCCGGCAGTAGAAGGAGATGGGTGGTCAGCACCACACTCCGGCCGCTTTACCCCCGGGAAAGACCCCATTGTAAAGGAGGCTGGGTGGATTTCGGAGCCGGTCAGGACGCTACGGAAATTATCGCCTGTATCGGGATTCGATGTCTGTACAGTCCAGTCCGTAGCGAGTCGCTATACCGACTACGCGATTCCGGTCGCCACAATAATAATACTACTAATAATAATATATTACCTTTGATTGTTTTGAAGACTAAACTAACAAGTTGGCCATCTAAGAGTCTAAAAGGCAGATATTCCTGGCAACTAAATCAGTCTAGCATTGACAAATAAGCCTGACATACCTGGCTGAAGAGAAGCGATATTTGCCATCCAGGACGAAGTCATTCCTACACACAACTATCTAAAATACATTATCAAGGAACCCACCGTCGTGACTGACGCATGTGGTCTTTATGGCTGTTCGTCGGAAGCTGTCAAACACTTGGCTGCCTTATGCCCAAAACTAGCCCATATTACTAACAAACACCGACATGACCAAGTCTCCAGAGTTTTCCGTCAGGAAGTGGCGAAACAGCTTCAGCTTCGCGAGGAACCATATTCTCCACATTATAACAGCCGCAGTTCAGAGTCAACACTAACATACTTAGCCGAAGCTTCACCACTCTCAGTTTACCCCCAAGCCTACTCTACCAGGTCCAGAAAGTTGTCGCACTAAACACCTGTTCCATCGTCAGAAAATTCCTACATGATGAATTCCACTGATGTCACTGCTTGACGGCGGTCCCGGCTTCATACACTCATTGCAGTATTCCCTGATGAATCTCCCAGCAGATGCTTGGTTCAAAGCCCGAATTTAACATCACTGGGTGTAGCCTGAGATAATCCATGATGATGATAATAATGTTGGTGATAATAATAATAATAATAATAATAATAATAATTGGAAACCATACCAAGAAAGCATTCAGTAGATTCACTACGAAGCACAGCTATAGGAACATCACAGATAATACGGAAAGTACTGCAGTCTGAAACTTGAAGCCTGAGCGGTGGGGATCACCGTTGGTCCAAGAGAAATATCAGGGAGAAACAGCCTGTGACAACAACAATAATAAACACAGCGTAACAATAACAATAATAATAATAATAAATCGGTAGTAAATACTATTCTCGCAAGATCTGACGATCCTCCTAGTGCTGCGCGGGCACGCAGTAACACAGTTGGTTTAGGCACTGAGCTACAAGCCGGAAGGTCGCGGGTTCGATTCCCGATGATGTCATTGGAATTTTTCATTGACATAATCCTTCCGACAGCACGATGGCCCTGTGGTCGACTCAACCTTCAACAGAAATGAGTGCCAGTAATATTTCTCTGGTGCGTAGGGCTGACAACCTTACCACCTGCGTGTACCAATTGTCTTGAAATCTGGGTGTCTCCATCTTCTGGAAACCTCAGGGCCTGAATGGGCCTGTAGAAAGATCACTTTACCTTTACCTCATCGTGCTGCAGACGACTCAGTTCTTTTGGGTAGTTACTGACTGTCGGCTGGCAAATTATTGCCGAAGTTTCAAAACATTGCTTCGCCTTTATTTGGGGGGGGGATGAGGTTTTGTTTTTGGCCTGATGCACCCTGAAGATGAAGGCTGTATGATCCCGATCCTGCATAACGCCGCTAAACACTCAATATTCCACACAGTTTAACGCCCTAGAAGGCGTGAATTTTCCATATAAAATTGTTCTTCAATAACATATTTCTCTTTCACTTACATGGATCACGACACAATTTCAGTAGATCTTGTTACTTGACGTAATTAAACGAGTCGCCTCCTCCCTCTTTTAAATTAATTTATAGCCTGAAGATGGCTTCTGATTAGCCGAAACATGTAGCTGTGTTGATCAAGAAAGCAGTTATGCTTCACTGATATTTTTATTGTTCTTACTCACGAAACACAACGTAAGGAATAATATACAGGTATTTATTATTCGTTAATTACCTGCAATTTGACGCTTGAATATCACTGACAGTGTCTTTAAATAAACAACAAATACAGAAAAAAATCATAAGGTTTGTCATCCCCGTTGTGTTTTACAATAACTATATTTGGTTGTGTATACTGTCTGACACAACTACTGGTGGTATAGAATATGTTTATTACATAGGGGTTTCTACTACATGTTTCGTCCTTTTTCTCTGTGTGTGAGGTGTTTAGGGTGCGAGATCTCGCACCCTAAACACCTCACACACACCCATATAAATTAAGTATAACAGCTTACAAAAGTTTATACCTACCTGAAGATGGCCAAAGAAAAAAGCCGAAACATGTAGTAGAAACCCCTATGTAATAAACATATTCTATACCACCAGTAGTTGTGTCAGACAGTATACACACCCAAATACAGAAAAAAAACATTGGTAAATGTAACTTGCAGAATTTTCGCCAAAATGTGTGGGCACACCTATAGTGTCGCAATTTATTTAAAGTTCTGTCACCTCCATTCACGATTAAAGACGTCGATTAAAGTTCGTTTATTATCTCAGCTTAATCAAATAAACAACGTATACAATTGTACAAATTACTGAACATTGACTAATGGAGTTAATCAGACCGTAAATTCAGAATATGTCACAATACGGTGATAAATTACGTTTCTGTGTTAGTATGGCCTTACCGAGTTTTGAGTCCCCAGTTCTAGCTTACAGGTCGGTGTATCAAATTACTGATCATGGAAGCCATTATAAATAACAACGAACCAGGCAGAGTTTTATGGAACATGAGCCCAATAAAGACACCCAATTTCATTAATCTAGTGTGAGAGATACGTTGTATGCGTAGTCACATAAAAACATTGTTAATTATACGGCTGTTGCTGGGGGTTATGGCCTGCTTTTATGATAGGTGTTGCTCGATGTATCAAACGTCAGAGTTTCCTATCAGTTTCATACTGTCTGGGAAAATGTAATAATCAGATTGTAATATGCTGTATTAATTAATCATACCTTTAAAGCAATCAAAATTATGGGAACCGGCTATTCGTTCGTGTACTTTATGCTGCTGTGGATATTAATTTGAGTCGGGGATTGTGACAACTTATCTTCTGTATAACAAAAATTTAATAGTGTAAATTATGAGGTTAGTGTGCGCTACAAATTTAAGTAATAAGCATTGCAGAATTTAAAGCCTTATCGATTATCTCAAACTTTTTATGTTACAAATTAATTTTCAGATGTCGGGTCTATTCCCCTCTTCAGCTGGAGAGGACACGATGATATTCCCGCACTGATGCGGGGACGCGATTTCTTCCTAGGGGCTCACAAAGCACGGATCTTATTATTGACTTTCCATCTGAAGAAGGAACTGTCGTCACTTTTCAAAATGATTTATATAGAAGAAAGTAGGTTGATGGACAAAGTCCTTATGTATAATTTTAAGCGTCAGGTCACACTATTCGTCAGATAGAGTTAAAAGAATTTTAACCAATCCTGAGACTGGAAGGCGGAATTCGTTGCTGAGTTGGAACCTGGGACATCCTGATTATACAGTGGCAACGCCATCACTCAGCAACGAAGCTCGGTGGACATAATGAGAGTATTGTTGAACTTATTGCAGTTCATTTAACTGATGTAAATCAGCAGCCCAGACTCTAATCTGCAGCATCGAATGTTGGGATAATTAATTAATAACGGGAAGGCGGTGTTATGATGTTATTGACCTAGTTTCGTGCAATGACAGATCATTTACTTGGAGAGATTGAGGGATATGTACGTATAAATATAACTGAAGAATAAAAGACCAACTTGATGTAACTTGCTATTTTATTTCACTTCTTATGTGCTCAACTTGTTTCGGACATTAATATATCCATCATCAGGAGCTTGCGACTATTCTGTTGAATTACCAC
>Ga0123357_10006018_pt1 | contig 14666 bp, 13 predicted proteins | sample TergutEmb28metaG_FD_89873 | JGI IMG/M metagenome (GOLD analysis project Ga0123357, IMG submission 89873) | Embiratermes neotenicus P4 segment gut microbial communities from Petit-Saut dam, French Guiana - Emb289 P4 | ecosystem: Host-associated > Arthropoda: Insects > Digestive system > Gut ...
CGACCATGACGATGAAATCCGTCAAGGCCGGGGAATAGACGTGCCCGCCGGCAGCCGCGCCCATGACGAGCGAGATCTGCGGGATGACGCCGGAGGCCAAGATATTGCGGCGGAAAATCTGCGCGTAGAGATCCAGGGAGACGACGCCTTCTTGGATGCGCGCGCCGCCGCCCTCGTTGATGCCGATGATCGGGCAGCCGGTTTTGATGGCGAAGTCGATGATCTTGACGATTTTCTCGCCGTACACCTCGCCGAGCGCGCCACCGTACAAGGTGACATCTTGGGAGAACACGCACACGGGACGCCCGTGGATTTCGCCGATCCCCGTGACGACACCGTCAGTGTAGGGGCGTTTCTCGGCCATCCCGAACGCGGTGGAACGATGGCGGGCGAACTGGTCGAATTCGACGAACGTCCCCTCGTCCAGCAGGGCCATGACGCGTTCGCGCGCGGTCATCTTGCCCTGTGCGTGTACTTTTTCGACAGCGGCGGGTGCGGCTGGTTGCATGGCAAGCTGTTGCCGCTCGCCCAACTCCGCGATTTTCCCGCTGGTGGTATGCAGGTCGTGGTCCATGACGGAAGCGTAGCCCGCGAACGGCCTTTGGTAGTCGTATGGTCGTTTTGTGGATTGCTTGCTCGACGCCGATTGGCTGGCCGGCATGGTCGGCGGCGGGCTGTGGCAGCGGGTGGAGACCGTCGCGTCCACGGGTTCGACCAACGCGGACCTGGCTGCCGCCGCGCGGTCGGGCGCGCCGGGGGGCCTGGTGTTGGTGGCGGATCATCAAAAGTGCGGACGCGGGCGCCTGGACCGGACGTGGACGGCCCCGCCCCGCGCAGCCGTGGGGGTGTCAGTAATGCTGCGCCCCGAGGGGATGCCAGCGGCGCGTTGGCCGTGGCTCCCGTTGGTCGCCGGGCTGGCGGTGGCCGAAGCGTTGCGCGAGGCGGCGGGCGCCGACGCCCGGGTCAAGTGGCCCAACGACGTGCTGGTGGGCGGCAAGAAGATCTGCGGCATCCTGGCCGAGCGGGTGGACGGCGGCGGTGGCCCGGCGGTCGTCGTTGGCATGGGCGTCAACACGGCGATGACGGCGGCACAACTGCCTGTGGCGGCGGCCACGTCGTTGGCGGTGTTGGGGTTGCCCAGCGAACCGGGCCCGGTGGTGGTGTCGATCTTGCGGCGCTTCGAGGTGTGGTACGGGCGCTGGTTGTCCGGGACGGACTTGGTGGCCGGCTACACGCGGGCGTGCGACACGATCGGTCGGCGGGTGCGGGTGATCGTGGGGGAGCCGTCGGCGCAATCCGCAGTGGAAGGGGAGGCTGTCGGCGTCGATGGCGACGGGCATCTGCTGGTGGACACCGACGGGTGTGTCCGTGCGTTCGCCGCCGGCGACGTGACACACGTCCGCTGACCTGCCCCTCGCCTCCGTCGAGGGCTGCCCCTAACGCCGAGGGCTGCCGTTCTTGGCTAGTCCTCGGCATCATGGGCAGTCCTCGGTGGGTGGGTTTGCGTCTAGGGCTGGCATTTTGGGCAGTCCTCGGCGTTAGGGGCAGTCCTCGGCGGGTGGGCGGGGGACTTGTGACACGATGGGGGGTATGGCACGGTCGCAAAAGTTCCTGGGGGAGGGGGAGACCCTCCTCGTCCACATGCGGACGCATGTGAAAGCGTTGGTGATGCCGGTGCTGGCGTTGCTGGTGATCTGCGTGCTGGCCGGCGTGGCGACGGCGCTGATCCCGGCAGACTGGCAGCCGTGGGGCGGATGGACGGCGACGGCGGTGCTCGTACTCCTGGGCATCTGGTGGGTGATCGTCCCATTCCTGCGGTGGCTGACCACCACGTACACGTTCACGAACCGGCGGGTCATCACCCGCCGGGGCATCGTCGTCACACGGGGGCACGACCTGCCGTTGTCCCGCGTCGTCAACGTCGAATACCGGCGCGGTCCCATCGACAAACTGTTCGGTTGCGGGACGCTGGTGCTCACGACGGCCGCCGAGGACCCGCTGGTGTTGCATGACATCCCGGACGTCAAAAGAGTGCATGCGTTGATGAACGAACTGTTGTTCTCCGGCGAGGACGGACACGCTGAGGACGGCCAGTGAGCGCTGACAAGCGCCCCGGTGTTGGCGACGACGGATCGGGGACTAACGCCCGGGAGCGTGTGGGGGTGGAGGGCAGTCCTCAGCGGCATGGCAACGCGCAGTCGATGCCGCTGGGGACGCAACTGATGAGGTTCGTGGGCTCGGGCGTGCTGGCGGCGTTGGTGGATTTCGGCATCCTGAGCCTGCTCATGGCATTCGGGCTCGGGTATGTGCCCGCCAAGGCCATCTCGTGGGTGGCGGGGACGCTGACGGCATACGTCATCAACCGGCGTTGGACGTTCAACGCCTCCAAATCCAGGCGGCGCTTGCTGGCGGTGCTGGTGCTCTACGGGATCACGTTCGCCGCGCAGGTCAGCATCTTTTCGGTCGGCTATCCGTTCGCGCAAGCACATCTAGGCAACGATCTTGCCGCGCGGGTGGTGGCGTTCGTCGTCGCCCAGGGGGTGGCGACCGTCATCAACTTCATCGTGCAGCGGACGGTCATCTTTCGCGACCGGGCGAAGTGAGTCGATTAGCGATTAGTTGGTGGTCGCGTCCGTGTGTTTGTCGGGGGTCGTATTCGTAGAGGGCGTTCAGGGCGGCGGTGCCTTCGGCACCTTATCACCGCCCTTCTCTCTGGGTTGGCCCCAAATCGCTACGCGATTTGCACCCAAGCCTCTACGAACACGACCCCCGACAAACACGCTCGGTGGGCCAGTCGAGAACGCGGCTTACGCGTCAGAGAATCGAAACCTCTTGGGGCTCTACCAGGACGCCGGAGGCGCTGGGGGAGTCCGTGGGGAAGACCTTGTAGACGCGCGGGCCGTGGCTTTGTGCGATGTAGCGGTTGGCCACGCCGTCGATGTAGTGGACGGCGGCGCCGTCGTCGGCTGCGATGCCACCGGGGAGGTCGCCCGAGGCCACCGCTTCGGTGAAGCACGGCGCACGGTCGGCTTCGCCGTCGAAGTGGGGGCAGAAGCTGCCGGACAACAGGCGCATGCCACCCGTCCAGGCGGACACGTCGCCGAAGCCGTCGGTGACGCAGCCCTCGTACCAGACGGCGGAACCCGCCGAGATGCCGGCGAGCACCATGTCGTCTGAAGCGATGCGCGCGCGGATGGCACGGTCAACGCCGTGCGCCTGCCACAACGCCCACAGGTTGACGGTGCTGCCGCCGCCGACCAACAGAACGTCGGCCTGCGGGAGGCGGTCGACGGACTGGCGCGCGCCGCTCCACAGCGTCAGCACCATCGTGCGCACGCCCAGGGTGCCGTAGGCAAGCAGGAACTTGTTGATGTATTGCGGATCGTCCGCCGACGCGGTCGGCGCGAAGCACACCAGCGGTGAACGCTTGCCGGTGAGTTCGACGATGTAACGGTCGAGATTGGTCGGAGCTCCGTCGGCGGTCATGGAGAAGCCGCCGCCACCTGCTGCCACGATGTGCGTTGTCATGAACTAATGATGGCAGACACGGGCATGGATAGCACTCCATGAAAAATACGTGGTCACCGGCGGGCGGCACGGCGGGAGCGCTTATGCTCGGGGGCATGGGTTCGGTTCGCAGCATTGGGATCATCGGGGGCGGGCAGCTTGCGCGGATGATGGTCCAGGCGTCCATCGGGCTGGGGATCGACGTGGCGCTGTTGGCCGAGGGGCCGGACGTGTCTGCGGCGGGGGTCGTCCACGATGTGACCGTCGGGGATTATACGGACGAGTCGACGGTTGTGGAGTTCGCGCAACGGTGCGGCGCGATCACGTTCGACCATGAGCATGTGCCGCAGGCGGTTTTGCGTCGTCTGGCCAGTGACGGGGTGCGGGTGCTCCCGGGGCCGGACGCGTTGGTGTACGCGCAGGATAAGGCGGCGATGCGCCGGCGGCTGTCGGGGATGGGCGTGCCGTGCCCGGCGTTCGAGATCGTGGCGGATGCGGCGTCGTTGGCCGAGGCGGGCGAGCGGCTGGGGTGGCCGTTGGTGGCGAAGGCGTCGGTGGGCGGGTACGACGGGCACGGGGTGTGGGTGCTGGACGAGCCCGGGCAGGCGGGCGTGCCGTTCGAGGGGCTGCGCGGGGGCGCGGTCGTCGTCGCCGAGGAATATGTGGATTTTGCGCGCGAGTTGAGCGCCGTCGTCGTGCGGGGGGCCGACGGATCGGTGGTCCGGTATGCGATCAGCGAGACGGTGCAGGCGGGCGGCATGTGCCGGGCGAGCATCACCCCGGCGCCGGGGTTGGGGGCGGCATCCGCGCGGGCGTGCGGCGAGTTGGCCGAGCGGATCGCGGGGGAGTTGGGCGTCGTCGGGGTGCTGGCCGTCGAATTGATGGAACGCCGCGACGGGTCGGTGGTGGTCAACGAACTGGCCATGCGCCCGCACAACACCGGCCATTGGACCATCGGCGGCGCGTGGACGTCGCAGTTCGAGAACCACCTGCGGGCTGTCGCTGGGCTGCCGTTGGGCAGCACGCAGATGACGGCGCCGTGGGCGGTGATGGCCAACGTCTTGGGCGACGAGGACGAGTTGGACGTGGGCGGGTGGCTGTCTGACGCTCTGCGCCAGCCCCGTCTCGGCGTGCAGTGGTACGGGAAGGGCTGGCGTCCGGGACGCAAACTCGGGCACGTCACGGCGGTGGGCGAGGACCTGGGGGCCGTCGTCGGGCAGGCGTTGGCCGCGATGCCGCCGGGGGCGACGCGGGATCTGGCTGCCGAACGGTTGTGGAGGTACGCCGACGCGAGCGGGATGGGTGGCGCGCGCACGCCAGGGACGGAACGGTTATCCGGCGGAGCCGCCGACGCGACGGGGACGGGCATCGTGCGCGACGATGTGGCTGGACGGCTAGCCGGTGACGCTGTCGATGCGTCGGGAACGAACAACGAGACGAAGGACCAGACATGAGCGAACAGCCGTTGGTGGGCATTGTGATGGGGTCGGATTCGGACTGGCCGGTGATGCAGGCCGCCGCCGCCGCCTGCGCCGAATTCGGCGTGGCGTACGAGACCGGGGTGGTCTCCGCGCACCGGATGCCCGAGGACATGGTGGCCTACGGGCGCGGGGCCCACACGCGCGGGCTGAAGGTGATCATCGCCGGGGCGGGTGGCGCGGCGCATCTGCCGGGCATGCTGGCGGCGTTGACGCCGTTGCCGGTGATCGGCGTGCCGGTGCCCCTGAAGGTGCTCGACGGGCTGGACTCGCTGTTGTCCATCGTCCAGATGCCGGCGGGCGTTCCGGTGGCGACGGTGGCCGTCGGCAACGCGCGCAACGCCGGCCTGCTGGCCGTGCGCATCCTGGGCGTCGGGAACCCGTCGTTGCACGACGCGATGTGCCGGTTCCAGGAAGAATTGCGCGAGGCGACCAGGGCGAAGAAGCTTCCCGCGTTGGGGTGAACCCGGCGCGGCGTCCCGGCTGAGGTTGGGGGCGTCGGGAATACTGGGAACCGGTTCTTCCCCATGTGACGGAGTTTGATAGTGCCTGCTGCGATGCTCTCATTACCCCAGCGGCACAGTGCGCGCATCGCTGGGCGGCGCGGTCTCGTCCTGGTGCTGATGAGCCTGATCGTGCCGGGGTCGGCGCAGGTCGCCGCCGGGAACAAGAAGGTGGGACGGGTGGCGTTGAGCGTCTGGATGACGCTGGTCGCGGTCCTGATCGTCGTCGGAATCGCCACGCTCGTCGCCCGCAGCGCGGTGATCGGGGTGCTGGCCAGCCCGGTCACGTTGACGATCCTCAGTTGGCTAGTTCCGGTCCTGGGGGTGTGCTGGCTGTTGTTGCTGGTCAACGCGTGGTGGCTGGCCGGGCCGCGAAACATGGCCGGGGCAGGGCGGGCGCTCACCGGCGTGCTTGCCTTCGTGCTGGCCGTGAGCCTCGGCTGGGCGTCGTGGGGGGCGCACACCGTCTTCGGGGCGTCCGCGCAATTCGTCTCGGCGGTGTTCGCGGGCGGGGGAACGTCCATGCCGGACGCGAATGGCCGCTACAACGTCCTGCTGATCGGCGGCGACGCGGGCGCCGACCGAACGGGCATCCGGCCAGACTCGATGACGGTCGCCTCGGTCGACGCCGCGACGGGGCGCACGGTGTTGATCGGCCTTCCGCGCAATATGCAGCATGTGCCGTTCCCCGCCGATTCCCCGCTGCACAAGCTGTACCCGAACGGCTATTGGTGTTCCGACCAGTCGTGCCTGCTCAACGCCGTTTACACCCTGGCCGAAAACCACAAAGACTTGTTCCCGGGGGTCCAATACCCCGGCGTCGTGGCGACCGAGGGCGTCATCGAGCAAATCACGGGGCTGACCATCAACTATTGGGTCATGATCGACCTGGCCGGCTTCCAGAATCTCATCGACGCCGTGGGCGGCATCCGGCTGAATATCCCGCAGGCGGTGCCGATCGGCAGCCTGGACACGAAATACGGCATCACCGGGTGGATCAAACCCGGCAAGAATGTCCATCTGAACGGGTACAACGCGTTGTGGTTCGCCCGGTCGCGGGAATACGCCAGCGATTATGTGCGGATGGCGCGCCAGAAATGCGTCCTGAACGCGATGCTCAAGCAATTGAACCCGACGACGGTGGTGACGAAATTCCAGGCGATCGCCTCGGCGAGCGGCGCGACGGTGGCCACGGACCTGTCGCCGTCGCAACTGGGGACGATGATCGACCTGGCGTCCAAGGCGCGGTCGCTGCCGATGGCCGCGCTCAACCTGACGCCGCCGCTGGTCACCCCGGCCAACCCGGATTTTTCCAAGGTCAAGACGCTGGTGGCCAACGCCATCGCCACGTCCCAGGCCGCGGACAAACACGCCGCAGGCGGACAGGCGTCGAAACCCGCACCCGCGTCGGCCACCGCGTCGTCGTCCGATCCGCAGGCGCCGGCCTCGGCCTCCTCCGACGAACTGGACACCGGGAATCTGGACACGGTCTGCTCGGTGAGTTGAGCCGTCGGCGCGCCGTTAGGCTGGGGTTATGCGTTACGTGTCGATCATGGCCGGGGGGTCGGGGACGCGGCTGTGGCCGCTGTCGCGCAAGGGGATGCCGAAGCAGATGCTGGGGTTGGTCGACGGCACGAGCCTGTTGCGGCTGGCGTTCGAGCGGGCGGTGCTGGTGGTGCCCGCCGAGAACGTGTTCGTCGTCACCGGTGCGCCCTACGCGGACGCGGTGGCCGCGCAGCTTCCGGAACTGCCCGTTGCCAACGTCTTGGGCGAGCCGGTGGGGCGCGATTCGCTCAACGCGGCGGGGTGGGCTGCTGCCGTGCTGGCCGCCCGCGACCCGGACGCCGTCGTCGCGCAACTGACCGCCGACCACCTGATCCGTCCCGCCGAGGAGTTCGCCCGCGTCCTGGACCGCGCGTTTCGACTGGCCGAGGCCGACGCGGGCGCCCTGGTGACGTTGGGCGTCGTCCCGACGTGGCCGCACACCGGGTTCGGGTATGTCCACCGCGGCGAGCCCATCCCCGGTTTCGAGGGCGCCTGCCAGGTGCTGGAATTCACCGAGAAGCCGAGCCGGGACCGCGCGGAAGAATTTGTCGCCAGCGGGCAGTACTGGTGGAACGCCGGCATGTTCGTCTGGCGGGTGGCCACCTTCCTGGACCAACTGCGCGCGCTGTGTCCGGCGAACTACGACGGGCTGCGCGACCTGGCCGCCCACCCGGACCGGTTGGCCGAGATATTCCCCGGCCTGCCGAAGAACTCCGTCGACTACGCCGTCATGGAGCCGGTCTCGCGCGGGCTGGGCAGCGCCCACGTCGTCAGCGTCCCGCTCGACCTGGACTGGCGCGATGTCGGCGGCTACCCCAGCGTGGCAGATTTGCTGCCCCACGACGACGACGGCAATGCGGTTTCCGGCCAGGTGGTGTGCGTGGATGCGCGGGGCAACGTCGTCATGAACACCGACGACGATTCCGTGGTGGCGGTGCTCGGCGTGGAGGGCCTGGTCGTCGTCCACACGCCCGGCGCGACGCTGGTCGTGCCAGCCGACCAGACCGAGCGGATCAAGGACGTGGTGGCCGCCGCCGTCGCCCAGGTCGGACCGGCGTACGCGTAGCGCGTCGGTGCGCCGCAGTGCACGTCACGATGGGGTCAGGTGCGCATTGCGGTGCGCGGGGCATGGGGGTCGTCGCCCATTGTGATGGCGATGGGCCGCGTGAGGAGGCATAGTACACGCCCCGAGTTGACGAAACGGTAATGACAGGCATGTAATTCTCTAGTAGCGTGTCTGGTTCGCCCGGATGGCGCGGTAACAAGGGAGGCAGGCATGCAGGACTTGCTCGTGATGTTCGCTGGAGCAGACGAGGGCGTCTTCGCATGGCGTGAGCGTGCCTTGTGCGCGCAGACCGACCCGGAAGCCTTCTTCCCCGAAAAGGGCGGCTCCACCCGCGATGCGAAACAGGTCTGCCGCTCCTGCGAGGTGCGCGCCGAATGCCTGGAATACGCCATCGAGAACGACGAACGCTTCGGCATCTGGGGCGGCCTGTCCGAACGCGAGCGCCGTCGGGTCAAAAGACAGGCGTGACGCAGTTCGCGGGGGTGTGGGGGTCGTTCCCCACAAGTGTCGCTGTGCGGGGTGTGGGGGTCGTTCCCCACAAGTGTTGCTGTGCGGGGTGTGGGGGTCGTCCCCCACAGGTGATCGCTGCAAAAGACAGGCGTGAACGGGTAGGCTAAGGGGGTTCAGTTTCCTCTCGCCTTAGCTTCGGAAGGTCGCGGTGACGGTATTCCCCGACATCCCTGTGGATGACCCCTGGGCGTGGCTGCACGAGGAGCCGGAGGATCGCGTCGTCCCCATCGCCGACATCGACGTCGTCGCGGCGTTGTACCCGTTGGGGACGCGGGCCGACCAAGACCGTCTGGTGCGGGCGGTGTCGTCCGGGCAAGCCCGTCCCCGTGCGTTGGTGGGGGCCGACGACGTGCCCGACGACGCGGAGTGGGTGTGGGTGCTGACCGACCAGTGCGAGCCGGACCACCTGGCGCTCGTCAAGCTGCTGGAGGCCGTCGCGCGGGACCGGTACGCGGACGTGATCGGCTGCCTCACCGTCGAACACCGCCGGCGCGGAACGGGCGTGCTCATCCGCGACTACGGCCAGACGATGTCGCACACCGGGCGGCTGCGGACGCTGGCCGAGCCGGGGGAGTTGTATCAGGGGCAGTTGCGCGCCCGCCGGATCTTGGGCGCCCCCGTCGCGGGCATGTTGGTGCGCGGCCAGGTGTGGCGCGCGTTGGGCGGCGTCACCAGGGAACTTCCGCCGTCGTTGTGGGGGCTCGATCTGGGCTGGCGGGCGAACCTGATGGGCGCGCAGGTGATGATCGAGCCCGACGCGCATGTCGTCGACCGCGTGCCCAGCGATCCCGCCGACGAGCGGGCCGGGGGGCTGACGTTGGTGGCCGCCCACTCGCCGTTCCGGCTCGGCCTGCCCCAGCTTCGCCTGCTGGTCATGACGCTGCTCGCGGCGCTGGGGTTCGTCCTCGGCAAAGATCTGGGCCGCGCGGGCGAAGAGGTGCGCGGCCTGTGGCGGTGGCTCTCGAACCGTTCGATGCGCCATGCGGCGCGGGTCTCGTTGGTGTCGTTCCGGCCGACGATGGTCGCGCGGACGTCCACGAAAGAACTGCTGCCCGGCAGCCTGGCGGGGGTTCGTCGGGCCGTCGACGCCGGCGCCGCGCGGCTGGCTGACTGGGTGGCGACGTTCTCGCAGCGCTCGGAGAAAGCGGCCTCCTTCGACGAGCTGACCGGCGACGACTTCGCCGACCAGCGGCAGACCTCCCGGCGCGTCCCGGCGGTCGTCGTGGGCCTGGTGGCCGCCGTGGTGTTGGCGGTCGTGGCCGGGCGGCGTCTTTACGGCGCGGGCTCGCTGCAGGGGCCCGCGATGCTCCCTGCCGCGAATTGGTGGTCGGACATGATGGCCGCCTACCTGACCCCCGTGCCGGGCACGGCGGGGCTCGCCACGCCGCCGTGGGAGGCGCTGACCGGGTTGGTGTCGTTGGTGGCGATCGGCCGCCCCGAGTGGCTGGTGAGCGTGCTGGTGGTGGCGTGCGTCCCGTTGGCGTGGCTGTTGGCGTTCCGGCTGTTGCGCAAATTCACGTCGAGCGCGTGGCTGGCGGGGGCAGCCGCTGGCGGGTATGCGCTCGTGCCGGCATTGTCGGGCGCGTTGAATCTTTCGGGGTACTCGGCGGCCGTTTGGGCGATCCTGCTGCCGGTGGCCGGGTACGCCGTGTGGTGGTGGCAGGCCGGGCCTGGTCAGGGCACCTGGCGTGGAGCGGCTGGGGTGGGGTTGTGGCTGCTGGTGGCGACCGCGTGGTTCCCGCTGAGCTGGCCGTTGGCGTTGGTCGCCGGGGTCGTGGTGGTGGCGTTGCGGCGTGCGGGGGTGGCGCTGGCCCAATGGCTGCTGGTCGCGGTCGTCCCGGTGTTGCTGCTGATCGGCCCGTGGGCGCGGACCCTGGTGGCGTTCCCCGGGCGCATCCTGACCGGCGCCGATCCGTCGTTGGCGCCGACGACGCTGGTCTCCTCCTGGCAGATTCCCTTCCTGGCGCTGTCGTCCGGGCCGGTGCGGGGGCCGTCCGGCGATGTGTGGCACCGCCTGTACGACGGTTTCACGAACGGCCTGTGCCCGCCGCTGTGGCTGTCGGTCAGCGTCGTGGGGGTGCTGTGGGTGGTCGCGGTGATCGGCGCCTTCCGGCGTCCGCGCGCGGCCTGGTTCCTGGGAGGCGCGGCAGTGTGCGGCGCGGGGGCGGTCGTCGTCACGCGGCTGCTGGTGTGGGCGCCGCCGGGGGCTTGGGTGCGGCCGTCGGGAACCGAGCTGGCGATGCTCATGGCAGGCTGCCTGGTGTTGGCGGCGCTCGTCGGTCTCGACGGCGTCTCAGACGACCTGCGCGACCGGTCGTTGGGCCTGTGGCATCTGGGCGTGCTGGGCACGGTGGTCGTCAGCATCGCGGCGTTGGCGCTGGGGACGGCGTGGTGGGCGTTGGGCGGCGAGACGAGCCTGAGCCGCCAGCCGGCCAGCGCGCTGCCGAGTTTCGTCCAGAATATGCAGACCTCGCCGACGCCCGGGCGAACGTTGGCGATCTCGATGACCCCGACGGCGGTCACCTGGTCGTTGTTCGAGGGCACCCAGCCCAGGCTCGGCCAGGCCGAAGGCGGTTTCGCGCTGGCTGGCGACCAGGACGCGTTGAGCCTGGCGAATTCTGTGGTCGCGCGGCTGGTGGCGGGTAGCGCGGACAACCAGCTCGACGCCGACCTCCAGTCCCTCGGTGTGGCGAACATCTGGCTGGACGGCGGCGACGCGTCCGTGCGCACCGGCATCTCAAACACACCCGGCTTGCAGGCGGGCACCGGGCAGGGGGCGTGGATGGTGTGGCCGGTCTCGGGGTCGGCCATCGCGGCGGTCACGTCGGGAACCACCCGCACCCCGGCCGGCGACGGGCAGGCCGTCCCCGCCGGAGACGCGGGACGCGTGCTGGTCCTGTCCCAGCCCGACGACCCGCGATGGCAGGTCAGCGTCAATGGCACGCCGCTGGTGGGGCAGGCGTCGTCGTCGGGGATGCAGTTCGCCGTGGGAAGCCAGGGCGGCGTGCTGTCGCTTGGGCTGGACGCCGGCACCTTGTGGTGGGCGTGGGCGCAGGCCGCCGGACTGCTGGTGATCGTGGTGCTGGCGCTGCCCGGGGTCCGCCCGCGCGCCACTGGGCCCAAGCGGGTTGCGGGAGGCGGGGCATGAGACGCTGGATCGTGCCGCTGGTGGCGGTCGTCGTGATCGCGGCTGCGAGCGCCGGGGCGGTGTGGTGGCCCGTCCAGAACCCGGACGAGGGTGCGGCTGTGGTCGACGACGCCCGGATCAGCCTGGTGTGCCCGTCGGTGTCCGGCAGCGGGGTGAACGCGCAGGTGGCCGCCGTCTCGTCCACCCAGCCCGTGCGGATCGCGGCGTTGGGCAAGCCCGAGGGTGCCCCCGCGCCCGGCCTGCTGGCCACCGTGGCCAAGCCGTCGGCGTTCAGCGTCGTGGCCGCGTTGCGCTCGGACACGTCGGGGGCGGTGTCGTGGGTGAGCGCGCCGGGCACGTCCGAACAGGGGCTGTCGGGCGCGTCCTGCCAGACGCCGGGCACGCAGCAGTGGTTCACGGGCGTCGAGTTGACGACGAACACGCAGGCCGACCTCGTGCTGGCCAACGCCGACGCCACCGACGCGTCGGTGGGCGTCACGATGTGGACGGACAAGGGCGTCGCCGTCGCCGCTGGCCTGGGGGACATCACGGTCCCGGCCGGCCAGTCCACGACGGTGCCGCTCAACATCAAATACACGTCTTCGCAGCCGGTGGCGCTCAGCGTGGAGGCGTCGTCGGGACGGGTGGCGGCCTTCCTGCGTCAGCACTACTGGCAGGGCAGCCAGCCGCGCGGAGCCGACTGGATACCGCCGGGCACGCAGCCCGCGACCACCCAGGTGTTGCCGGGGCTCCCGTCGGGCACCGGGTTGCGGAAGCTGGTGTTGGCCAATCCGGGCGCAAACGACGCGGTGGTCGGCGTCGACCTGCTGGGCGCGTCGGGCACATCGGCCCTGGCGGGCGCGAACGCCATCGACGTGCCGGCGCAATCCGTGGTCGCCGTCGACCTGACGACCGCCATCGCCCAGCAGCCGGGGGCGTTGCTGGTGACCTCCACCGGCGACATCACCGCCGGGATGATCGCATCCGAGGGTTCGGCGACGGCTGGCGACCCCGCGTTCCTCGCGTCTGGCGTCCCGTTGGGCGACGACGGCTGGTGGCCGGTGCCCGCAGGCAAGACGGCTGCGGGAACGCTATTGCTGACGAACGCGGGGGCCGCCCAGGCCACGGTGGTGGTGACGTTGGCGTCGGCCCCCGGCAAGGGCGGGACGACCACGACGGTGCCGCTCCCGGCGTCCACCACGGTGTCAGTGCCGTTGCCGAAACAGGACGTGACCGCCATCCGCGTCCAGACGAGCGCCACCACGGTGTACGCGGGGGTGAGTGTCACCGACAAGGTCGGGAGCATCGCCGGGCTGGCCACGCTGCCGTTGGTGTCGCTGACGAAAACCGAGGCGATCCCGCCCATCTCTTACGACCCGCGGGTGGGCGCGTAGGCGCGTCCGACGGCGTCAGGGCAGCCAGTCGTCGTCGGGGGGAAGGTCGGGGTCCAACTCGTCGGAGGGGATGCCGGTGGCCGCGCTGAGCTGTTCCACGACCGTCCGGTGGACCAACTCGCGCAACTCGTCGGGGGAGCCCGACCGGAATTCGATGGGGCGTCGGTACAACACCACCTGTCCGGACACGCCGGGACGCGCGGGGGTGGCTGCCGCCAGCGGCACGCGGTCCTCCCAGGCCGACACCGACGCCGGCACGTCCTCGAAGCCGATGGACATGCCTACCAGCGCGCGCGGGCAGGTTTCCTCGATATGCCCGACGGACTGGGTGACGGCCTCGGCGAAGACCATCAGGCGCGTGCGTTTGCGCCGCAACGGGACCGGGTCGCCCGTCAACGGGTTCGGCCAGGCCCAAGGGCCGCGCAGGCCCCGGCCATGACGGTCACGGCGTTTAGACACGGCCCCAGGATACCGGCCTTTGGTTGCTCAGGGGTTCCGGGCGGTTCGGCGCTACACCGGGTCGGCCAGGACGGCGAGATGCCCCTTGCGGCGGGCGATCGGCGGGCTGGGAAGGTCGAACGGGTCGAGTTCACCCGGCTCCAGGCCCGCGCGGCGGATGGCGTCGGCGAGGGCGTCCAGGGCGTCGTCGGAGGCGGGAAGCTCGCGGAACTCTCCCGGCAGCCGGACCATCTCCCAGCCCTTCGGGGCGGACAGTCCGGCGGCGTGATGCGCGCACAGGTCGTAGGCGGCGGGTTCGCCGCTGGGAGCCAGCGGCCCCAGGACGACGGTCGAATCCGCGTAGGCGTAGGTCATCGTCGCCACAGCCGGAGACGCGCACGCCGTCCGCGAACACTGTCGAGCCATCACGCAGGCCAGATTATCGCTGCCAGCACCGTGAGAGTTCGATTAGGCTAGGCGTGTGTTGCAACCCGTGATTTTCAAAGCCAACGACATCCGGGGCGTCGTCGGCGCCGAATGGGATGTCGACGGCGCGGCAGCCTTGGGTGCGGCATTCGCGGCGGCGTTCGGCCTGGATGGCAAGGAATTCGTCCTCGGCCACGACATGCGCGCCAGCAGCGCGGAGTTGGCGGCGGCATTCGCGGCGGCCGCCATGCGCGCCGGGGCCAGCGTCGTCGATATCGGTCTGGCCAGCACCGACGAGGTGTGGTTCGCCTCCGGGTTCTTGGGGCTGCCCGCCGTCCAGTTCACGGCGTCGCACAACCCAGGCCAGTACAACGGCGTGAAATTCTGCCTGCCGGGCGCGGCCCCCATCACCCCCGAGCTCATGGCCGCCATCCGCGAGCTGAGCGGCCAGGCCATCCCCGACGCCGCAACCCCCGGCACCCTGGCCCGCCGCGATATCCTCCCCGACTACGCCGACTACCTGCATCGCTTGGTCGATTGCTCCGGCGTCCACGGCCTGAAGGTCGTCGTCGACGCCGGCAACGGCATGGCCGGCCACACGACCGCCGCCGTGCTGGGGCCGTTGGACGTGGAGGTGATCGGCCTGTACCTCGACCTGGACGGCACCTTCCC
>Ga0123357_10006019_pt1 | contig 14666 bp, 12 predicted proteins | sample TergutEmb28metaG_FD_89873 | JGI IMG/M metagenome (GOLD analysis project Ga0123357, IMG submission 89873) | Embiratermes neotenicus P4 segment gut microbial communities from Petit-Saut dam, French Guiana - Emb289 P4 | ecosystem: Host-associated > Arthropoda: Insects > Digestive system > Gut ...
CATATAAACCACACTAATAAAATGTGTTCCATGTTATAAATTCCACTTGTAATGCATAAGGGATCCCGAATGCAGTTGGAAAATAATATGACTAAAAAGTGATGTAAATAATAGGTTCTTTAGCTCGACCTGATGATGACCCCCAAGGGTCGAAACATGTTGTAATTTTAAACCTACAATTAAAGTTATGTTGATGGAAATTTATATGCTATTTATAATAAACTTAGTAATATATTTAACCTTACTGTCTCTATTACAGTAGGTTTTTTTAACAATTGCATAAATTTCTTTATTGGTTAATATCCTCCAATTTTCTTTTTCATTGTCATATACTGGGCCTAAAATTCTTCTGTGCAGATGGATGCACTGTGCTGTTTTCAAATTCATCAGGCCATAACACACCAGAAAACTTGATTCTTTGTGGCAGTGGAAGTTCACTGTATTTACCAGATTTGTGCTGTAGTTACAATGTATAGGTTTGTTCGGATGTATTTGAATTTTCACAGTATTATGCCGTTGCCAATGGTGGTGCAGATCCGACCGCAATCAAACGTCATCTCAGCCAGTGTTCAAGACACCGTGACAAGTATGGTTTTCGGACCAACACTCCTCCAGGTTAGGCATTTATGTTCTGGCATATATACTTAGGTTTTGATGTGAATAAAAATCCAACAGATGCAGATATTTATTTACTGCAAAACTACTCTACACGTTTCGGGTGTCACAGCACCCATCATCAGGAATATTAAAAACTGTACCTGCAGCCTCCGGTACAGGTCATACTACTTGTACTGCTACTGCCCTCCAACGTGGTCTGATCGGGAGGGGAGTAGTGATACCAGTATTATGACCTGTACCGGTGGCTGCGGGTACAGTTTTTAGTACTGCTGATGATGGGTGCTGTGACACCCGAAACATGTTAAGTAGTTTTGCAGTAAATATATATCTGCATACTGTTGCATCTGTTGGATTTTTATTCACATTGAATTACGATGCACGGAACCATGAGCTTAAAATTTAGGTTCTGATGTTGTGACAATGTGTTTTACATGTTTTCTGCATGTAAGGAAGTTATAGAGACTACAGGATTGCCTTTTTCTATATTTCTTACTTATCAGGAATTTGTATTAGGGGTAAGAAACTGTTTCATTCATGAGAAAGTGGAATGTATTTCTTAGCAGCAGGCATGTACTTTTAGGCTTTGGCACGGCATGTATGTGAGTCTTGGTTTCATTACTTGTGGTTTTGGCATGGTATAACAATAAGAAATTGGGGTGTGTGTTTGTTACACCCACTGATAGACCATTCAGCATACCTGTGTTCCACTTCATTTTGTACTTTCTCTATTGTGTACTCCTATAATTTTGCCTGTTGTTTTGTGTGGGTGTGAAACTTGGTTGCTCACATTGAGAGAGGAATGTAGGCCTTGGTGTTTGAGAATGGGGTGTTGAGAAGAATGTTTGGGCCTAAGAGGGACAAGTTAACAGGGGAGTGGAGGAAATTACACGATGATCCTAATGATCTCTACTGCCCACCCAGTATTGTTCGGGTTATCAGATCAAGAAGAATGAGGTGGACAGGGCATTTAGCATGTATGGGGAAGAGGAGAGGCATATACAGGGTTTTGGTGAGGAAACCTGATGGAAAGAGGCCACTTGGGAGAGACAAGCATAGATGGAAGGATAATATTAAGATGGTTCTACAGAAAGTGGGATGTGGGGGTATGGAGTGGATTGAGCTGGCTCAGATAGTGGGCTCTTGTGAATGCAGTAACGAACCTTTGCGTTCCATAAAATGCGGGGAATTTCTTGACTAGCTGTGGAACGGTTACCGTCTCAAGAAGGACTCTGCTCCATGCAGTAAGTAAGCAAGCATTGTGTTCTCAAGTCAGCAGAGTTGGAAGATGAAAGGGTGGCAGAGGCTGCTTTGCTACCCTTTCCTATATTCATGTTGCCCAATGTGAATCATGATTGGTGGGTGATATGTTATATATCAGGGCTAGCCCCTCTGTTCTTGTAAGTGGGAATTTTTTAAGTTTGAATTGCTTCCTGTTTGATTTTGGGGGTTGTGTTTGTGTAAGAGTTTGTTCGTATCTAAGTGGAGGTGTTCGGTAAAATGCTTAATGGTAGGGGGTGGAGTTTTAAGTGGTGTGAGATGGCAAGTCTTTGACACAAATGTCAGTTTTTGGTGTATTTTTTAATAACGATTATTTGTTGCAGGATTTTGGAATGTGAATTTCCCCAGCACTGAAGACAGCAAGTTGGAAGACACATTAAAATGAAGAACTGCCATTTCCAAAAGACTGATTCTGCATTAAGAAGTGGTGAGAGACTGAGACACCTATTGTCACAAAAATATTCGTGCATTGAAATTAATTGCATTTGAATCAAACATTTTTTTTTTAGCTCGGTTTAATGGACTAAACTTGTTATTTTCATATTAGAAGCTTATTTCATATGTTTTTAAATAAACTAACACAAATCAATGATGTCATGTTGCATATACCTGCATGGAATGAAATGCCACACTACCTGTAGACCCACCTGCTCCTTACATCTCAACAGGGACTGTTGGCTCCATCATGTCTGTCTGACTACATAGATCAGAGTGACTCCCACAGGATAAATTTGCATTAAATTATATATTTGAGATTTTTACTAAAATTTGTGGCCGGGATAGCGTAGTCGGTATAGCAACTCGCTACGGGCTGGACGGTCCAGGGATCGAATCCCAGTGGGGCGGGCGAGATTTTCCGCGCCCATCCAGACCGGCCCTGGGGCCCACCCAGCCTCCTACACAATGGGTTCCGGGTCTGTCTTGGGGGTAAAGCAGCCAGGGCATGTTGTTGACCACCCACCCCCATCTAGCGCTGAGGTTAAGGAAAGAGTAGAGCTATACCTCTACTTACATCTACTCCCCCTTTGGGCCTTCGTGGTCTATTGTTGGGTGAAATTTACCGTTGCTAAAATTTGTTTATATATGTAAATTCTGAATAAAAATGAGACAAAAATAACAGACACTTTACATGAAGACCTATGTACGTTTATAACCTCCCAGCAAAATTGGTCTTTGTAATTAAGGTAAGCTGTGTTTTCTGTGAAGTACAAGATGAAGCTGAAGAAACAGTTGAGCATCAAGCATCAGTAATGATTGATTGTAAAACTGTTGCAAGATGTGGAGAAAACTTTCAGTGCCTTTTGTTTATTGAACCGTGCATCATTGTGATAGTTGAAGACAAAAGACAGAGACTGTACCAAATGCACACCACTACATACCACAATCTTATGCTAATGCTAAATCCTCCATTCTTTACAGAACACACGACCAATGTGGTAATTCAACAGAATAGTCGTAAGCTGCTGACGATGGATATATTAATGTCCGAAACATGTTGAGCGCATAATAAATGAAATAAAAATAGCAAGTGACATCAAGTTGTTCTTTTGTTTTCAACTATTTCAGTGCCTGTTCAAATACCTAATGGTTTTCTTGAAGGTATTTACAAATTTAATGTATACAGAGAAGAACACAGCTCTGCGAACATTTTCCTATCGTGCTTAACCCTCTAACACCTAACGGCCCCTATAGTGGTCGTACTGCACCGCTAACCTCTAAACGTTGCATTTTATATATTTATTCAACATATACAGGTACTGAATATTTTAAACACGGTATATACTCTCCGTTTTTTTCTCTTCAAAATGCAGTTTGTTTCATAATTCTAACATATTTGGTTCCTGTTTTATTCACATTTTATATACAGTGTGCTAAAATTTAAAAAAATAATTCCAGCGCCAAAAGGTTAAACAAACTTTGCGCCCTTCTTCTTCTTCTTTTTTTTCTTTCTTTCTTTCTTTCTTTGGGAGGAAGAAATATGCAGCATGTTCATGCCTGCTCCCAGTGTGGTCTGCATGCGAGATCCTGGGTTGTGGAAGTATCGCACTGGGAGTCCTTGGTGATGGTACTGTGCTGTCTGATGGTGGAGATGGTGGGTTGCTACTTTCATGCACATCGTCCTATACCTATGTTCCTGCAGCACAGCATGACGGTGAGGAACTTCTGTTCATTCTGTGCATCACTTCTTTGGACAGAATACAGAGACTGAAGAAGGCGGGAAAAGAAGGTCTATCAGCCACTTTGGTGTTCTCCTCACACAGGTAAAGTGTGCCAGGTAGTTGATAGCATTATGAACTCCTGCACAATACACCATCTTCATTGTAGGCACATAGGTAAAGCAATTTTAGAATGCGACTGTTAGCTTCGTTATGTCCGTCCATCTGCATAGGACAATCTGGCTCCCACCAGACACACTGCCTTGACACTATATTTTGTTGAGTTTTTACTGAAATCTTTTTCAAAAAAATTTAGGTTTGCTTAAAATCAAACAAAAATAACTTTTGCTTTACATGAAGACACGTGCACATTTATGATTTTTTTTTTTTAAATCTGTAACATTACTACGATTGCCTTTGTTACCAATGTTGCTGATGTTCCTCTTCATTTCCAAAAAACCTGATGTATGTGACTCACATGTGGGGAAATGCAAAACGAACATGCAGACTGCGAGGATGGAACAGCCATTACCATACCGACTTGTGCAGAAGCAAGTATCTGAGGGAAGTAAAGTGTACTTGAATTTTGACTTAATTTGAAGTCTGTAATATGAATTTTCCTTTACAGTTCTGGGAAGCATCATTTGGGTCTCTTTATATAGCATTACGGGGACCGCGGTGGCACAGCGGTTAAGGTGCTGTGCTACAAATCGGAAGGTTGTTGGTTCGATCCCAGCTGGTGTCACTGGAATGTCATTAACAAATTCCTTCTGATCGCACTATGGCCCTGGGCTCGACTCAGCCTCTAACAGAAATGAATACCAGGAGCATTTGCTGGGGTTAAAGGCAGCCGGTGCATAAGGCTGACAACCTTACCACCATCCTGTGCCATTGTCATGAAATCCTGCAACCTTAACTTCCTGGAATCCTCTGGGCCACTCCAGGCCTGTAATGGGACTGCTATATAGCATTACACATACTGTATATTCTTGAATCTAATCCGCACCCTTTTTACAGTTTCAGAGAGCTAAAAAATCAGATGTGGATTAGAATCGCGTGCGGATTAGATTCGCGGTCGTGAGCTGGATTTTGGAAAAATGATAGAGCCGCTGTACGTGCCGTAAGAACAATACAATACTTTATTATTTAATTTATTATTTATAACATTATATATTATATAATATTTATAATTTATTATTCATCAGACTCACCGTCATCACTCATAACTGAATCGTTATCCGTCACCCAGTCACTATCAACTTTATCTCCATCATTGTCCTCCAATAGGTGCGGATTAGAACCACGAACTAACTTTTTTTCGTTTAAGAAATCGGCAAAAACTAGTGCGGATTAGATTCAAGAATATACACTATATCAAGAACCTTACTTTTCTATAAAGATGACATGTTGGAGCTGTGCTGTAATGTATACACAGCAAAGTCTGATTTCAGAAAATGTTTTCATGCTTAAAGCCTCTTCTAAATTCTTGTTCATTTTGGGTCTCAAACAGGCAACGAACCATATCATTTCAGCTCATATTTCTTTATTAACATGGTTTCATTCATAGTTTGAGTACATCACAGTGAACTGCCTGTAACATAATTTACTTCCAAAGCTTCTTAATGGACATGTTCTTCTCAGAATCCTTCTGCATGACTTTGGCAACTGCCATCTCAAAATCCTCTTGCGTGACATGAACCCGACGTTCACGGAGAGCGTACATCCCTGCTTCAGTACATACTCCCTGCAGAAAAATGAAACGGCTTAAATAGCTGTTGTAAAACTGACTACATCTGGTGAGGGAGGTGAACTCAAATTTAAAATGAGAGTAAGCCTGTGACATTCTGTAACATAAGTGGCATGTTTCCTTAGAAGGAAAAATATTTGTATAGTGGTCAACCAGTAGGGAGGCCAGAGGACAGTGGGCAGATGCAGTGACACGAGATGTGAGAAAACTCTTTGGGCCTGCAAGATGGAAAAGATTGGTATTAGACCAGAAAATGTGGGAAAGAATAACTGAGGAGGCTAGGACCTAAATTTGGGCTGTCAGATCACATTATTATTATCATCATCGTCATCATCATCATCAATTTATCCTTGCCTTTTATTAGGTGGTAGTCTTCTGGTAAGTCCAGATCTCAACAACAGATCAAAGCAATTTACCCCAGCACCGACCAATGCCGTGTGCAGTGCTCATTAGTGTGATCTGCAGCTGCTCTATGGCTCATGGGTGGCCTTGGAGCAACTGAAGGTTCTGATCTAATCCCTTCTTAATTGTTCTTAACGCTCCAGTTATAACGGGCATAAGTTTTGTCCTCAATTTCCACATCCTGCTGACTGCTATCACCAGGTCTTTGTACTTGCAAGTTTTTCAGTTTCTTGTATGATAATTTTTGAATCATCTGGTATGGCTATATCGATCAGCAGGCAAGTCTTCTCTTTTTTATCATGCAGTACTATATCAGGTCAGTTTGCTAGTATTGTTCGATCTGTGATAACTGGTAAATCCCACATAATAGTGGTACAGTTGACATTTATGACCCTTTCAGTTATATGTTCATAGTACTTGTCAGTAACCTCATATGTTTACATATTGTCCAATGGATGTAACCACCCACTTTATTGTATTCAGATGGTGCAAATGTCACACATCCCACAACAATATGTTTGAGTATTCTTCTGCCTTATAGCACATCCTGCATTACTATCAGCTGGTTGCTTCATTATGTTCCTCTGATGACGACACTTATTGAGTGCTTGATCTTGGACTGCTATTATTCAAGTCTCAATTTCTCCCTTTAGGCCTGAGCTACGTAACCATGCCAGGGATTTTTCTTAATTTACTGATGGTCTTTCAAGGTCCCGGTAGAATTGTCCATGCACTGGTTTCATCTTGAATTCTCTATTTTCTCATTTTCAATGATGCACATAAGTTGATTCTTCAAATTTTGGGCAGCAATTTCTTGTGTGACACACTTTTGCTTAAATTAGCTTCTTTTCGTGGACAGTATTTAGTTTTCCAGGCGTCATATTCTTGCACTAATCTGGTAACCCTACCTTTGCATTGCTTAATATACCTGTTGAGACTAACAGCAGCAGCATTATGGGCAGACTCCAGTTTGACTAATCCATGACCACCAATTTTTCCTTTGATGCAGAGTATTAACGTCTGCCTTTGGGTAGTGGATTCTTTCAATAGTTTGAAGCTTTCTCATTTTTTCAATCTATCTTTTCAATTTCTTCTTTAAATCAGTTGATTATTCCAAAGCTGTAAACTAGGACTGGTACAGGTAAGATGTTGAGAGCTGTGATCCTGTTTTCGAGTTTTAACTCTGTCTTGGGAATCTGTCGGACCTGACGGTACTATTCCTTCACTACTGTGTCCTTCATTTGGCTATTGTCAATACCATCACTTTCTTCTGTCCCCACATACTGATGGGTCTCATCAAGCTCCATGTTCTTAATTACTCTATGGTTGTTTAGACTATTGTGTTGGCTTTTAGTTAGCTTGCCGTGCTTGCAAATTGCTGTGGCACATCTGTATAGTCCACACCATCCATATGTTGTTACAAAATGTTCTGACAGTGGTACACTCCTGCTGTTAAGTTGGTCTCATCTCTGGAAAATAGCTTCAAGTCATCCATATAGAATAAATGGCTGACTTTATTTTGTCCCTTGACTGCGTACCCTGCTCCTTGTTTGCTGAGCATGTTGGTTAGTGGTATAAGTGCTAAACAGAACAGTACTGGAGACAAGGAGTCACACTGGACTATTCTCTGTTCTAATAGCCACTTTTCCTGTTTTGACGTTCGCTTCAGTGTGGTACAGCCACATTTCGGTCATCCATTCTTTCATCAATACTTCCACAAATCATCTTACTACTACTACTACTACTACTACTACTACTAATGGTGGTGGTAGTGATGGTAATAAATGGCCTTTTTCATTACCTTAACTTCAGCACCCGAAGCCCCTGGCATGAGTTCTGCAATCTTACGGAGGTTGATACCTCGGGTTAGATTCATTTTTCGAGAATGGATCTTGAGAATATCCAAACGAGCTTCTTCATTTGGAGGTGGGAATTCAATTTTACGGTCAATGCGTCCTGGCCGAAGTAAGGCGGGATCCAAAATGTCAATCCTATTGGTAGCCATTATCACCTGCAGGGAATGTCATAAATAAAATGAAAAAAATTGACACATATATTTCAGTCTTACAGTCCTGGTTTGCACTATGATATAAAACTTAAAAAGCAACAAGAACTATTCATTCAAGGTATTCCGCCTAATTCTGTTTCACTGATCAAATCACAAGGCAATTCCCACATAATTCAATCACTGTGTTCAGTGTAAGGTGGTATAAATCTTGTATGGAGCATTTACTGTACGGATGTAGGTACATTTCTGATTTTCTGAAGGCACATATTGGTGTAATGAACATTTAGGTAGCGTAGAAAGTTTTGTAATTTTAAAATTGTGTAATTTTGAAAATGGGACAGTGTGTGAAACTAGGAAATGACACACACTGTCAGAAGCTGAGTTTAGCGATTACCACATTGTAAACTGACTTTCTGGCGTAATTTTGATCGACGAAGTTCAGACAACAGAATACTGATGCTATACCGCTGTCTTGAAGAAGATCACCAGCTGTGAAGAATTTCTGAAGGATTGAAGGCTGACATGCTGGTCAACATAGCGTGCCGACTGATTATTAAAGGTGAGTCGCTTTGGTTGAACTAAATTTCAGAGATTAACTCGAAAGCTTACTTTGGAAATTCATGGAACAAATTGGGGTATATATAAAGGTGAGACAGATATTTGTGTCTACAATCACAACTCTGATACATGAGTGTAATTTTACTGGTGAAAACACTTTTCACCCTCATATGTAAATTGTATATAACCGTAGAGGAAAACAGAATTTAGCTTAGCCGTAACTATCGTCATTTGTCCCGGGTCATATAGTCCTTGGACCTAACCCTATTCAAGTCAGCATCCCTCTGACTCTGGTGGTAGCCTACCACCTACTTGACCCCACGGACCGACGGCGTCAGTAGGAGTCCTCTTCCCTTCTCATAGTACTAACAGAGTGGTCAATTTCGTTCCACTCTCGTCGCCTGACTCTGTGACAACTACATTACCACCATCTTCATAGTCTAAGTCAGTAAGGTGACAATGCAGTCCAGTTATACAGGTAGGCCTGAATCAAGAGAGAGAAGGCATGCATGGCCTAAGCCTCTCCCCTCTTCTGTCAGTCTGGAGGGAAACATGACTGCATTCACAGCCTTATCATCCTGATCCCAGAGATGGAGATGCGAGGTTCACAGAAAACAGTGGCATTTAATGTTTAATGACTGCAAGCTTAGTGTCATTTACATGGGTATCACACAGTGCAAACTCACAAGTAATGTGTACATACCACACAAGCAATATCAAAGTACACGCTGTTTCACACCAAGACTGAAAAATTTTTCCTGTCATGCTGACAGTATTTATTATTTTGTACAGAATTTAAGATTCTTACATTTTCTGTTGTGCTAGGTGGGCCCATTTCCGAACTATGACATACCTTAATGTTTTTTGTAGCTTCAAAGCCATCAAGCTGGTTCAGCAATTCCAGCATGGTTCTCTGTACTTCAGAATCTCCACCACTGCCCGATTCAATCCTTGAGGACCCAATGGAGTCAATTTCATCCATGAAGATAATAGAAGGTGCGTGTTCTCTAACAAAAAAATAGTTTATATCTGGTAATTAGTGTCAAATTCCAACAGAAACTGCATTTACCCACAAACCTGTAACTTTAATGACATGCACCAACCATATTAGTTTTCAGGTCTTCACAACAGTTGCTAATCAAATGGTGGTCCCCTTTTGGGTGCTTGCACTGTACAGTCAGTTCTTCTATTATGTGTCTTTCATTAACGCAAACTGTCCTTAACGCGATCGATGAATACATGAACAGTGTTCGCGTACTGCCCAAGCATTGGCTATTATGTGGTAACAGTGACCAGTGTGAAGAAATTGCCTCCAAATATGTATAGACAATTATGTAATACAAATACATATCTTTTGCTTGCCTATACAAGTGTTATGTATAACTCCTAGTATTTGTATTACATAATTTCTACAGCATGATTTCTCACAAGAATGTAACTATCACATTGTGGCAGAACTGACTGTACTGGTTAAATATTATGACATCACTTTCACAAGTGTGCATCTAGTTGGTCTTTTGCACACATACAATATGAAGATTTATGGATGGAGCAGATATGTATAGCTCTATAATTTTAGGTATGCTTTACAATTTCATAATTTACAGGGAGTTTACTATGTAGGAATTGGATGACGTTCAGTGAAATATAAGTATTGAAACCAAGGCCACTACAGTTAGTCAGTTTTAAAAACAGCAGAATTATCTCACACCTTACACTAAACATCATTAACACAGCTAAACTCCCAGTTCATGTTTCATTTCATACTTCAGCATTGGCCAGGTGTCACACAGTAACCTACCTTGCCATAACGAACAATTCTCGTACCATCCTTGAGCCTTCACCAATGAATTTTTGCACTAATTCAGACCCTGAAACTCTAATAAACGTACATTCTGTGTGGTGGGCCACCGCTCGAGCAAGCAGGGTTTTACCTACAGTGATGAAAAATATTCGTTATTGATATATTACATAACAATATACACTTGACATATTCTAAAACTACTTCCATAGAGCAGCCCTTGAGAAGCTATGGTTCTTTAGCTAGTTAAAAAATTTCACATTTTGCACAAATCAAATTACTGTGTTCACCAGATCCCACCAGCTGAATCCAATCTGCACCATTAAATTTTCTTCCTTTATGATCCATTCTAATATTCCCCTGTCTATACACACATCTTTAAAATGGTCTCGTCTCCTCTGTGCATGCTACATGCCTCATCCAACTCACCCTCCTTGATCACCCTTCCAATATTTGGGACAAGTAATGAATCCCATCATTATGCCATTTTCTCCAGTCTCCTGTCACGTCCTCCGTCTAGGCCCAAATATTCACAATATGACCTACAGTTTAATACCTTCAGTCGTTGTTCTTGGCTTAACCCTTTGACGCCTAACGACCCCTATAGTGGTCGTACCGCACCACTAACCTCTAAACGTTGCATTTTATATATTTATTCAACAAATATAGGTACTGAGTATTTTAAACACGGTATATACTCTCCGTTCCTTTCTCTTCAAAATGCAGTTTGTTTCATAATTCTAATATATTTGGTTCCTGTTTTATTCACGCTTTAAATACAGTGTGCGCTAAAATTAAAAAAAATAATTCTGGCGCCAAACGGTTAATATCAGACATGAAGTTCCACAACAAAACTAAACAAGTGGAAAAATTATAGTTTTTTGTATTAAAATGTATGTTCTTATGTTGTACCCGTTGTGGACCCGATGAGGAACGGATCTTAGATGTTGTTCCCAGGGAGGATGGAGCTTGGTACTCTGGTTAAGACAGGGAGTCGGGCAGGTCGCACACACTCTCAATAATCCCCAAGTAGAATATATTGGAGTTTTATTGTGCAAGAGTATGGAGTAATTGCATTTACAACTAAAATGTATAAGTGACAATTCTCGCCAGCGGACTCTTCATTACCGCTCGCACTCACTGACGGTCCAGCTTTGCTGCTGCTGCTCGGTCACGGTTCGAGATACACAGCAGACTGCTGTTGCAGAACAAAGCAGCTATTGTTACATGTGTTGCTCCACACACTGCTCGCACGATAAACACTTAGCGCGTCCAGTTATAAACAAAAAGAAATAGAAGGAAATTGTATTCCTCCCATGCCTGGTCTTAAGAGAGGCGAGAACTAAGCATGATAAAATTAAGCTTATGACTAACGTACAGTACATACAGGAATGCTAGAAAGAAAATAAAGAAAACCACAACAACAAAAAATTAATGTGTGTCAACTAGAAAACACTTATGTATTAAAACTTACGTTCTTATACAGCAAATGGGAATACAAAGATTCCCCAAATTTCATGTGCTCTACATTTATTGGTGCAGGCAATATCGATTTATGATCGTCATTCCCAAACATTCAAACTGTGGCACATTTTCTGTTGTAAAAACAAATTACCTGTTCCCGGTGGCCCATATAGAAGTACGCCTTTTGGTTGAGCAATGCCTAGGGCATCAAATAATTCAGGATGTTTCACAGGAAGCTCGATCACTTCCTTGATCTCTTTGATTTGCTTATCGAGACCACCAACCATCTCATACGTACTGTCAGGAACTTTTTCAACCATCATGAGCGATACTAGAGGATCAACCTGCAGTAATCAGATACAGTTGTGAAAATATGGAAGCAGCTTAAGAACAAACATATTCTATGTCTGTAATTTTGTAAGTGATGGTGCATACTTTATTTGGAAGGATCTTATGTAAGGTGTAGCTTTCATTACGGAGTGCAACACGTGAATTTGCTGTAACATCATTAATGTCTATGTTCTTGTCGAGGTCTACAACAAATTTCCCTTCTGGGTGGACTTTAACCAAAACTTTCTTCTTGTCCATGGGTTTCACGACTTCTCCAACATATGAGCCTTGCTCCTGCAGTAGCTGTAATTCTTCACGAAGCATTCGAACTGAAAGAAAGGAAAATTGAAGGTTGTTAACAATAATCAAAACTGTAATGCCTTTTTTTGTAATTAATTTCAAATACTGCATACTTATAGAACTTAAATGACAACAACTTGAGTACTGGGAAAAAAATGTCCCTCTACAACAGTTGATCATATTAACAACATCCATGTGGCACAGTTCTTCAGAAATTAATTATCACTAAGTTCCCTATTTCTGTGAAAATGAAACTATCATTATTTATAACCTGCCACTGGACCATATCATGAGCCACTTTAATGCATTCTACATGCACACACACGCACAATTTAATTAACATTCATTTAATATTAACTTTCCATTCATGCCCTTAAGTATTTCTGACCAAAATTTTGTAATTGTCAATGAGCATTGTGCAACTGAGAAGGTACTAAGATGGTTAGTTTTACAACTTGCAGCATTCACACAGACGTCACACCTGATATTTTCTGTAGTTCTTCTGTGAGTTCCCCCACATCCATGTATTAACACACCCAGCACACATAATGTTTGATCACACAGAATGGTGGAAAACCAACAGTCTGTGACAATTCTGCCATAGTGTTTTACAAATATTTGCTTCTGTACTAACATCTGTTAAAAATCTTGCTTGCAGACTTTCATACAGTATTACAATCTTGAGGTCAGTGCTGCTTGTTATGTTACAAGGTTTAGAATATGGTTCGCATCCTCAAACTGAGCCAAAATACGTAATGTCAGGTTATGGTGAGTTCAGTATACCAAAATGTTGTACCTGAGTAAACTTGAATTCAATAATAAGGGCATGTGTTCACCACACAGTTGTTCCCACAGCTGAAAAAGGTTTAACTGGCTATATAAAATTCAAACTGCCTTTTAAAATTTCCAAAACAAATACCTTTAGCATTAAGTTCATTGCGCTGCGCCTGCAAACGACGGAGATTTTGACTCTTCTCTGCAACTATAAGTTGTAGCTCTTCAATTTTTGTGATGTAATATTGTCGGACTCCTTCACCTTTGGGTTTTTCATCAACTTCCATCTGCAAAAACGTATGTGGCATAATTTCAAACAGTTAAATTACAAAAGTATTTTGCATATATAATGTTGACTGCCAAGTCAATCCACACTTTCTATGTCACAAATACGTAACAACACATGTTTCTAACGGATACCTCAGTATTTGTGTGGGTCATAATGAAATTTAATTATACAAATTCCGATATACGGGATGTAATATACACGATGACAAGAACGAAGGCTACTCACAGTAAAACACTACAGTCAACTGTTTACAGCACAGATTATCACATGCACAAACAAGATTCGAGTTTGTCCTGCCATCTATTTTCGAAATGAGTAACTTCAGGTGTCAAATTCAGTCGGGTTGTGAACATTGGAACAATAATACCAACTATTACAGCCGTCGCATACTAGTTGTACACTTGTCGGATTACAAAAGGCCGTCATCAGACTGCATTTAAGAACGAGAAAGATAAAATTCTATAACTGCAGTTATTCACTCAAGTTTGAGATGCCATTTTTACTACAAGTACTCATGTCACACATAAACAACTGAGCTTAAAAAAACTATAAGTCCGTGACCTTTATATATAGTGTACATATACAAATGTTGGCTTAGCATCGTGGCTGTATGTCATATAAATTTAACTTGTCGTGTTAAATATAACAGGCTTCAAGGCACTTGTACCTGCACGGACCACAGTTCATGCTCTGTGTACAAGGTTGGTGACACCCGTCATCCTTATTGCCATCTTCGAACTACCATTCATACAGACGATCCGTGACATATTACTCGTAACACACACACACACCGATCCACAGATCGCCTATCCATGGTCACAACAAAGGCAGTTTTCAAATTAAGCTGAACTTTAGAATGTGGGGGGGGGGGGGGGATATAGCAAAGGGGGGGGGGGTATGAGTTTTACCAAGATTCTGGTGTTAGAAGAAGGGGGGGGGGG
>Ga0123357_10006020_pt1 | contig 14665 bp, 23 predicted proteins | sample TergutEmb28metaG_FD_89873 | JGI IMG/M metagenome (GOLD analysis project Ga0123357, IMG submission 89873) | Embiratermes neotenicus P4 segment gut microbial communities from Petit-Saut dam, French Guiana - Emb289 P4 | ecosystem: Host-associated > Arthropoda: Insects > Digestive system > Gut ...
AAGTGGACGAAGCGGTGGCCTTCTTCGCCGCCATGCCCGCCATCAGCCACCCGCTGCAACTGCTCAAGGACGTGGGCCTGGGCTACCTCACGCTGGGCCAGCCCTCGCCCACCCTCTCCGGCGGCGAGGCGCAGCGCATCAAGCTGGTCACCGAACTGTCCAAGGTGCGCGACGATGTGGCCCGCCGCGGCCAGAAAGCCCCGCACACCCTGTACGTGCTGGACGAGCCGACCGTCGGCCTGCACATGCAGGACGTGGAAAAACTCATCCGCGTGCTGCACCGCCTGGTGGACGGCGACCACAGCGTGGTGGTGATCGAGCACGACCTGGATTTGATCGCCGAAGCCGACTGGATCATCGACCTCGGCCCCGAAGGCGGCGACGCCGGCGGCCAGTTGGTGGCCGCCGGCCCGCCGGAAGAGGTGGTGCGGGCCGGCACGCACACGGGGGTGGCGCTGGGGCCGGTACTGGCGCGTTGACGCAGCGTGCCGGACTTCGTCAATACCCCGCCTCTTTCTGATGCCGGAAGGCCAGCACGTAGACCGCGTCGTCGGCTGGCTCGTGACGGTACAGGGCCACGCAACCTGAGTCCCCGAAGGCCATCACCAGTTCGCGCAGTTCCGGCGCTTCCGGGTACGGACGGCCTATGTCGGGGGAGGTTTCCAGCAACAGAAATTGCTGCTCGATGACCTGTCCGGCCCGCTTGGCGGCTGCCGGGGCCTTGGCAGCCAGGAACCGCCGGCATCGCTCCAAGCCTGCCGCAGCGCCATGAGTCATGATTACTCGTGGCACTCGGGCACCGGCCTTTCCTCGCTGGTGCCCCAGGTGTTGAGCCAGGAACGCACTTCCTGCCCGGTCAAGTGCCGACCGGTTTCCTGGTAGGCCGCCCAAGACGCCAGGGCTTCCTGCTTGAAGCTTTCGCGGGCTTCTTCGCGATCGACGTACTGCTGGATGGCTTCAAGCATGATCCAGTGCGGCGAGCGCCGACGTTGGTCCGCGAGGTGACGGACACGGCTTTTCAGCCTGTCGTCGATCTTGAGAGATGTCGCCATGACGGGAGCCTTATCACCAGGTAGTACTTGGCAATAATGTAGCACCCGCCCACGCGCCACCCGTCCGAATCCCCTCTTTCGCCATCCCGAACCAGCGCCAGCGCCGCCCCGGGATTGGGCAGATCACCCACTCGGGCACTTCCACAATCCTCGACGGCGTCGCTCGACGCTGCAGCACTTCAGTCCGATCCGGTTTGGAGAGCCGCGCGCCACAGTTGCGGTGGCGCCAACCGAGGCACCCGGCGCATCGGAGCGCACGCCCGTGCCGGACGCGCAAGAAAAAACCGCGCTACCTTTTGGATAGCGCGGTTTCCTTGTGTGGCTTGGTAGGACGTACAAGATTCGAACTTGTGACCAACGGATTAAAAGTCCTTTCTTAACCCCCGCTATGGTACCGCATTGCCAAGCAAATCAAGCACTTAGAGCGGCCCGTCCCGCTTTGATCCGGCATTGACCAGCTATGGCGTTGACACTTGGTTGACGCCAGAACTTGCCCATCAGGGCGCGCATGAGATGACAGTGACCTCAAGAGGGAAGCGCCCCGCGAGGAACGCAGCGTTGCGCGAACGTTGCGAGAAGCAGTTGGAGCGAGAAGCCGGGCACTTGATCAGGACAAGGGGACATGGGGGCTGTCCCCCATACCCCCGACCGTATGAACCCCGTCTGCCCGTACGTTACCCCAATTCCCTCCCCGGGTTGCCCAGGTTGACTGAAAAGTTATCCACGCTGAAACACTCACAAAACCGCGCTGAAACGCTCACGCCGTCAACGAGTGCGGGAGCAGCCGAGCAGTGTTCCGAGCCACAGCAGGCCAGTTCGCAAGGGGGAGGCTCCAAGAAGGCCCGTACTATGCGCACATTGCACGGATGCTCATCGACTTGGCACCTATGAGGCTGCCACTGCCGGAACACCGCAAAGCAACCGACGCGAGGCACCACATGGATGCCAAGTCATCCCGGTTACCGTAGTTACGGTAGTACCGTAATTACGGTAATGACGATCAGGGGTGAGGCAGAACGGTGAGCTGTCGCGCTGAAACGCTCACGCCGTCAACGAATGCGGAAGCAGCCGAGCAATGTTCCGAGCGTCTGAGAGGGCGCGGTGGTGCTCGCCTTCCAGTTCAAGCCCAGCAATCCGCAGGGCGGTGGCCATGCCCACCTGCTTGATCCGGCGGGCCTTGGCGAAGGCTGCCTTGAGGTTGACGTGAGCGAGTCCCGCCAGTGGGTCTGTAAGGCCATGCCGGGCGCTTTCACGCTCGATCTGGCGGCGGTCGTAGGCTCCCCAGCTTCCCCAGCTCTGCCCCGTGTGCAAGCGGGCAAACTCGGCCAGTTCCGCTGCCGCGGCGGCCCAGTTCGGCGCAGAGTCAATCTGGGCTTGCCGGATGTGGGTCAGCCTCATGCAAAAGGGCGTGAGGATGGGGCGCTCGGTCGGACGCACGAAGCGCTGCAAGGTGTCGATGACTTCACCTGCTGGCGTGGCCCAGACCGCCCCCAACTCAATCACCTCCATCTGTTCGGGATGGATGGTTCCATCGTCCGCACAGGTCGCTTCAAGGTCGAGGACGAGGATCAAGGAGCGCCGAATCGTCCTAGCTGGATGAAGGCTGACTCGGGGGTGCATCCTCGAACGGGGGGATCTCACCCGCGTCCACCTTGCGGTTTTGCTCCTCGATGCGGGCCACGACGCGCTGAAATTCCGCCTCGGCTTCTTCATCACCACCGGGACCGAAGTATGAAAAGGATTTCAGAACGAGCTTGCCGTTCTCTCTGACAATGCGTGTCATGGCGTCCAAGTCAGTTCGAGCCTGCGCTCGATGCGGCGAATGTTGTCTGTCATGCGGCCTTCCGCTTCTTTCATTATCGACCAGAGTTGACCTCAATGCCAAGCGACCTCATGAAGGCCAGTTCGCGGGCAGACACAGATGGCCAGTCGATGCCGGGCAGGGCTGCCTCGTAGAGGTACTGGCAAGCTCTGCCGTCCAGCTTGGTGGCTTCGGTGACCTTGTGAGCCAAAGCGGCCAGCACAGGGTACTCAGCCAGTCGGTAGAGCGAGTGCATGATGACCTGAACTTCATTCGACCTTAGCAGCGGCGCGGTGTACTTCGACATAGTGCATCCAGAAGTGGTAGCGTTGGGCGTAGGGGTCAGAGATGTAGTGACGGCAAATGTGCTCCACCTTTGATAGCATGGCAGGGTCTGACAAAACTGCTTGGCGCAGTTCCACCCAATCTTTCCATCTACCGCGTGAGATCACGTCGTCGATCGCGGCAAGGGTAAAGCGTTGATGGTTGAGATGGCGATGAAGCATGACAACCACACATTTTTACTCACACAATGTGTCAGCCCTGCAAACGGCGCAAATCGAACGGGCCGCACGGGTGTGAGTGTTTCAGCGTGCGGCCATGGCAGGCCGCGTGATGGCTCTATCGAGAACCAGAGCAGTTGCGATCAGTCCTCAATGTACCGGCGGCACTCTTCGATCAGAGGTGCCAACGCAGTCGCATCCGGGCGTGCCTCAAGCTCGGCTTTGACCTGATGGATTTGCTCATTGGTCGGAATCAGCTCCGTAGGCGACTCCCACAGCCATTCGATCAGCAGCGGGCGGAGCGTTTCCGGGGCCATGGAACGCACTTCGGCCCGGGCAGGCACGTACATGCCAGCCCGCACGGTCGGAGCGCTCCCGTGGGCTTCTCGGGCACCTGCAAAAGCGCTTGCAGGCATCCCAAAGCGGTCATCGTCATGCATTTTGTCATGCCTCCGAAAACGGCAGAACCCTTGTGCCATCAAGCACATGAGTGTTTCAGCCGTGGACTATAGGACTGAACGCGCCCCACCTGCAACGGTAGCAAAGCCTCAGTCTGCGACTGACTCTGGCCGGAAGAATGAAGGGCCTCTATGAGTGTTTCATTGCGCCGGTTAGCGTGTACCATGTTCCGCGTCCGGCGTTGCCGCCGCACGCGCTCGCAACCGACCCGTGAAGCGCCGAACCTCGGCCTCCACGCAGTCGATCATCGACAGCCCATCAGCATGGCGAACCGTTTCACGCAGCTCGTTCGCCACCACCGGCAAGGCGCGCTCGATGCGCTCCACCGTGTCCAGCCTGATCTTGTTCACGAACTGTGGCTTCGCCTCGATCTCTTCGGCGAACCGCCCCCAGTGCCGATCCATGATCCAGCCGGGACGACTCTCGCCACCCACCTTGAACGCGAACTTCCCGCTCAAGCGCGGATAGGCCGTGGTGCAAACCATGTCGTAGAACGGAGCCAGCCGAGTCTTGTCATCGGCCCCAACCAGCATCGACAGGTTCTTCGCGTGGCTGTCCATGTTCCCCACTGCCACGTTGAAGACCACCCACTCGATCAACCGCTTCTTGTCGAGCGCGGGCTGGCTGCTGTGCTGCCCCACGGCGGCAAAGCACGCCTTGAGCGACGGCCCGCCCTCGGCCTCGTACTTGCGGCCTGACGGCACACCCATGATCTGGCACAGGTCGTTCTGATGCAGGCGGCGCAACTGGCCGCCCGCATCGAAGGCCCGGTCGTACCGGGCGATCACCACGGCATCCAGTTCGGTGTCGTACCGGACATCGGGCACGTCGAGGCGCACGGCCTGCGCCAAGCGCATCACCAGCGCCTCGTTCACCGCCGTCTGCGGCAGGTCTGGCCGGTAGCCCATCGTGGGCTTGATGATGTGGCTCGTCGGCGCATTGCCCAGCGGCAATGCCATGCCGCCGTCGGCGCCGATGAACACCGTCATCTTGTCCTGAGCGCCCGACAGCGACATGCGCACCTGCTCGCCACCGATGCCCAGCGGAATACCTCGCGATGTCGCGAAGCACTCGCGGATCATCGCCACGTCCACCGGCCGGTAGCGCGGCGCGTCCGGGGGACGTTGGCCTTGCGGCAGCAGGGAGATCGCTCCGGCCGTGTCGCCACCGAATCGCTCCAGCAGACCGAACACGTTGGCTGCGGAGATGTGCTCCGCGCGGGCGATGAAGTCGCGGACGCTGCCCTCCGGCAGCAGGTTGTCGAAGTAGGCCAACACGACATCACCCGCGTGCTCGCCCGCTTGCAGGGCCAAATCGGGGGCGAGCGCGGCGGCAGAGCCGCCCTGTATCCACTGCGGCGCGTAGGCGAAGGCCAGCACGCCGTCATCACGCTCGCGCAGATACCCGGCCAGCGCCGGGCCGACGTACACGTCAAGCTGCTTCATGATCCCCTCTCCACGACGACCACATCCAACCCGAGCAGCTTGAGGACGTGCAGCACCTTGTCGAACTGCACGGTGCCCTTGCCGCGCTCAAGCTCGCCGATGAAACGGTTGCCGGTCTGCCCCAACCCGGCAAGATCGGCTTGCGTCAGCCCCTGAGCCTTGCGCCGCCGCGACACCAGCCGCCCCACATCCCCGGCAGAAGTCACCATCCCGAACAGGATTTTTTCAGTATCGGCCATGCCATTTACCCGCAATTATTCCCGATCGGGAAGTATCGCACGAGAACCGGCAAAAGGCGATGTTTTCTTCCCGAAAGGGACGATGGTGTCAGTCCCCAAAACGACGCAAGCCGTGATGTCGGAGTCGAACCCCCTCCCGGTTGATGTTACGCAGCAAGGCGGGGTTCGAAGAGTTCTCCGGGCGCTCCCATTCGTCGAGCCAGATCGGAAGCGGCGAAATGAGGATAGCCGCCGCCTTCCAGCACGAGGATGTTCCGGTACAGCGACTTTTCCTGATAGACCGGGCGCAGCTCGCGCCGGTCATAGCCCGCGTGTGCTGAAACGCTCACGGCGGTGATCAGGAAGGCCAGCGCCTGCATGAAACCTCACGGGCACCACCGCCGTTGCACCGCCTCCTGCTGGGTCTTGGCAATCTTCATCATGCCGAACAGTTCGTCCATTGCCGTGTCGCTCATGCCTTCTCCTACTGGTAAATTTCGCGCCGGTTGCCGATCTGCACCACGAGGACGCGCAAAGCGCCGTCTTGGATGTCACAAATCAACCGGCAATCGCCCACCCGATAGCGCCAGAAGTTACCAAGGGGCCCGGTCAATGCCTTGCCCGTGCTGCGTGGGTTCTCCGCTGTGGCGATGCGCTCGTCCATGAAGTCAACGATGCGCCGCGCCGTCTGCTTGTCGAGCTTGCGTAGCTGCCGCTTGGCCGTGTCGGCGTAATCAATCGTCCAGGCCAAGGTCTCTCCTCACGTCAGCGGCGGAATGCACCTGTTCTTGCCCCTTACGGACACGCTCCAGCACGTCGGCAGCGAGGTAGTAGTCCTCCATTTCCCCGATGCCTTGCTCAATGATTTCGCGCAGGTAGTACGCCTTTGTACGCCCGGTATGGGATGCGAGGTAGTCAAGCCTTTGCTCCGTTTCAGGAGCAAGGCGAATCGAAGTAGCCATGCCTAAACCTCTATTTGATACGTGTATTTAATGTATCGCAAAAAGGCTACATTGACCAGTCGGGGCCGTCGTTGTCTCGGGTGGCCTCCGCCATGTCGTAGCGATCAGCGATCAAGCTGAGAAAGCTGCGGACTGCTTCCTCGGTGCGATGGTCAATGTGGACCATAGGACAACACAGTAAACAAAAAAACCCCACAGGGAGTGGGAAAGTGAGTGTTTCAGCGCGAAAAAAGTAAGGAAGGACTCTAGGACTGAACGCGCTCAACCTGCAACAGCAGCAGGACTTCAGTCTGCGACTGGCTCTGACCGGAAGAATGAAGCGCCTTCGGCAACCATGACAAGCCGCTGGAGGACTCGACGAGCTTCTGACTGGTCAGGCCGCCCAGCAGGATCAGTTCCCCGTCGGTGAGGCTGACCGTTGTAGACAAGCTGCGCTTGCTCAGTGTGGGCGAGTTGTTGACCCCTGTTTCAGTCTTGGCGAAGTCCGAGATTTGCTGATCAACAAGAAGATCGATCCGTTCGTCTCGGACAGTCGGAGAAAGAGCAAAGATGACGCCAGCACTTCGGTACTCGACAGACTGGACCGGCGCGCCGTTGATTTGCGTGTACGACACGGAGGACAGCGTGGGGACGTCTTGGCCGACCATGAGCCGCGCCGACGTTCCGCTCTTCACGCGCAGCCGGGGAGAGGCTATCGTCTTGAAGCGGCTGTCAGACGCGAGCAGCCCAAAGGCGACGTCGATAGTCCCGGACTTGAAGGTGACGGCGTTGGCCTGCATCGGCGCAGCACCGACAGACACGCCGAGCTTGCCGCCCAGCAGACTGAGCGCAAGCGAAAAGCCTGAAGCATCCTCGCGGCCCGTGGAGACCTCGAACAGCACTGCTCGCACAAAGACCTCGCCCACCGGCGAATCGACCTGAGCGAGCAGGCGTTTCAGGTCGGAGACTTCGACATCCGTTCCTTGGAAGATCAGCGTGTCCGAATCCGTCTGAACCTGTCCCGATGCGCTGGTAGGCGGCGAGTTGGTTGGGGACGGCTCCCCCGGTAAAGATCGAACTGCGCGCTGAACCGAAAAGGAACCGGGCTTGAAAAGAGCGCCCAGAAGATCGACAAGGTACTGCACCGACCTGAATCGCGGTCGATAGACAAAGGCATCATGCGCAACGACCGTTGGCTGATCCGGCTTCTTGACGGTCACGAAGTCCACGCCGGCCCTTGTATCGACGGCGAGGCCCAAAGAGTCCAGAAAGGCCGTCCAGAAGGCGCGCAAGTTGCCCTTGGCAGAGTCGAAACGCAAGGACACGGCGCGAGTGTCACCGATCACGGCGGGGTCGATCACGAAGGACTGTTTGAGCACGTCGGCATACATGAGCTGAATGACCTGCTGAACGCTGACGGCCTGAAAGTCGAACTTCACAGGACGAGCGGGAGCAGGCTGCATCTGAGCCTGAGCAAGTGCGCAGCAGACGAGGGCAAGTGTTGCAAGCAGCTTTTTCATTTGGGAACGCGGCCAGTCCAAAACGTAACGCGAGCGCCATCGATGTCGCCCACCATTGCAGGCCCGGACGCAGTAAAGACGCTGGGACTCTCAACCCGAAGCCGCCCGGCGTCGTCAGCAACAACGACCCAGCGATCAGAACCGGATTGGTACTGCCCGACGATGTGCCAAGCATCCGAAAACGGGGGCCGGTAAGCCTTGGCGGCCATGGCTGGCGCAACCGGTTTTGGCGAAGACGCGGCGGCGGCCGGGCTTGGATGCTTGACGCCCGAGGCATGAAAGAAGCGCCAGACAGACACGCCGGAGATGATCGACAGTACGACCAGACCGCCTGCATACATCCATAAGGTTCGATTGCCAAAGATGTTCTGCCGCTTGTCGATCGCGGACTCGGTTCCTTGCCCGCCGGCGTAGGACTGATAGAGCGGAAATATCGTGGCGTCGTATGCCTTTTGGCGGTGGTCGATGCGTGTCTTGCCGTTGATCTTCCAGCCCTCGTGGATGTCCACGCGATAGCGCTTTGCCAGCCCGAGGGACTGGTGCTTTTGCATCTTGAAGGTGAACTCGATGACGTTCTTCACGCTGCGATGCAGGCCGGTCACGTCCTGTGTCATCAGCGCAACGTCGCAGGCGACCGAAGTCTCGGGATGCACGTAGTGCCGATGCATCCGAAAGAACTGCATGTGCTCGGCGCTCAACTTCCCAAGGTCGGTGCCCCAGAAGCGCCAAGCCTCATCCACGGCAACGAGGTCACCGCCCTGAACGACAGATTCAAGCTCAGGCTTTTCTTCGTCGGGGAAGAACTGAGGCTGCATGATCCGGTCGTTCGTGACGTGCACGATGCGCCCCAGCTTCTCCGGGTCTGCGTCGCGCTTGTTGACGAGGAACTCGTGAATGCGGTCTTCATCAATGCCGCTGACGTTCGTTACGATGCGTCGTCCTTTTGCGACAGCTTCAAGGATCACGGAGGACACGACCTCATAAGACTTCCCCGAGCCTTGGAGACCGCAATAGCAGTTGATCGCCATGGGTCACCCAATGACCGGGATACGGCGGATGATGAACCGCGTTGCGTAGGCAGACAGGATCAGGGGAACGCCCGCCGAGACGTTGAAGAGATCGAGGAAGTACCAAACGCCAGCGGGGATCGATCCCAGCGAGGATGAGATGCTGCTTGCGCTCGGGAACAGCCCAGACGACATGAGCACCTGCATGAATTCGGTGGTGATGAAGAAGAAGCTGAAGAAGACGGCCAACTTGACGATCACCGACCGAATGAGGAAGGCCAGTACGGCGTTCAGGGCCGACAGAACGATGCCAAACATGACTTCAAGCCCTCAGGATGATGAAGACGGCGGTCATGGCCCAGACGGCGGCCATGATCGCGTAGAGCGCCGAACGCTGATCCTCTGCGATGGTGCAATGCGCCTCCATCACAATTTCCTTGCCAAAAACGTCGAAGGTCGGCTTGGGACAAGTGGCTTGATGCGAGGGAACGACATAACGCCGGAAGTCGGGAAGCAGATCGAGCAAGGGTTGAAGAATCTGCTGAGCCGTGGGTGTTGACTCAAGAGACGGTGCGCCGATGCCGGGGTCAGGGCCGAGGTTTTCCAGGGGGTTGCTCGCGCCAGGGTTGGTGCTCGGCGTACTCGGGGCGGCTGGGTCTTGAGTCGTTGCGGTCGATACAGAAGGCAGCTTCCAGGGGAAGTCGGTGGAAGGCTGCGGCCGGACAAAATCCCTGACGGTCGGCCACAGTTCAGGATGGGCCTTCAACCAAGTTTCGACTTCTGTTGCCGTGATCGGATCGGTTGCGACGTAGGGGAGACCGCTGTAGCCGGGCAGCGCGGCGGCGTCACGCCACATCTTGTCCGCAAGCGACGCCAAGAGCTGCGGATTCAACTGCTTGGACAGCTCAGCCTCCGGGAGTGCGTCAATGGCCTCTTGTGCGGTAACTTTGACCTCAGGTTGCGTTTCCGTCGTCGCCGGGACAGAGATGCAGGAAGAAGCGCGGTAAACAAAACCGGGTTCGCAGCTACCGGGAGCGCCACTTTCGTAGTAGTTGGCGCCAATCGCCGCGTAGCCGGTTTGCTTGTAGCCCGTTGCTTTGTTGACACGAGTCACTAGGCAGGTTGTCTTGACAGGGTTCACCGAAGCTGTACAAACGCCCACTTCGTATGTGCTGGTCGAGTCAGGAGGCCAGTTGATGGAAACAGCAGTCTGAATAGCGCTCAGAGCATCGCCGCTGTAGATGCCAAGAATGGAGGTCTGCCAATATGGGCCGCTAGCGACAAGGCCGTTGCCAATCGGGGAAGACGGCTGGCTCTGCTGCACGGTTATTGGCGTGGCGTCTTCGGGGTCGGGCGAAAATAGCCATTTAATAATACCATTGAACGCCAGAGAGACCCCGTAATTAACAACAGCGCCCACACCAAGAGAAATCGCCACGGTAGCCCAAGCAGGGGCTGTAACAGCTCCCGCCACGATAATAACGGCAGTGCCGCCAGCAACAGCGCCCACGTTGCCAGAAACAAAATCAAGTGTTGCGCCAAAACGCGGATCGTTGGCGGCAAATCCGCGTTTGAATAATTTTTGCTGGATGGAGCCTGAAAGGGCATTTTGCATCCCTGATATTGGTGACACAAAAGCAAATGCCGCATCGATGAAAAACATGGACAGCAACAAGGATACAAACAGCTTCTTCATGTCAATAATCCTTGCTGATGCCAACCACGACGACCCAGCCGCAAACGATGCCCCAAGCAAAGATGAACAAGTACCAAAGCTGAACAATGGTCATTTAAAGCACCGTGCGAAGTTAATAAAATGGGGCGGGTGTTCAGTCCGCCCCAAGGGCTGAAATTCCGGGGAATCAGCCGCGAATCATGCCGATCACGGTCTTCGCGCCACGAATGGCAACGTAGACGGTAGCCAGCAGGCCAGCGATGGCAAGAACGGCAGTGCTCACCGTAGTAAAATCAATGGCGTCGGTGAGCTGCGTCAGGTCGGGTCCAGAGGCAGCGAAGGCCAGGACGGGAGAGGCTGCCACAGCGGCCAAAGCCAGTTTTTTCAGGGTTTTCATGGGTTACTTTCAAAGTTGAAAAACACGGGAAAGCGCCCGTTCGCATCGACCTACCCCCGGCGGACCATTCCGAGGGTAAGTCCGATTCCGTGAGCGGCGAAATAGAGGCCCACCACCATCGAGAAGGCAAGGCCCCAGATCGCCGACGCATAGGCGTAATCGAATTCACCCAGTGCGGCATCAATAAAGTTATGCTGTGCAGGGTCAAGCAAGTAGGCTTGAACCTGCGCGGGAACGTAGTACTGCATGCCGACGCTGGGACAAGCAGCTTGCTGGGCAGTCGTGGCGGACGCGGCGGGAACGCAAACCACAACGTTCTGCAAAGTTCCGGTTGTCATTCAGTTTTCCATTTTTTTTGGGGTTAAATGAGACAAAGCCGCATGCCGACCCCCTCTTCAAGCTGATTTTTTGGCAGGAGAGGCTTGATCGTCACCGGGTTGCACAATCCGAAGGTTATGCACAACCGTGATCTTCTTTTCGCGTTCGCCTTGGCCCTGCATCACTTCCTCGAGTTCCACCTCGACCTGAATCGGCCCAGTTGATAGAAGATTAATATGCTTAATGCGCTCATAGTTGGTTGAGTCGCCCCACTTGACGGCTTCGTAGCCCAGGCCCATCGTGCCGCCGGGATTTTTTTGCGGGGTCATGAGCCATAGATGCGTCGCATCAAAAACAACGCCAGTTTCACGGATGGTGCCTTTGCTGGCGTACGCATTCATCAAATAAGTACGCTTAGTGAAACGGGAATTCGCGAGAAAGAGAGACATAATAAACTCCTAGGTTATTTCCCTGGCGGTTCCGGGAGGTTTTGAACAAAAAAAAAGAACATCATCAAAGTTACCGACGCTGGCGATTTGCAAAAGGACAACCCTCGCGTCAAAGGGTTGTCCCAACACCTTGAGCCACTGATCAAAAGTCAATGACCCAAGAAGTATGGCGGGCTCTTCTTGCGCCTCGGCGATTTGTTCGTCTGTCAGGTCAGTAATATTAAAACGGGCCTTTAAACCGCGAGACCAGACAAGCTGGCGAGCGCTCTCAATTCGGGTTTTGCCAATTTTGCTGACGGCGGTGGCGTACTCAACCCACGCTTCCCCGGCAGCTTTGTCGCCTTCAGTAAATTTACCGAGCAGACCAAACGCACTCAATGAGTCGCCCCGAGCTTGTTTTAAAAAACTTCCGGCGACCTCATATTCCATCCCCCATTTGCCAACATAATCGCCGGCAGCATTGCCGCCTCGAATATCAAGCGCAAGCCGAGGAAGGTCCCACTTATATTCTTTTTTGGCGGCAGAAGCCCAGCGTGTCCAAAGCGAATTACCAACTTCTTCCCATAAAAGTGGGCGATCGCAAAATAAAAGACTATGAACGTGAGGATGCCAACCATTAAGGCCCTTAGTAAACTCCAGGGCCCGTACCGTGCCAAAGACGCCGAATCGATCCCGAAACAACTTTGAAGCCTTGCCGGAGTTCAGTCTGGTAAAAAGACGTTGATGGCGCTCAAGAACTAGACCGCACGACTCGCTTGCCGCGTGGGGCACAGTGCAAGTAAGCAAACCACAAACACCGCCGTCTTCAGTCGCGCGGTTTGTGGCAATTACAAGTTCAGCCCGACGGCGTACAGCAATCTTGCGCGAACAAACGGGGCAGTGCCAAACAGACCCGCACTGAACAATGCCACCAAAATGGGCACGTTTGTGCTGCAGCGCACGATAAATCTCGACGCCCTTTTTTTGGTCAATTACACCAACGCCACAACGAACGACCCGATAGGCCGGAACTTCGGCACCGCTGTCTTTGGCCCACCTAAATCGCGCAAGCAACTTGCGAGCGGCTGATCGTTGCAAATAACTTGCGGCCAAAACCTCAAATTGATCCACTTCGTACGCGCCAGGCCCAACTTGGCGGCGAACCTCGCCGCTGCCCAGATCGACCTCGATGCCGAAGCCCGCGGGAAGCGGAAGGGCCACAAAAGCTTCATTCATGTTGTTTTTTTTGCAACGGTGAATTGCTTTTCGCCATGTGTACCAAGCGCCTGCAATGTTGCTTCTAAGAAAGTTGACCCTCCATGCGGCCGCGTACCAAGAGAAGGGGGGTGATTGGGGTCATGACCTCGACGAATGGCAAGCGGACGAGATCAGAGCACTGGACATTGTTCGAGAGCGTGAACTTCAGCGACGTATCGCGAAGACACCTGATGGCCCGTTCGGTTCCTTGAGTAACGACCAGCGAATGGCCTCGGAAGAACTCAAAGCGTTCATCGAAAAGCAGCTTGGGTGGGTGCGAAAGGGGGATCCGGAAAGTACTGAAGACAGGGACGACAACCCATTCGAACCCATCCAACGTCTTCCGAGTTTCGCCAAGCCAACCAACAAAAATGGCGATTAAAAAGGGCACGTCGGGCTGGACAGTGGACTCGCAGCCAAGCGGTAGAGGTGGTCGCCGCTTTCGCAAGACGTTCAAGACTCAAGCTGAAGCGAAGGCTTGGGAGGCTTGGCTCAAGACGCAGGTCAACCAAGACGCGAAGTGGATGCCTGAGCGGCGAGACCTCCGCAAGTTGTCCGACTTAGTCGAACTGTGGTTCACCCATCACGGCTCTGGCCTTCGCGCCGGGCAGGACATGCACCGCAGGCTGAAGGCGATGGTCGAGGCCATGGGCGATCCTGTTGCGGATCGGTTCACCGTGGACATGTTCGCCACGTACCGCACCAAGCGCCTTGAAGCCGGCCTGACGGCCAACAACATGAACCGCGAGCATGCGTACCTGCGCGCCATGTGCAACGAGCTGATCCGCCTCGGGCACTGGACCAAGGACAACCCGCTGGCCAACCTTCGGCAGTTCAAGATTCAGGACTCGGAACTGAGCTACCTGACCTTGGAGCAGATCACCTCATTGTTGGATGCTCTCACCGAGTCCAGGAATCCACACGTCGGGCTGATCAGCCGCATATGTCTCGCCACCGGCGCAAGGTGGAGCGAGGCCGAAGAGCTGCGGGGAACCCAGGTCAGGAACGGCATGATTGAGTACGCCCGAACGAAATCCGGCAAGACGCGGGCTGTTCCGATTGATGAGCGTCTGGAAGACGACATTCACGCGCACGCGAAGAAGCACAGCCAGATGGGTCGCATCTTCGGGTACAGCTACTCAGCCTTTCGCGAAGGCGTAGAACGTGCCGGACTGAGCTTGCCCGATGGGCAGTTGACACACGTGCTGCGTCACACGTTTGCAAGCCACTTCATGATGAGCGGCGGCAACATCCTGATCTTGCAACGCATTTTGGGCCATGCCAACATCACCATCACGATGCGCTACGCCCACCTGTCACCCGAGCACCTGCAAGAAGCCAAAGCCCTCAACCCGTTGGCGCGGTTGACACTTGGTTGACACCCAAGAAAAAAGCACTTAGGTTTTTTGGCCTAAGTGCTTGATCTGATTGGTAGGACGTACAAGATTCGAACTTGTGACCAACGGATTAAAAGTCCGCTGCTCTACCAACTGAGCTAACGTCCCCCGCCGGGGGCACTGACAGTGCTTGACTTTCAGTGTCCCGGAAAGCTTTTGATTATAGCACGTTTTTCAGCGACCCGTCGGCCAGCCGGTTCAGCACCCAGCCAGCAGAACACAAACAGAAGGTGGCGGTGACGGTCAC
>Ga0123357_10006021_pt1 | contig 14665 bp, 12 predicted proteins | sample TergutEmb28metaG_FD_89873 | JGI IMG/M metagenome (GOLD analysis project Ga0123357, IMG submission 89873) | Embiratermes neotenicus P4 segment gut microbial communities from Petit-Saut dam, French Guiana - Emb289 P4 | ecosystem: Host-associated > Arthropoda: Insects > Digestive system > Gut ...
AAGCATTTGTATCCTTTTTGATGTGCCAGCGATACGAGATTTTCCATTATATCAATTCCTGCAATTCGTTCCGGTAAAGGCTTTCCCAAAAAACGGGAAGCCCAAACAATACTTTTCCCATCTGCGCCAACGATATCACAACTTTTCAAGCAATTGAACAGGTTTTTATCGTTTTTCATTGCAACAGCCTTTGAAGCATTAATGTCAACATACCAAATCTGTTTATTTTCCCGAACGGATTCATCGGCTAAATTGACCATTTCTTTCATAGTAATGGCTGCTACAGGGATGGACAGGAAACGATACTTTTTATTAAATACTTCCATAAATATTATCCAACTTTTCTAAAATAATTTCAGGTGAAAATCTTGCCTTCGCATCTTTCCATGCACTTTCACCCAGTTCAATTCTCAAATTTTTATCATTTGAAAACTTTTCTAAAATACTTGTTAACTTTTCTATATTTCCTGCTTCAAATAAAATTCCTGTTTTGTTATTTTCTATCATTTCCGGTATGCCGCCAGCGTATGTACTGACAACAGGAATGCCAAATCCCATAGATTCTAAAATGCTCATTGGAAAAACTTCCGCATAAGTTGGTAAAACCAGAAAATCATATTCAGGTAATCTTTTAATATATTCGCTATGCGCTGTCCAGCCGTGCACGGTAATCAAATGCTTCTTTGCAGATTTGGCAACAATCTCTTTTACTTTTTCCACCTCTCCGTCGCCATATAAATCCAAATGAACAGGCGCATTGAAATTTGCTTTTTCAAATGCTGCAAGTAAATCATAAACACCCTTTCTTTCTCCGTAACGCCCTGCGTAAACAATGCAAATATCTTCATTGCGATTTTCCAAATCAACCGGACGCTCTGCTATCGTTTCGCATAAATTTGAAATTACAAAAATTCTACAGTTCAAATTTTCTTTTTCAATAAAAATCTTCATATCCTCTGTTATGCAAATGATGGCATTGGACATTTTTATTAACATTTTTGTCAGCATTCTTGTCAATGTTGTTTTTGAAAATTCTTTTTGAAAATCAGCTCCGTGTAAATGAACCAAAAATTTTTTATTTGCCAATTTTAAACATAAGCCAATTATAAATTTTCTTAATGCAGAACCTCTTTCTGCTAAATGAATATGAAAACAAATAATGTCTTTTTGTTTTTTTAATAAAATTCGAATGCAAATTGAAAACAAACAAGGTAAAGATTTTACAAAATTTTCTTTATGCGAATTCCATGCATTTTCCTTTGGCAGACCAAGTAATTTAATATAACCCTGTATAACAGTACCCATCCCGCTTCCAAAAACAGGACCTATGTGTATTGTTTTTTTTATCAAATCCTTCATATCTTAATTGTTTGATAAAACTCAACATAGCGTGAAACAGTCGTTTTTATATCGAATGCAGCCAATTGTTTTTTATTTTTAATTAAATAATTTGTATTTAACAAATTACATGAAATATAATCATTATACACTTGATAAATTTTTTTCGTCAAATCGTTTGGATTACCGGCTTCTACGGTTAAGCCAACATTCAAAGAATCAAGAATTTCTTTAGGTCCTTCAAGATTACTTACAATAACAGGGAGTCCGGCAGCAAGACCTTCAATAATTGTCAAACCAAAGCCCTCATACAAAGAAGGCTGTATTAATACATCGAAATCTTGCAAATGCTTTTTTATCCACAAACGACTTTTTTGCCCTAAAAAAACGACTTTATTTTCTATTTTTTTTTCCGCAGCTAAAGCTTTTAATTTATTCTTATCTTCTCCATCACCGATAAAAGATAAAGTAAAATTCACATCGGGATATTTTTCTTCCAAATAAGCAATAGCTTGGATAGCAATATGTTGTCCTTTTTGTTTTAGATTTAAGCGGCCTGTTTGCACAATTTTAAATAACGATTGAGGATTATAATCCGTTCGCTGTTCATATTCGTCGATAGCAATACCATTATAAACTAATTGGGCATCCACATTTGCACGTTTTTTCACATCTGCTTTTACTGCTTCAGAAACAGCAAAAATTTGTCTATAATATTTTAAATATGAACAAGATAAATTTGTATTGTGAACTGTTAGAATCGTTTTTTTTTGTTGTATGATAAACAATGGGAATAATTTATTGTCGTGGCAATGAATTACATCAGGATTTATCTTATTTACAATTTGATTTATTTTGAGAAATGTGGATGGCAGTTGGATTTTATTACTTTCTTTTCTTTTTAATAAATAGATATTTACACGTTTGTCTATTGTGTTTAACAAGTCGATATTTAATTTTCCATTTACGATAATCAAACTAACGGATGCTTCTTTACATTGCTGATTGAGAATATCGACCAGCATGGTTTCCGCTCCGCCTACATTAAAAGAAAAAATCGCATGAATAATCTTCATCTAATGAAAAATAGTATTTTTTATAATCGAGTACAAAAATACTATTTTTTGCAAGATAAACCTAATTTCATCCGGTAAATAATGCCAAACAAAAATTGTACATATTTATTTCATGGATATTTTAAGTGAATATAATCTCATTTTAGTATATTTTTGTTTTATTTGACTAAAAATTTTGATAGAATGATAGATGATAGGAGAAAATATACTGTTGTTTAACAGATTGAACGGAAAAACGGAAATTCTTATCTTTTTTAGTCGGGAGATAATTTGCTTATTTTTATCGAATTCTTTTACAGCAATGCCTATCAGGATATTTTTTTGATTATTTTTTTTATACAAAGTAGCATTGAACTTGATCAAATCTTCTTCAAAAATCTCGTATAGGAAATTCATATTTACATATTGCTCCCACAGTGATTGTTTATTATCCAAGAAGCCGGTTAAGCCTAAAGAATCTTCTCTGTCTCTATCTCTGATAGTAATTAAGTGATTAATAAATAATTGCTTTTGAGTTCTTCTATGTATTCTTAAAAAATTAACGCCGGGGAAACCTTTTATTTCTTCAAAAAATGGCAAGGACTCAAACAGCGAAATATGCATCAAATGGACAAAATCACCAAAAACTTTTTCTGATAACCAATCTTCGTATGTAGTAATGTGCTTTTCTTTTGAAAAATCAGAAGATAAAGCAAACTCGTCCATCCTGTCGGAAGGTACATACATATAATGCAAAAACCCCGGATTTTCATTTATGGATTTTTGAATAAATTCAATGCTGTCCTGCAGTATGTAATCATCGCTGTCGAGCCATAGGATAAAATCTCCTGAAGCATATTCTACGCATCTATTTCGAGCATAATTTTCTCCTCCATTTTTTGGAGCTTCAAAAAGTTTAATAATAGAATGCTTTTGTTGATATTTTTTTATTACACTTTTTGTGCCATCTGTAGAACCATCATCTACCAACAGCATCTCGAAAGGAAGTACCGTTTGATTTAATACGCTTTCAATACATCTTCCAATGCAATCTTCCCGATTGTAAACAGGTGTTGCAACCGTAATTTTAATATTTTCCATGATTATTTAATTATTTGTCAAACAATTTGAATTCCATATTTTCTCTTTAATATTTTCCTTTTCTATTGTTACCGATTGAATTTTTGGCCTGAAATTACTGACATTGGATTTATCAAAATCAATTTCCATTGCATAATCTTCCAGATAATATTGATTCAGTTTTTCATAAGAAATGCCCAAATGATGATTATCGGATACAGATTGTACGCGATTCAGCTCAAATCCTACCAAACAACTCTGTTTTAAAGCGGTAATAGTTGGAAAAAGTTTTTTTTCAGCGACATAACATGCTATATTTGCTTCCATTGTGTTGGGATTATTTAGCAGGATCTTGTTTATTATCCGGTAAACTGTCCGGCTGTCATACAATAGCCCGTCAATAGAAAATGGATATCCCCAATCTGTCTGCATATCATTTTCATATACATTCCAACATATATCGTTTGCTTCTTCTTGATAAATACCTCCTTTCATATTCACTCCATGCCGGAAACTGAAAGAGTATTTTTCCGGTTGCCGTTTGATTTTTTCCAAATTAGCTTCAGGAACAGTTATTATATTATAAAAAAGGCTGTCATCCGTTAAAAACATAGTGAATGGATATTCAACATCCGCTAATATTTCCAATAAACAGGATTTGAAATTACTTTTGTTTTCACGAAAGGAAAGGCTTTTTAACCACCAGTAGAGATTATGCCAATAACCCAAATCAAATTGATAATTGATTCGAGGTTTTACATAGCGTTGTTCCTGAACCCAATGAATGTTTGGATATTTGCTTTTTAAACGATTGTATGCGGTTTGATATGTTTCCGACGAACAGGCATGCAAAACCCGAACAGAAAATAGCCCTTGAGAATCAAATTTTACAATGCTTTGTAATAGTAAATCCAATTGCATTGCCCTGTCGAACGAAAAAATTACAACCTGAATCATAGATTATTTTTTTTCAATATTGATGATTTTAATTTTTTTAGAAGCGGTTTTATAATATTTGTTTTTACATATCTTATAGAATACTTTATCACACCGTATCCCAATCCTGCACATATATTGAAGATCGAAAATGATTCAGGTTTTTCAATTGAATACCACTTGTCGAAAAAAAGCAATTCATCTTGCCGGTATTTTTTGCGAGATAAGCCAATAGCAAACGGATTCACTTTTTCATAAACGCCATAACGCAAATAAAGCGTGGTATTCTCTATCTCCTGTATTCCACTCGCACTAAGTTTGTGTGGCTGATCCTCTAAATAAATACCCAAAGGATTATCCACTTTTACCAGTGGAAACCGGTTAGCGGTTCGTATCTGGAAATCAAAATCGGCAACACATTTAAATTGTTCATCATAATAACCGACTATCTCATGAATGGATTTACGCCACATTTGGAAGCAGGATATATAATATCCCGATAAAAATTTTTTATGTGTATCCCGATTATAAACAGGAACGTTTGTTTTTTTTGTACCACAAACGCCATATTGTTTGGAAATCCAAATATCACCGTACGCAATAGCAGCTTCAGGATTTTTGTCCAGCGCTTCCGCTTGCCGAAGGATACTGTTGGGAAATCGTACATCATCTACATTCCATACCGTAATATATTCTCCTTCGGATAACTGAATTCCTCTATTCCATGTACGGTACAATGTTTCCCGTTCAGGAATAATAATATGACGGATGAAATTGAATGCCGAAAGATTCCTGTTTATAATATCTATTTCTTTTTCCTTAGGAGCATTGTGTAAAAGAAGAACTTCGATCCGTTCTTTGCCTTCAATCTTGACAAGCGAGTCAAAATAACCCTGCAAAAAGTTTTCGCAATTATATAACGAAGTTAATACCGATATTTTTTTGTTTTCACTCATTTGTCAAGTTTCCTTAAAGAGGAAATCAAGATTTTTTTTTCTCCAATATAAAAATACCACAACCATACCAACAAGAAAAATTTGATTGAATAGATTTTTCTGTTAACGCTGCATTTTCAGTCAAATCGCCCCTATCGCTTACGTATGAAAAAGATTTGATAATAAAGTTTGGAGACAAGATACGGATCAGATATTCCAGTGAAAAAACACGGTGTGCATTAAATTCTACCCGCTGAGGTCCGATAGGAACAGAAAAGTAAAACGTGCCTCCGGTTTTCAGGATTTGAGCAATATTTTCAATTCCTTTCAAGTAACCGGAATAATCAATGGGATCACCGTAACGTCCCAATCCGAAATGTTCTATCGCATGGAGGGAAGAAACAGAATCGCAATAATCTTTCAGGTCTTCCGGCAACTGCATTAAATCAGCCTGCCTGAAAACAATATTCTTTACCTGACTGCGAATAGGACGAATGTCAATAAGTTCTATTTCCCGAAATGAAGCTACATGCGCAACAAAACCATCGGTACGCGACCCTATATCCAGATGTTTTTGGGGATTAGCTTTATAGATTTGTTGCGCTACATACAAATCCTGATGAAAGTAGTCGCCTTTCATCGTACCGCCTTCATCTTGTTTTTCAATCAGAATGGGATATAGCTGACCCCACCGGAAAGTATCGTCTGAACCTCTCTGACTGAGAAATTCTTTCATATCGTTAGCAAACATCCCGTTGCTTTTAGCTCGCAGCATATTTACTAACATTCTGGGATCAAACCCGTACAAAACTGAAGTTTTGTAGATTCTTCTTAAAAATTGGTTCATAATGATTATTTTTATAAATACAAAATTAGTATTAATATTTTATGGTTTATTCATCGGTGTAAATGCTTAAATTCCAAACGTAGTGGTAATCAAACCCGTCTGTCATTAATAATACCCCGGTTGTACCGCGAGTTCTGCCTCCTATAAAAGAATGGCATTTTGATAACAAATACATAGATGATAGGTATTCGAGCCCAAGTAAAAATTTGTCGTTCTCTCTATTATGTTTAATTTGATACAAAAACTGATCCTTTGTCAATTCTCGCTTTGTAAAACGGTCTTGTTTATTTATAAGCAAATTATCACCAAATTCTTTCTGAAACAACTCATAAATATCTTGGTCTTCAGTAGCTAAATAGATATAATTTAGTTTTTTGTTTGCCATTACTTCTTTTGCTTTTTTTATTACTTTTTCCGGTTCAGGCTGAACCGGATGTCCTTCCGGTTTTAATAATGTATAATCAGTTCCACGACAAAGTACGCCTAACACATTATTTTTATCTTTAAGGACAGCTTTATATTCATTTTCTATGTAATCAAGTGTAGAATTATTAAACCGTATATATTGTTTAAAAATTTTTTTAATATAAGGAAAATATTCATCATTAGTTTCTACGTAACAATCCAAAATAAGACGATCAATAGATAGAGAGCCATTTCCTTTAATAATATTCTTACTGTTTTTTATGGAAAGTAAATTATAGTGACAAGGTTGTTCAAAGTAATATTCCCAAGCATTTTCTTTGTGTAAAACCCTATCTTCTAAATATTGATTCGGTTGATTTTGCCAATCCACAACGGGTATCCATCCTTTCTCCAAAGCATAAGCAATCCGATGTAAATTGAAAAGCATCATCCAGAACAAACCACCTCGTCGATCCACTACTCCGGTAATATAAAATATTTTATCCGGATGTTCAGTTCCAAAACTTGTTTGTTTTTCCTTTAGCTTCGCCTTTTGTCTTTTTTTCAAATAAACAATCAAGCCGTAAGGTAAAAAACTTTTTAATATTTTTAGTATTATATTCATTCTTATCTGTAATTTACGATTTCCAAGCTCTCAACAATACTCTCCGTAAATAAGGAGGTTGTAGTTTATCATACAATTCATACCAAAAGATTATATATCCTTTTGAAAATTCAGTAAAAAATTGATATTCTTTAAGTTTATTGTTCAATATTTCTGCATCGTCATGTTTATGATATGTACATAATACTATTTTTAGCGATTCTTTTCGCTGTAAAATAAGTTTTGCTCCTTCAATCATTTGATTTTCTGCACCTTCAATATCAGCCTTTAAAAAATTAACAGGAAGTTCCTTAAAAAAATCATCCAATGCAATGCAAGTGTCATCAGTATGGTTTGAAACATATTTATTAATAATATCTACTTTTTCTTTCCATGGTGCAAATGTTATTTCCAAGGCTTCAATCCAGTCCGGATCAACTTCAAACAAATATATCTTTTTAGCTGTATCAATTATCGATAGCGCAAAATTTCCTTCAGCCGCTCCGGCATCTACAACGACATCTCCTTGTGATACTTGAAAATTTGCCGTTTCATATCTATGCGGCGAAGATTCGTCTTGCTCCATCAACAGCGCTCTATAATACAGTTTACATTGAACCTCATTCCATTTTTTCTTAAAATACAGGCGTTTATTGTCTTGCAAAACATAAAACATTCTCAAATCCGTATCAAAGTAAGTTTTGATGCTATCAACGTCATAGTTTTTAATATAGTGATATGGAAATTCCGATAGCGGATTCTGTTTCAAATAATCAAAAACCGCATGTTGTTCGGCAGTAAGAGATTTTTCATTTTGAAAATACCTTAATAATGTATGACGAAGTTTATGCCTATGCCTCATTGATCGATAATCTCCCGCTTTAGCTTCAATGAAATTTCTCCCACTATGAAAAATATTTAATTCTTTCACAACAACCGTTGGCCATTTCCAGTTTTGGTATATTCCTTGTGCTATTCCTTGCGCTAAAATCATACTCCATACCCCCAGATGCGTAAAATAGAAAAAAACGAGTAATAATACTAATGTAACAGAACCGGCAAATAAGGCTGCTTTAAAAAAAGGCACTTCGTTTTTTGTTACTAAAATATTTCCTGCAAAACCATGATTGGTTTCCAAAAGATAGATAAGCAAAGCCACAGCCATAAACGATCGAGACAATAGCGGCGTTTTACTGTGTATTAATTCTAATCCCCAATTTCCCAAAGCCAATAAAGCAAGCCCGCACACAATGAATGTCAACATCATCATTCCACAACCTCGCAAGTAAATCTTTCGAATAGCAGGAATATTATTGGTTATCCTGTATTGTGCAATTTGAGGTATATAAGTGTATAAATACACTCCGGCAATACCGGCAATTATTCCAATAATCTGTATGGTAATACCGTAAGAAGCTATATCACTCAGCGATAAATATAGCGCTCCGATAAGAAGAGCCGAACGTGTAACCATAAAGAGTCCGATAGATGTAATTCCTAATTTAACGGCATTGGGTAATATTGGCTTAATGAAATCTTTCCGAGCTTTCGCAACTGCATTATGAAGCGCTTTATTAAATTCATCCGTATAAATAGCATTATAAGACAATATCCTTCGTAATATAATTGACAAGGCTTGGGCGCTAACAATGGCAATCAGATTGAAATGCAGTAAAATCATTACGACAGCAACTATCAAATAGAGCGCCTGCCCCAGAACCTGTATTTGTTTTGCTCGTTTAATCAATCCCTTTCCTGATAACAGCGAGTCGTAATACAGGGTATAAAGCGAATACGTGTTGATCAAACATAAAATTATCCATGCAATATAAACTTCTTTATGATTGCCTGTATAAGTTTTTAGAACGGTGTATATATAATAAGTGCCGACAGTAGCCAATAACAGGAATAATAAAATTGCCAACCGTGAATAAAACCAACGCATGGCATTAATTAATCCTTTAAACAAACCATAATCTATTTCACTATTTTCAGTTGTAATAATCTGATATCCGGTTGATTTTAATTCAGTCACACCACTTACTACATAAGAAACATTACGAGCAAAAGACGGTCCGAATCCAAAATCCAATAATACGGTTAAAGCCATGATCGTCGAAAAAATAGTCCAAATTGCAACCGTTTCTTGTGGAAATGTCTTTAAGATAAAAGGCAAAAGAATAACGCCAACCCCTGTTTGCAGAATTGTAGCTACATAATTCCACATTACATCTTTTTGCCCTATATTCATCGTATTACTCATATTCAGATTTACTTTTTTGTATTATATTGTAAGTAATCAAGGGTAATAAAAACGAAATAGGTAGTATAAGTATATACGAAAAAAAAGTACTGACTATAACTACAATGAAATAAACGAAAGAAAACAATCCAACAGGATTTTCACGATTTTTGTAAAAATAAACCATCAGGAAAATATACATCGAAAGGATAATCAAAGTGCCTAAATAACCATAACGCATTATTAAAATAGAATATGAAATATCAGGGGTATCTAACTGCATGGTTTTGTCCAATTCATCTTCGAACAATCCGACTTTAAAATCAAACATCGAATTGGTTAATTTGGAATCTTCCGTCATCAGTCCTGCTCCTAAAATCATAGTTTTCGGATGATCAATCAAATACTGGTTCCTCTCTAAAAGATGCGCTATTCGATATGTAAACGTAGATTTTTGTAAATCCACAATATCTATATCCATTGATTCAATATCCATAACATTACCCGACGTAACAAGGGCAATATCTTTAACAGTTCGGGAATTAACAAATTTATATCCCCAAAAAACAATAAAAATGAAGCCAATTATTGAGATTGACGTTAAAATGGCAACTCTTTTGGCACGGGGCAACTGAACAACATACCCAATTGAAACAGCGAGAATAAAAGCAATAAATAAACTTCTGTGAAATGCTCCAAGCAATGCAATGACCAATATGGCTGTAGTTACAACTTTTAAAATTCCTTTGAATGGATTAAAATAGATTGCCATAAATGTGAAAATCTGTAGCATATCCGGTTGATTGTAAAATCTTGGAATCTCCATTCCAAACAGATTATAATATACTTTCATTCCTTCATTCAAAATGGTTTTATCCAAAAATATTTGAAGAATATATAATGCAGCGCAAATAACAGTTACTAAAAATAAACTTTTCATCAAAAAAACTAATCGTTCTTTAGATAAATTTCTAAAAACGGGATATGCGATCCACAATATATTGTAACGGATTGTGCGAATCATTTCTACCCAACTTACACCTACACTATATTTATTATATATTACACATATTCCCAAAAAAGTATAAAAAAAGAGAATCAGCCAAATCATTCGGTCCGGTTTTAAATAGTCTTTTATGTAAAAACTATCTATGATAACGATCCCGACAATTATAAGAATGGCATAATCAAATTCTTTGGAAAAAAGACTGTGTTTCAGTTCTTCTTCCGGAACTAAATTAAATCCGGAAGTCATGAAAAAGAAAAAAATTAATAAAGCCGGAATTTTATAATCCCAAATATACAAACCTATGGCAAATATTACTAATAAGATGAAGATCATATTTTCATTTCCTTAATGAAACGAATCATTTTTCTTTCCTTTTTCGTATGTAATTACTAATTACCGGAAAGCCATATATTGCAGTCAAAGGAAGTACAATTCCTCCAAAAAATAGAGTCATTATCAACACTTTCGTGCGACTGGGTTCAACCGGTTTGTTAACGACATAAGGTTCATCAATCACTTTCAATTTAGGTAACAGCGAGACGCCTTTTACTCCTGTTTCTTCCCGCATTTCCAATAAGAAAATATAGATATTTTGTTGCAGTTCTTGCTCTCTCTTTAACTTAATGTAATCTTTCTCCACTGTCGGAATCTCTCCCATTTTACTCTTTATTTCCGATTCTTTTTTCTTTAGATTCTGTACGGAAATCAATAATCCTTTTTTAACATTATCTATCGATTCCAGAAGCGTTAGCCGCTGCGCTTCCACCCGATCGTTCAACTCCTGTACTAAAGCGCTTTGGGAATTTGTTTTATTCATTTCATTCCTTTTGGCAAGCACTTCATTGTATTTACCTATTATGTCTGCCATAGCAGGAGTTGCTATATTCGGACCAAGCGGAAGTAAAGCATATTTATTCTTTTCATCTTTTACGAAATCAACAACTAAATCAATAACTTTCAATTGTGTTTCAGCTTCCAGCATGGTTGGTTGCAGTTCTCCGCTAAGTGAAAGGTAATACTTCACATCGGCTTCTATATCCGTTAGCGCATATTTGTCTTTGAAATTCTGAATGGCTTGATCGGCATTTAATAATTCCTCATTGACTAATTGTAACCGATTATTAATAAAAGTCATAGTTTTATCTGTTACTAAATTTTTGTCCGATTCCCACTCTGCATTGTAAGTAGCAATCACTTCATTCAGAAGTTTTTTTGCCACTACAACATTTTCCGTATTCATACTTATATGAATCAAATCTGAAGTTTTTTTCTCAAAATCCACTTCAATTGCGTCCTTATAAAGTTGAGTCATAAAGTCGTAATTGGCATAAAGAACTTCAATATCCATCGGTTTTTCGCAACTGTCGTAATATGCCGATTTGGAAATTGTAAATGCTCCTAACGGCGTTTCAAGAACGGAAGGAAAAGTACTTACTTCATATTTTCCAATTACTTTTTTTCCATATTTTAATTTTACAGTTGTCTGATCTTTATTTATATTCAAAATAAAAATCACAGGGGGAATAGTATCTGAAATCGCTTCGTCAGCGCTCAAAATAAGAGGCGAACGATCATACAGTTCATTTTTTACAAATCCTAAAAAACCGGATTGTTTATAATCAAAGTTAAGAGCATACTTTTTTACAATCTTTTTTATATATCCTTGAGAACCCATTTTAAGAGATTCATCTTCAATATTTTGAGAACCACCGCCTAATCCAAAAGCGCTTAAAACGGACTGGCTTCTTGAGATGGAGGATGATCCACCCGTCAACGATTCATCGTGACGAAGACTGACTTGTGCCGTTACTTTCATCACAGGAGTTTTCACTTTTAAATAAATAAAAGCGATGATTATGCAGATTATCATACTGATAACAAAATAGTACCAATACTTTAACCATAACAAAACAGTATCTTTTATTTGTTCGAATTCACTTTTATTTTCTTGTATGCTCATATCAATAATTTTCTTAAATTTATTAGTTTTTCCGGTACAAAGTTATAGCTATAATTGATGATGCAATAACTGAAACTACACTAACTACCATAGAAACAACGGATAATTTATAACCGTCGGCAGCGCCGAATTTACTGTCTAATTGCCTCGTTCGATTAGGTTCAACAATTATTTTATCATTTTGTTGCAAATAATAATAAGGGGATGTGAATAAATCGGACTTGGTTAAGTCAAACCGGATAAATTCATTGGCGCCATCATTTTTTTCTCTAATCAATAAGACATTTTTTCGGTCACCGTAAATAGTCAAATTTCCTGCTGCTCCAATAGCGTCTAAAATGGAAATTTTTTCCTGATTAACGGAAATAGGTCCCGGTTTCGCAACTTCACCTAAAACGATAACTTTGAACGACATGATTTTCAAATTAATTACAGGGTTTTTGATATAATTTGAAACCGGTTTCCTTATATGCTCAATGGCTTGCGACAAAGTCAATCCCGCCAAAGGGATTCGTCCTATTATTGGATAATTAATAGATCCTTCGCTATCAACAATATAAGTCTGGACAACAGGAGCTTGTTGAACATTGATTGCTCCGGTTTCTCCCGGAGTTAAATAAGCCGTCATAGGGAGATTGAACTGAGCAACAGATTCCTGATCTAAAACAGGAGCTGTGACTGTAATCAGCAACTCGTCGTATTTCTTAATAATCGGTTCGTATCCTCCTGAATCGCTTGCCATTATTTGGTTTTGTCGGTATTTATCCAAATCCTGAAAATAGGTAATATTTTTAGGCGGAGTCATGCAAGAAAAAAAGAAAGCGGGAAAAATAAGAATAAGTAAAATTTTTAATTTCATTCTAAGAACTGTTATGTGTAAATAAAAGCTATTTTTATACATAACGCATAAATCGAATAAATCGTATATATAATTTAGATTTAATTCATTTTTTTTATGATTGATTATTATATTGCATTATACGCTCCCTTCAGCAATATGACTGAAGCGGGAGTAACAGAGTTATCAGGAATAATTTCTATCGAATCGCCGTTTCGATTACCCGTTTGGACTTTCACTTTTTGGAAAACGTATTCATTGTTGTTGGATGATCGCAGCACAAGTACGAAATTTTCTTCCTCTTCCTTTATCAAGGCGTCAACCGGCAGCGCCCAAACGGTTTTTGAACCGGTAATAATTCCGGCGTCAATATACATTCCTGTTAGCAGTGTGTTACGTGCGTCGCCGGCAGGGAGCGCCTGCACCGTAGCAGTGCGGTCGGTGCGGTCGATAGCTTTTCCGATAGTATTCACCGAAGCGTCAAACAGTTGCTTAGGAGAATCAGGCAACGAAAAGATTACTTTTTGCCCCTGTTTGATAAAAACAATATCCTTTTCAAAAACAGATAAATAGAGTTGAAGTTGACGGGTATCCGCAATTTCCGCCACTACGTCCGACGGTTGAATAAATTTGCTAATGTCAGCGTTTATTCGGATAATATCGCCTGCAATCGGCGCATAAATGACGGCGGACGATACGATTGTTCCTTGTTTTACTTTTTCTGTATCAATGTTTAAAAGCAATAGTTGCTGTTTCAATCCTTCGCAGGCGGCGGTCGCTTTTTTGTAATTGCTTTCCGCTTCGAGGAATAATTTTTCTGAAGAAATTTTTTCGGTATAAAGCGTCTTTTGGCGATTGTATTCTGCTTCCAATGATTTCAGTTGTCCGGAAGTTTCCAGATAAGATTGTTGCAGCCCGATAATTTCAGGTCCTTCAAAACTTAACAATGCCTGACCTTTGTTGATTCTATCGCCCTGATGAACAAAAATAGCTTTGACCGAGCCGCTTACTACCGGACTGACCGTTGCTTTACTTTGTGGCGGAACATCCGCCATTCCACGCGCTTTGATTTCGTCGTTAAATACTGCTTTCTGCAAGTTGCCGGTTTGCATGTTTGCATGATCGAACTGCTCCTTTGTGATATGAACCAGCGATTCGTCGGATCCTTTTTCTTCAATCGCTTGATGCTTATTCTTGCAGGAAAATAGGGAAATAAAGATAAATAAAGCGACAATTGTTGTAATATGACTGTATTTCATTTTTATATAATTTTAATTGTGATAAATTACTCCCGCTTACAATGACGTAAATTATAATGATATAAAAATCAAGCTGTTTTATGAAGTTCATATCCTAATTTTTTTGCCAATTTCGCAAGTTGTTTAATCTTTCTTTCCTCCTGCTCTTTTATTTGCT
>Ga0123357_10006022_pt1 | contig 14663 bp, 4 predicted proteins | sample TergutEmb28metaG_FD_89873 | JGI IMG/M metagenome (GOLD analysis project Ga0123357, IMG submission 89873) | Embiratermes neotenicus P4 segment gut microbial communities from Petit-Saut dam, French Guiana - Emb289 P4 | ecosystem: Host-associated > Arthropoda: Insects > Digestive system > Gut ...
AACCACGTGACACCCCTCTATCCGCAAAAGTTGGCACTAACTTCGCCTACCGGCGGCGGCCGCTCTGTCGGTATGGTTCGCTCGCGGACTAAAGCCACGGAGTTTAGTTTAGTTTAGTTTAGGGAAAGAATAACTGAGGCCTTCGCTCTTCTGGTATGTTACGCAGCGTTCGTTGGTCCCACCTTCAAGGGTCATGCTTCACCCTTTTGAAGACGGGACCGTAGGCTGTCCGAAACGTAGGTAACCAACTATCAACCAACTACGTAACATCCCACACAATCCAAAGCTTCAAGTACACCTGAACGGAAGCCTGATATACCGAAACGGTAGACCTAGTCCTTGTTTTACGCCCCAGTTGGCTTCCTGAAAAAGTGGGCGTAAATTAAAAAAAGACATTCCTATCAGTATTACGAGAGTTAACGTAATACAACGGAGCCAGCCAAATGGCGTTAACCGGAAAATGACAGGAAATTAAGATGTGGTGTAAACTGACCAGGGGCGTTAAAGCAAAAAGGCGTAAAGATAACGTGCGTAAAACAAGGGCAAGGCATATAAATATTTGTTCTGACACCCAAGCAAACCCCACAAACTATCTCAGCGGGCAGAATGTCGCATGGCTTAACGCTAAAGCAACTGGTGAATCTGTCACTGCCTCACAAGTGTAGAGGGTGAACCCGTGGGCCTAGTAACTACGGTCAAAGTAGACCGACACGAAAGTTTCGCATCATGAGAATGAACGGGTTTACCAAGATCATTTACAAAACCGCTTATCTGTGAACGCTGTGATAATGAGAAACTTGTCTTGGGCGGGAGGAGGGGAGGGGAATGGTCGCTTTTTGACAGTGAATGTGCTAACTATACAGATTATTCTAGCAAAGATCCATATAGACTATATGAAGTTCACGCGTGCCATTCCGCGCAATGTAGTCTGAACCAACGGTAGTTACGAATATGAACAGAAGATGGCAGACGGCTGTATAAGCAATGCTTCAGTCGGTAATGCAGTGTTAATCGTTGCTTCAGTCGGTAATGCAGTGTTAATCGTTGAAGGAAAACGTTCACGGCCAACTTACCGACGGCACACCGCTTACTACGCACTGGCATACTATGAGGATATACGGAGGTGGAGATCCACTTATTCTTAACATCGGCACTTGATGCAGCTGAGTGGTCAGTTTTACGCTCCAGGCCACTTTACCCCCGGAAGCCAATAAGTAGTATGCAGGGTGGGCACCAGAATTATTCAGGACACTTATGCCCCTACCGGACATCGAACCACGATTCCTCGGCCACCCGGCCTGTAGCCTAGGCAGTGACTGAACTTTTACGCAGCCTACCTTAAAATAAATGGGGCTGTTATTCCAGAACTTCGTAAATTACTGAGGTTATTTTTGAACAAGCCAGGTCACGAAGTATACACGGCGGACATGTATAAAACCTGCTGCCTCTATAAAACTTTATGCCACAAATCCAATGAAGATGGCCATTACCTTAACAGAACACATCCCGTTGTGAAGCAATATATGGTAAACAGTAAGAATCTTAGTAATATATTCGATTTGTATACTATTTCCTCTCACGCCAAGCAACCCAAGACAGAAAACATTTACATTTATATTAATATAGGGAAAAACTGAACAGAAGATAAGATTCTTACTTACGACACACACACACACACACACGCGCGCGCGCGCGCGCGATGTTTGGTGACCAACTCAGCAATGAAATTTGGCATCACACATGAAAAGGAGTGAAAACATATCTACACGCGCTTCCGCCCAATGACTTTGATAGAATTTAACACCTTTTAATTGTCAATTTTGCATATTTTGCATGTGTACTGATAATGTTTTTAACAACTGCCTAACCATACCTTGTATCACTCACTGTTACAATTATATTATAAGGATAATTCTGTAATGTGAGATCCCACATACAAAAAACGTAAATATTATACGTTCGACATATAACTGCATTATACCTGCTAATTAATCTCGTGAGGACCCGATGATGGACTGATATAATCCGAAACATGTAGCCACTACAGGAAAAAAAAAAAACTTAAGTTTTGTTTGACTGAGGATCTGTCTTTTATCTTTACTTTATGACGGCTATGTTCAAATTTAAATTGTATCGTAAGATGTGACTAATATTCTGGCCATTGTCAATCGTTTTCGGCTTTTAAAAAACCCACACCACTTCCAAAGACTTCAGATGGAAACAAGAAAGGAAGAACATACTGTGGTAGAGCCTTTACAAGGGGCTAGTCTCTATCATTACAGTGAGAGATGGAGAGTGTCCCAAATATTGATAGACGCAGCAGTTTCCCGTTAACATTTTAACGGGATCTACGCCGGCTGCAATCACGCGGCTTGCACAGCAGAACACCCGGTTCTCGGACCCTCAGTTTAGTGAAGAGTTCCCCCTCGTCATCTCGACCCTTCTAATTGCCCTCTTCCGTGAGATTCGTCACCGAGGTCTCAGCGCGCGTATATTCCGCAGACAAACTTATCAGGACACCGAACCCTCAACCTCCCGGTACGACACGTTCGTACAACACAGCCCTGTAAACCCACCTATAGTGCAGACAAAATCAAAATTACTGCTTATTGGACTGCTTAACCTTTGAAGATGAGACCGACAGTTTGTCCCTAAACGTCGATAAAGTAACTGTTCTACGCTGCGTAAAATGCAAAATGAGCGCAAATCTCATCTACACCGCGGCGGAAGCCTGCAATCACGCAAAACTACTGTGTTCTGGAGTGTGACACCGTGTAAAGCGGGAGAAGCCAACGTTCCGGACGAACGTGTTGTTTCCGTCTCCAAGAGGTAGAAGCGTTTCTCGGAAAAGTTACATATTTGACGAACTAAAGGACGTGACGTCCCCCAAGACCGCGATGAGAACCCCAGTCTCAGAGATATGTTTCTTACGGTCTGCCTCTGCAGGTAACAGCACTAGGGTCGACAGAACTTATTTTTAAACACCATGCGTTGTTTGCCCGAAACGAAGAGAAGTAGTACAGCAGGTTCGCAAAGCGGCGTTGCCGAATATGCAAGTTTTATGGGAAATTACCCTATACCGTTCGGTATTCCCCGACGTTTCGAGGTACCGAGGTGCCTTCATCTTCAGGATCAAGCAGTTATGAAGTCATTACAATTCTTCGAAACGCTATGAACCAAGTCTCCGCGCCTTAGCCTTTTGGTTGGTTGAGTTCTTCGTCGTTTTCAGGATCGCCGTCCTCACCGCAGAGGTCCGGGTTCGATCTCGGGCCAGCCAAGTGGGATGTGTGGTGGACAAAGTAGCACCGGGACAGGTTTCTCGCATAGTCCTTGCGTTTTCCGCTGCCGGTATGATTCCACCAATATTACATGCTCATCTTCACATTAATACTATTCTTGAGAGCTAGGCTTTTCTGGGCTATTACGCAGCGAGTAGTGGTAATTCCTTACCGACGTTTCGGGACAACCTATCGGTCCCAACTTTAGCCAGAAGAGTGCAGTTCTCATTTACTTCGCGGCGGAAGCCTGAAATAATATAGAGTACTATTCTTAATAGCAAGGAAAGAAGGCGAAGCCTTGGGAACCTTCAATGCAATGCGCTTTCCGATATCTGTAAGAAGGGACAGTAAAGTACTTTCACATTGTTTTTTTTTATTTTCGTTAAAAGGCAGTAATCCGACGTAATGAGAAAATATACTGAAACGTATAAAAACTTGCAGTGATTCAATACCAACAACATCGACTGGCTCAAGGTCCGTCCGTCCACCACTCTCACCACTTTGCTGGAGTCTCACGTCACTGGCCCCCCTCCACAAGTGTGGCGCAAGGTACCCGAGGTCTCGATTTCCTATGACAGTTCGCAGCTGCCTGTAGCGAAGGCTCGTCGTGTTGTGCAGTGAACAGTGGTAACGGTTTGTGTCAATAAGTGTGTCGTGTTTGTGTGTTAGTGTATGTGTCTTCATGGAGCATCAGATCTATTCTTTACGCACCAGTAGTCATTTACATGCAATTTAAAGCCAAAGCTGAAGGAAATATCCCATGTGGTAACATATTATTAAAACTAATCTTGGATTAAGAGGTTGTGACGATGTGAAAAGGAACAGTTGATGCAAACACAGGCTTTTGAGATCGCGGTGTTGAGGCTGTGTTTCAGAGCTAGACTTGTAACCATTCTAATGTTAACTACTGATGAATGCCCTCGTAACATACTGGCACAAAACCGTTTTATTTAAACGGACTATTTATTTACTGGCATATTGCGTCTTCGCAAAGTGCGCTCAGAGGGCACATATGGCGTGGATATTGATAGTGCTGTAACATACAAGTAACCTTAACACGCGCTTTCAGGGTGTTGTTCAAATTCATATTTGTATTTTCGCCAAGAAAACCCAATGAAAGAATTTCGAGGGGGAAAAGAAAGAACGAAAGAAAGAAAGAAAAAAACTTTTCGGGAATTATGATTGTTCTAGACCAGAAGCGTCCAGCATTTTTTTTTTTTGGCAAAGGGCCACACCCGTTATTGTGGTCTAGTTAGCGAGCAGCACGTGTGAAAATCACAACATGTGGACGAGCTAATCGGCTAAAAATATTGTGTAATATTTAAAGTACACACACACACACACACACACACAGTGTTTTAGGAGGAATAGTAAATATTTTAGGAGGTGGTAGTATGGATTATTCCGAGTAAATATGTTCATATAAACATGTGTCCAATTTTCAATGGGTGTGACGATACAGCTGCTTGTAAGTTGGCGCGTACAGATCAGATTATTGTCTGTGGGGATGGATGTAAAGCGAAATCAACAAAGAAAAAGTAAACATAAGAGACGAATTGGTCGTTCACATTATGAATAGTGCTGCCCCCATAAAGCAAGAACGCCAAGGCGACCTCAGCAGAGCTACACGTACTGTTACCAAGAGGGTTGAAAAGTGCACTGAAGTCGATGGTGGGATTTTTGAACACTTACTTTGAACTGTTGCAATTTATTGAGAACATTTACATAGCCAATAAATGCAATCAATACGTCATTTGTCTTTCCTTCATACCCTTTGTGAGGCTTTTTATGCGTAACATTGAAACAACTGTATCTCTACACCCATTGAAAATTGGACACATATTTACATGCACTTATTTACTCGGAATAGTCCAAAGTAGCACCACCTAAAATATTTACTATTCCTCCCGAAACACCCTGTATATATATATATATATATATATATATATATAAACCTATGTTCTAAACCACGGGCTCTCAAAACTCTTTTGCCGGCATACCACTAAAGGAACTTAAACAATTTAAATGTACCGCCAATATTTTTTTATTTAAATTAAAACGCTGGCCTTCGAACGAAAGGCTAACAGCTACGATGATTTACATAACGCTGCATGGAGTGCTGCGTATTAGCAAATATATGTAGCACGTGTTTTACTTATTATTTTAAATGTTTAGACTTCCGTATATTTCGATATTTGTTAAGGCCGTGTAACGGTAATGGTACGGGTATTATAGTCTGAGAAACCCCGTTGCAGCCCATTTACACACATAGGCGTAAATATCAGACGCAAACGCGGTGTGCTTACCAAACTTACAATTCCACAATCTCTTAACTTTAATAAAAATCACAATTCGCGAACCCTTGTCAGAATCCGTTTATTCATCCTATTAATTCTCCATTATATGTCAGTCGATTTGAACAACCCTTCACAGAAATATTTCATGTATCAATCACCGTTAAAAAAAGATAGTGCATTTACACCTCTTTAACCCTTTAAAGACGAATGACAGACCGCTTTATTTAGAGGCCCAGTCCGTACCGCGCTGTGAACACTTTTCATCGCAGTTATAAAAACCAATCAGTTTATGCTGTAAGTGGCACAAGACGCTGTTTGTTCTCAGATAAATACAAAACACATAAATACAGCATGGACAGAGCGTACAGTTGTTGAATGTTAAACCTGTTGGTGCATCACATAACCAGTAGGCTTTAAAAGTTTAAGAAGTTATTTTTAACGCACTGCCAGAACGTTTAAAAGGACAAGCAAGTTTATGTATTTGATATTCTGAGAACTGTGCATCGTGATATATTCGTATAATAAAAGCCAACAAGATGCACTCTTTGTCATACTAGTTATGTTGACTGTCTGCTAGCGACCTCGCTAACAGTCAACAAAACTATCACGGTATAACAAATACCACTTGCTGTGAATACAAAAGCAAGACTCCTGATGAAGGACAGTAAGTCAGTCCGGAACATGTAGAATTGGATATCAAAAATAAAGTTGAGATACAGTGCATCTAGTTGGCTTCTTTCTATTACACGAAAAAGTCTGTGTGTGAGATTGTCCGTAAAGTGATACGAGAAAACAAAAGCCCAATATGAGACGAGTTTGTTATAACGAAACTGATGAAAAAACAGGTCGGGTACAAAGAAGATTTCGCGAGCCACAGTCTGGTAACCACTCCAATTGTGCAAATGAACGCTGTTTACCACACAGCTAGACGAACAGCCTTGTTTGGCTGTGAATTTATAACTTGTTATAATCAGGCCTGAGACAAACAACGCGTCACGAACAAATGCAAACGTCTAAAATTCCAAGTTTCAATAGCACTGTCGTGGGGTTCTCGGTGAGGCGAAGAAGCAGATAGAAGGCGTGCGAACGCAAAGTTACGAGAAACAGCAACTGGTCCCATTAGATACAAAGCAACAGACCCTTAAGGATACATAACCGGAGGCGCATAACTGGTGCGTTTCGCGAAATATTGTCAGTGTTCAGCTCGAAGCTGAGATGGATGTGCACAAGTGTATGACATATAGGTCGACGCGACAGTCACCTGACACTATGTTTTTGACGTGATACACGTGTCACGTGACTTCTGCGCCACCTGTATGCATAATTATGGCTGTAAATCTTTAACAGTACGGTGTACATCACAGACCTGGACACAGATCGGAGTATAATAGTGGAACTCCAATTTGGTTGTGCTGGGTTGTTATACCGTGTTGCCTTGTATAACGATGCCAGCGTCCTTCTACACGGCTAGCAGTCACATTCCAGACAACACGGGGTCACAGCCCACTCAACGCCGTAGAAACATTGAAACATGAATCAAACCGGCTTAGAATAGGGGCCAATGTCGGGTTATTTGTGAAGACGGTGTTGAACTTCGGGTTCTAATAAGAAGGAATCTCTCTAGTTTCTGTTAAAGGACTGAGTTGGAATAGCTCACTCGGTATAGTGACCTGACTACGGGTTGAGCAACTAAGGGATGGGAGTTCGATTCCCAGAGGGGGCAAAGAATCGCCTCGTCTGCACATGACCACCCATCCTATTCAACTGGCACTGAGGGTTCGTATTTGTGCAGTAATTCGGCAGGGTTGCTGAACATCACACCCATCTAATACAGGGATAAGAATGCGTGGAGCTACACTGCCATTCCTCCATACGTTTTCATGGCGTGGTGATAAGTGCAGGGACGACATTAAATCTGTCTTGATGGGCTGCAGGACTGATGCACACATACTTGGTATTTTTAACCAAATTCACTAGTCGTTTTTGTTCCTTGTCAGCGGATACACCGGGAGTGGTAGTGTCCTTGGAGATCAATACTTACTGCCACATGGGGTTCTTTATGGCAGACATTTCAGACGATTCATCGTGACCGCCCTTCTTAGCTCACATTCCTTTCTTTCTTATGAAAGTCGGTATGCTTATGAGCAGGGGTACACAAAACCTACTCGGTAGCGTCTATTATCTGTGTGTCGATATGGAACTTGCTTAGCGTCGCCACACTGGCGTCTAGGATTTTAACGTGGCTCCTAGATTTTTTTTTTTGGGGGGGGGGGGGCTGTGTCACCAAATTTAATTGTTAAACAGAGTGGCGTTTTTAACAAAACTGATACTGAACTTTACGCCACGGCAGGAAACACCAACAGCATAGCTCATAATTCCCTATCATCCAGTAACAACATGACGGTTACGCGGAAGCGTAGCAGGAGCGACGCGTATGTCAGGGCAATCAAATGATGGCGGTAATAGAACTGGAAAAACTGAACGTTCTAAGGCAATCTTTTGGTACAATGTGGAAGATCAACAAGTCGAAAAATGTCCGAGCATACTTTCAGGTATAGTAATGCATTTCTTCGCTGCACTGCACCCGCTTCTGTGGCCGGACTTCAGTATTTCAATACATGTCCCGCATACAAAAGAGCTGACCTCCCTTTTATGAAAACCGGGAAGTAATCTTAATTTCTGCACCACGGTGGGTTTCATGGACGGACAAGCAAAACAGGCGGCAGTTGTATGTCATAGCATACTGGGGTACAGTGAATGGGCTGCGGGCTGGGCGACCCTCGGTTCGAACTCCGTCAGAGGCAACAGATTTTTCTTTGCTCCAAAACATCTAGTTCGGCTCTGTGGTCCACCTAGTCTCCTACTAAATTGGTACCTGGGTTCTTTACTGGGTAATGCGGTCGGGGTGTGAAGCTGACTACTCATCTCCACCTAGTGCTGAGGTGAAGGATGAGTGGATTTATACCTCTAATCCCCCAAGACGCCTTCATAGCGTGGACACAGACAGCTTGACTTTTTTTTTTACATGAATCAAAGGAAATCAGAAAAGAAACTAATTTCCGAGATTGCAGGTTCTGGGCTGTGACGCCATGTATCTCTGATACAAATATACCGATGGTTTTTGGTGGAACGTACTGTCGCCATCTTGACGACAGAAGAGCCATGAAACGTCGGTAAGTTTGCGTGTCAGTTTACGCGTCACATCTGAGAATACGGAAGCCTTCAAAGAAATATTCGTGACGAAGAGACCAACACACAAGCCACCGCCATAACTGTTTTGTGAAACTAGCACAAACTTACGTGACGTGTTTAATAATTCGTGGCATTGTGAAGGTGATCATAACAAAGCGTGCAAAATGGGGGACATATAAGGCATGAAGATGGACATTAGAAATGCAATGACAGTTTCTAAGCCACGAGTTCATATAACGCTCACGGAACGCCAGTTTGTCGTAATCCACACAGCTCTTCAAAAACTGAGATTCCCGGACAACTAGAAAGTTGGGTTACGAACACACCTGTCAAAATGTTGCGTTAAGAAATGTTTGCCCTTGTAATTTCGTTAAAAAAAAAAAAAAGGTTCAGTGTTGGTCTACTGAGGATCTATCAAGCTTTTTCCGTCTCGTGTAGAACTGTGCATCTGTAGGTTGCGAACTGCAGTTTGCTGTTTCATAGGCGATATGCAATAAATTTAAAAATTCCGTTTGCATCTGAAAGTGAACTTCGTTTTGTCAGATATCAGGATATCACAGCGGTACATGTGAAAACTGCGATATTCTGGGACTTGGATACTGTGTAGTTCGGTAGATCATACGGACGTTCCGCATAACCTGCAGTCTCTACCTACCAGCAGTTTTGTGTTCCCTAATCGCGGTACCTATGGACCACCTACATGTCGTTAAGCTCAGAAGACAGTAATCTTGACACCTCCTATCCATTACAAGGGCCAAACCACTGATGCTGCACAGAGAAATAATCGCTATTTATTGTCACTGAGAATCATATAAAACATAAATACACTGCCGTAAGCATAAAGCGGTAAGTGATACATATTAATACCAGTGGGAAGAAAGGTTTAACAATAAGTTGCAAAAAGGCTAGGGAATGCCTAAGAGATTTAACTGTAAATGACAGACCCGATGGGATCAACGTCAGGCTTATAGAAATATATACAAGCGCATAGGCGCCCAAATTTTCCATAAATCTAGGCGTCAGAGGGGAGACACACATCAAGTGTCATACTGAGGGCCCAGGATTATTAGGCGCCATCGTACAAAATTTAGTCCTCCAGGCGACCTGGAGCATGGGTCCTGTACTCTCCCGCGTAAAAGAATGGCAGCTGTGTATCATGCCGTGTACCACTTTTATATAAAGGTAAAGGTAAAGCTCTCCCTAGAACATGCCACGAAGGCTCACAGGCGGAGCAGATGTATAGATCTACTCTTCCTTCAACCTCGCCGCTAGATGGGGTAGGGTGGTCAACGCCACGGCCCGGCCGCTCTACCCCCGGGAAGAACTCGGTACCCATTGTATAGGAGGCTGGGTGGGCCCCAGGGCCGGTCTGGAAGGGTGCGGAAAATCTCGCCCCCACCAGGATTCGATTCGCGGACCACCCAGCCCGTAGCGAGTTGCTATATCGACTGAGCTATCCCGGCCCCACAACTTTATATACAAAAAAAAAATAGTTCATTGCCTATAGTAAGATAGTTATGTTAAACTGTATTCCTGATTATTCCCCATTATATTAACACTTCATAAAACACATCGGGATGTCTTCCATCAAGATTTAACAAGAACAGTTTCTTTGTGATGTAGTTTGATGCTTCAAAAAAGGCTGCCCTTTAATCTACGTTAACACGAATCAGTACAGAAAGGAAGCTTTTGTTCACCTTAACCAAAAACCAGTGATTACTGCCACAGAAGTACGTGCCACCTGCATTTCACCGCACTGTCATTACGTGTTCCCTATGTTTATCACAATAAACAGCGACTGTTTAAACATTAACCGGCTGGTGTTGTACCGATCTGTTGCCACAGTTCCACCGCGTGAAGCACCAAAGCATGTTTCAGGCGATACGCTGAGAGACCGGTCACAGCAGTCCTTCCAAACAGGACACTTTATATACGGAAAACGATTACTGTAGTGTGACGTCACACTTGGTATTCATAAATGTTGGCAGCGTATTTCAACACCAAAAATATAAAGTATTTTATATTTTAACCCCGTGGAATTTTCCCCCCTTGTTGCTGCCTGGGTTAACGCAATTTTAAATTTTAAGTACGCAGATCGTTAAGGGCGTAGTCTGAGCAACTAGGAATAAATCAGTACGTCATCAAAAAGTACCACGCTTTCACGAACCGCCAGTGTGCGGTTACCTGAGTCGGTTTGATCCAGTCTTTACAGCTGCAGACAACAGGAAACGCCGAGAGACAACAGAGTGGCTGCGGCTTATGGGAAGGGACGAGAATGACACCGGCGATGTCTGACATGGGGTGCGTACAGTGCTAACAATTGAACCACTCAACTGCGACGTTCGTGTTTACCGCAGGGGCAGTAGGAACATTACGGTTGCAGCTATGCGTAGGACTACAAGCAGGACCAAACTGAAACCGACATTTAGTTCCGTGACATATTTCTTTCATTACACAGAATGTTTCACTTCAAAAACCGGCCCGATTTCTTTTGCCTTGCAGCGGGCTGGTTTTAGGTGGAACATGCTGTAATACAGTGACAAGGCTACGAACCGGAACACCCAGATTACCGGTAATGACAAACATATTTTCTTCAAAAAACAACAAACTGACCAGTACACGTCAGTACAACAAATATTTATTGTAGTATACAGGCTACATGTTTCGACCTGTTAATAGGTCATCATCAGGCCTCCAGCAGAATAAGTCTCAGGTGCTGTTTCGATATTGGGATCCCAATATTTTTACAGTTGTAAACGTACATAAAATCTGATACAGGATAAAATGTGAAACATGTAATGTCTAGTTAAAAAAAATATTTTCTTCCTCTCCAAAGCGCATCCAGACCTGCACTGGGGCCTAACCTGCCTCCTATTCAGAGGGTATCGAGGACGCTTTCTCGAGGGGGAGGGGGGTGGGTGGTCGAGGTCTGAAACTGATCACTCCTACCTAGTGCCGGGGTTTAAGAATGGGTGGCGCTGTACCTCCACTCTGCCACATGCCTTCATCGCGTACCCATTTAGCGACGCTATACACAGCTCGACCTGCCAGAGCACCTAGTGACAGGATGAGTACTGAGATGATGTGAAATGGATAGCGGAATTAATTTCGGTTCTGTCTCGCAATTACGTGGCCTGAGTAAAATTAAGAAGCTATGAATCCGTACAGCTGGCACGACGCATGAGTGTCTTATTTCATTTTTGGTACATAAGACCAACGTACGGTATCTGTCCATCAGGCTACGCGGTGACAGAACCCAAAATACTGTACCACAATGGGAATAACATTCAAAGAATTTCAGAAGGACAGAATGACGCGGGGCAATTTCACTGAATGGAAAGTGAAAGTAACGGTTCTGTCACCAGCTGCCATTACCAGCAATAATGACATAAAGAAATGCCGGAAGACAGACCGTTTGTGGACCGCCTACGGCAAACCAATACATACTTAAACGACTATTTCCCTTGCAGTACAGTTAGAGCTGCTGTTGTCACGTATACAAAACACGATGGGTGTTTGAACATTCTTAGCCTTCGGGAATGTGCTTTGAGACGAGTTTCAAGCATTAGCACCACCCACGCAATGCAGGCGACCTCTACTTACAGCGTGGGAGACTTAGAGCTTACGAATAAGTTTCTCAATCACCTCTAAATTGTAATTGTGAAGGACACATGTACAGGTGCCTCTAGAACGGCTATCTCTACAGTAATTCCAGTAACATGCAGAACCGGCACCTGTATTTGTATCTTCTCACGGCTGTTCTAGGTCAGTGTTCCTCAAACTTGAGCGGCGTCCCAAATGGGCTAATGGCTTTGTCTTGTAACGCTATGAATCAGATATAAAGATAAGCGTAAAACAAAAAAATATGAATCGGTATACAGAATGTGAAGATATACATATGCATTTACGTATAAGGAAACGCTTCAACGAGAAAGTAGTATTATTAATATTTATACTGTATATATTTGTGTGTATGCTTTTTAATGTGACCCGTGACTTCGGAAAAAGTTTCGAAAGATCGGGGTCTAAAGCTTGATACAATACATCTTAAGTCATACTCTAGCTGTAACTGGGTTCGTTACTGGGTTTTTATCTTTCAAGGGCTGAAAAGCCTAACTCAACAGTAAACGGGAGTAATACATTCAGCGCTTCGTATCCTGGGACCGAAATTTCGCTTCTTATATTTAACCGAAATGCGCTGATCAGTGGCATGGGTAGGTTTCTGGCGCTTGGGGCGAGTAATAACAGTGGTCGTACCTGAGAGAAATTATAGCAATGTTTTATTAAAACTGTAATGTAGGGTATCGTAAGTTTGAACAGATATATTGCTTTTCAAATTTATTAACGTTCGTAAAATAATCATGCAGATTATTGTTTAGTGATCTACTCTAGAGCGATTTGGGTCGCGACCCATACGCTGAGAAACGCTACGCTAGGCGCGGGTATGCTGTGAACGAAACGGCCTGGGAAATGACACAGGACATCCCTAACGGTATTACGGGGTGTATACCTAAATGTACTATCAAAACAGCTGGTATAGTTCGGGACTAAGGGCTGAGGCTCCGTTTCTCCTATATTTCCACAGGTGCTGACGCCACAGAGCTGAGGGTCAAACCGTGTCTCTCCATCATAGATGTGGTGGCTTCCCTGATCAGAACCACAATATTTAGTACTAATTCCATAAAGTAACGCCCTTCTTGAGAAGCAACAGTAGCGCACCTATTCAGGAAATTCTCCTCGTATTACGGAACCAAAAAGTTCATTAACGTGTTCACAACAGCCCGACACTTGCACCTATCCAGAGGAAGATGAACTATTTAAAGCCTACCGTTTCGTTTATGCACCACCAGGTTTAACATTTAAAAAAATCCACGTTCGGTCTACAAAGTGTATTTGTGTGTTTTGAATGGATCACAGAATAAACAGCGATTACTTCCCTACACTTCGATGCCTGTGGTTTTTATAACCGAGACGCAGTGTGTTTTCAGCGCGGTACGGACTGGGTCTTTAAAGTACAACAGATCACATTTCTTCCTCAAAGACTGAGCAAGTCCACGTCCTCCGCATACTATTTCTTTAATATCCATTCTAAAAGCATCCGTTCATCTACGTCCAGGCCTTGCAAGTAGTTTTCCCCACCGACACATTGTACGCACGAGGAAGTAACATATTTACAGGCTTCTAGACGGCCTTACCAGATCTCACAGCGATGATGTCGAAGACTTAAATCTTCGCCTCGTTAGTTATCCAAGGTCACGTTTATACACTTCCCCGTCTGCTGTAGTGGATTCGTTCGTCTCTGCACGCGGATGACGGGGTATTTCCTTGAAATGGGACACAACAGTGCAACTGTTGGGGTAAAGAGTAGTTAGTAATTACCATCAACACAACTGATGTTGATGGTAATTATTGAACTACTCTGTAACACATAACAGAACGGGATGTCTGAAATAAAAACTGTTTGGGTAAATCTGCCTTATACTGATAATGACAAGGAAAAAACCATTCTTCGGGACGAAGATCTGGTACTTCTCGCTAAAGAATAGTTTCACCTAACACAAGAGTTCTAATCTGTATGTACCATGGGCTATATAATATTTTTTCGTAGGCACATAACTGTCACTACTACGTTACCTACGCGCAGACGGCAAAGATGTGTTTATGCATGGAAACTAGTGCCATATAAATGTCAAAGAACTGTTGAAAATTGAACACAAGTGCTGATACACTTAAATGAAATTTAAAATAAACTGCCCGGGGCGCTGTTGGTAACCTGCAGCCTCCACGACCCCCCCCCCCCCCCGAAATTGGGTTCTCGCCCTTGGAAATGGGGGAGGGAACACAAAAGCCGCCCATAAAGGCAACAAGTAACAACTAGTTGGAAATGGGGTACCGG
>Ga0123357_10006024_pt1 | contig 14662 bp, 8 predicted proteins | sample TergutEmb28metaG_FD_89873 | JGI IMG/M metagenome (GOLD analysis project Ga0123357, IMG submission 89873) | Embiratermes neotenicus P4 segment gut microbial communities from Petit-Saut dam, French Guiana - Emb289 P4 | ecosystem: Host-associated > Arthropoda: Insects > Digestive system > Gut ...
CGACCCGCACTCCAAGAAAGCCAGTACTCGTCTGAACTGACACCCCCGCCGATATAAATGGACTCGTCCGTTTCGCTGGAAGACCGAATCTGGTTTCTGCGCGTGTGCCATCACGTTCCGTTTGCACTCTACCAATGCTTTAACCGTTATTCGACTAATGCGCCGTGTGTGAAGTGGCCATGTAACTGCCAGCGGTACAAATGCACCACAGCTGATTAACGCTGCAGCCATTTAAATGCTTCGTACATTCATGTAGATGACGGCGAGTCTGACGAATAATAAATTATAAATATTATATAATATTATAAATAATATAATAAATTATTGTATTGTTCTTACGGCATGTACAGCGGCTCTACCATTTTTCCGAAACCCAACTCACGACCGAATCTAATCTGCATCTGATTTTTTTAGCCCTCTGAAACCGTAAAAAGGGTGCGGATTAGATTCGAGAATATACGGTATATGGATGTGAAACTTGGTCTCTCCTGTTGAGGGAAGAATATAGGCTGAGATTGTTCAAGAACAGGGTGCTAAGGAAAATGTTTGGACCTAAGAGGACCTAAGAGGAAAGAAGGAAGAGGAGGCTGGAGGTAACTGCATAAAGAAGAGTTTCGTGATTTGTTACTTCTCACCACATATTATGCAAGTCGTCACACGAAGTAGTTGAAGTGGGTGGAGTGTGTGACGTGCAGTGAGGAGGAGGAAAATGCATGCAGCTTTTTAGTAGTGAAACTTAAAGGAAAGAGACCACTTGGAAGACTTAGGTGTTGGTGGGAGGATGATTTTAAAATGGATTTTAAAGAACTGGGATAGGAAGGCATGGATTTGATTGATCTGATTCTGGATATGGACAGGTGATGGGCTGTTGTGAATGTGGTAATGAACCTTCTGGTTCTTTGAAGTGTGGGGAATTTCTGGACCAGCTGGGGAACTGGTAGTTTGAAGGAAGAGCTCTGATGCATGTAGTTAGTGAATTAGTTATTTTATTTGTAAGTCAATCAGTTGCATGCATATTATGTGTTTAAAATTCATATTTTCCAGTTTACGTTTTGGGATGGTCACAGCAGTTATGGTGCATATTGTGGTCTTCTGGGTCATGACACTGTGTTGTGGTAGTAGTGTGTAAATTGTAACATACTGTGATCATTATTAGGGTTGAAGTAATCGATATGGAGGATGTTATGTTCATTCAGCACGGTGCAACCTGTATACCTGATTACAAGGTGTCAATATGAACACCACGGCAGAGATCCATCAGTATTTATTAAATCGACCGGCAGTTGGTCGTATTGCTAAGAGTTAGGACAGACAGGGCCAGCCTGGGAATTGCGTGGAGCACCATCCTTTAAGGTGTGCTATAACATCATTGGAATAATTGGGAATATTGTGCTACTGAACTCAGTTCTCCACACTTGAAAGAATGTCTCCAGCAATCCAAAATTTGGGCTTGCGCCCTCAAAAATGTTAGCCAGTCCTGCCCTAGGCCAAAAAGAAGTTTAAAGTGTATCAGTTTGAAAGGATGCCAGATTATTAGCCTGCCCAGAGCACCAGATTGTTAACCTACCTAGGGCACCCACATGCTTTGGGCTGGTCCTGAGGACAGATACTCACAACTACATGCCATATAAAGTGGTATAATACTGAATGTCATAAAGGTCCTCAGACAAGAATTTACTTAATGAACATAGAGATAATGAAAAACATGGAAACAGTTGGGTGCCAATGAGGCTGGTGCACAAATGAATGTAAACAAGAAAAAGGTATGTTAATGTCTTGTCACGAGAATGTGGAACTAATTAATGGTATTTGGGAGTAATATAACCATTGGAAAGCATTAAATACTTTGTTTATAAGAATTTAAATTAATTCCTAGAATGCATTGATAGAGAATATAAATGTTAGGAGGGATGTCAGTAGCATCTGGTAGTGCACACAGAAGGTTGGTATGGTAGCAGGGAGGAAGATAGGCTACAGGAGGAGAGAGTGAGATGGAGTCATACATGAAGTAGGAAGACAGGTAGCTAAAGAATGAGAGACATAGAGGTTAGCATAGGATAGGAGATGCTACACGTTAGTACAAAGAGGATTTTAGTTTGTCACACATTTGTCATTGTCATGCTTGATGAGGTTTTGGAGTTTGCTGGGACAGTCAAAATTTGAGGATTTGACACTTTTTTGAGATGCAAATCAAGAGAGGATGGATACCATGTTATAGCAACATATTAAAATTGTCTGGTAGATAACGTTTATATGGAGTTTACGTATATTACTTTAAGGGATACTGTGTCAGTCATTAGGAACCAATGGGGAGATAGAGTACAAACATTTAAAGTTTTTACCTGTTATGGATTGCTAAATGTACATAGGACCAATCAGACTAGTTAAGGAAAATTAGAACAGGGGGATTTTTTGAGCAAGGGAACCAACTTTGCTTATCATAGCGAATGATGCAGAAGTGTTTCAGTTTTCCTAGAGGCAAGATGCATGATTGCAACTCTCCTCATTTCAACCCGTATTTCTCTAATTAGAAATTAATAAGTGTTACTATGGGGTACAGTGTTCAAATCAATGTGTTAAATTGGATATAAGTGGTGTATACCAATTTTTTTGGAACATATAAATGACTGCTATTTAACAAATTTGTGTTGTGCTGTGAAAATGCTAAACAACACAGTGATCTGTGCTGCATTTATTGCATGTCATCAGAACATGTAACCATTTAGCAGCACCCATTGACTTGTAATAATCGGACAAAATATACTTCAGATTATCATCAGAAACATAGATCGTCTTAATGGTTCTTATTTGCTTATTTCACATCATTCAAACCACATTAGTCCTGTAAATTAGACTTCCTGCACAAAATGACTGAATAGATAAGGTGTGCTAGACAGTGATACTAATGATATCAAATCAAATTTGCGTATATGAATATTCTTGCTTAATACCTAAAGATAAAGTACAAGTGTTCCAAGAGTAGTTTATGGATAATGGGAAGAGGATGACAGAATATTTTTATTGCCCCGTAACTGTAAACTTACTCTCTGCTTGACTGAGGGAGGAAGTGTCAGTGTTAGGTTGTACCCATGGCCCAGGCCAAATTTGGGAGCTTATACCAAACTCATCCAAGACCCACATTTTCTGGGATATTACATGTTAGACAAATGGTTCCTGATGTTTTAAAGGGTTGTGATGCTTTTGTGTTCAAGGTGAAGCAGTCCAAGAATAATTATTCTTGGACTGTTTAATTATCCTAATGTTGTTAACCACTTGCACATTGACACAGTGTTATATCCCAGATGACCTGGGGCTTAAGCAGCACTTCTGTGAGAATTTCAAATCTTGCATCTTCGTAGTGTTTAGTGTACTCTGAGAATGCAGAAGGAAGAAACTTATTCAACAAGGATTCTTGTCCATAAAGCCAGAGCCTAACAGCAAAGTAAAACTCCCAAGGAAGAGAGTAGTTAACAACCACAAACAAAATCCCTAGCTGGTAGCCAATGAGAGGCCAATGTGATCGCTGAATGTTTGTTTCAATTCACACTATAGTCACTTTGAACAAACTATAACTTGTTTCATTGTTCTCTTATATAGCCTGTTGCTAAAGAAAAATTTGTTCTTTAGTGGCTGATGTATAACCTTGAGTTTCTGTTTGTTCCAGCCTCAGTATGATGCTGATGGAAGAGCATATGTAACAACAAAAGGTGGGTACAGTTTTTCAGTGTGTCTCAGAAAGTGATGAGTGCTAATGGCTGCTAAATTCCAGTGTCAAAAGGTTAATATTACAATATGAAATTACCATATGTATAGAATCATAAGAAAAAGGTGTAATTTTCTTGTTCTGTTTTAAATTAATGGTAACAGAATGAATAATTCTGAAGGACAGAATACGTGCATAGTTGTATTATATTTTTCAGAATGCTTAAGGAAAACTGCTCGTGGTGAAGTTACAGTCACATCACCAGGAACTGGCTTGATCACCATCAATAACCAGTCCATTGAATATTTTGAACATCTTCAAGATAGAGAGCAGGTAGGATGCACGATTTTATTTCATTCTTTAGTGTGGGCCAGCAATGAAGACTGCCAGGTTTCTGTAATTGGCTTTAATGTTCTCAGAAGTAAGGACCCCTCTTTTTATCACTTAAACTTATTTATATAAATACCAGTGACTGCTAGCTGTACCATTATTTTCCATTGAGGAGGAACTCTTTGGCGCTAGATTTGATTTTGTTGGTTTATGGGGTGGGGAGGGAACATTCTGATACACAAAATTGTTTTTGCATGTGTGAGCTGAGACAGGTACACGTATCAACTTAGGGATGTACAAGAATGTGCTGTAAATGACAAGTTATGGATGATGGCTTTATGTCATCCTATGATTTTATGAGCATTACAATGGGGTTGTTAATGCCAAAGAGTTAAAGCTGACAGTCTCTGGAAGGCAGAGTTCAAGAAGTTCTTGAAAATCTGATAGTCATATAAATATATTGGTTCCCAGAAGAAGGTGGATCAATATTCTTGGTCATGTTGCTGTGGCTTTTTCCTGTGACAAGTGCACAAGATTACAGCCCGTTGTCAAGTTTGTCCTCAACATGTGTAGGTCAGACATACAGACAGTGGCCAAAAAATTGAATTTGAAAACGATAATGATTGTTGTGACTTATAATATTCGTGTTTATTTTGTTGGATTTAGTTTGCCATTTTCTGTATGCCACAAGCAGGGACTGATATTACTTACCAAAACTCCAAAAGCCAACTTCTGAACACCTGAGTGGTAAAATATTGAACCCCGGGTGGAAGGATGAATGATATTTATGTCACAGTTAATGAGTAGTTACAGTTATAGTTTGACTAACTTCTGGTACAGACCTGATTCCTCCTTTAGAAATTGATATGTCCGCCGCTATGCTGTCTGTTATAGAACTTGAAAGTTCATGACCATTTTCATGAGAGTTTGCTATTTGTCCCTATTTTTAGCCACATGTCATCAATCCATGCCATCTTATCCATTTTATTTAAGATCCACCTTAACATTTAGTATACAGCCTTTTAAATTCCAGATTTCTGCTGCAGCTGGAGCATTAATCAATTTAAGTGCTCACTGTGTCCCTTTCAGTCAACAAGCATGTACGTTTGATGGCACAACATTGCCCCATTTGTCTGTTGAAGGTTCATATTAACACCAGTGTTTGCATAGATCTTCCAAGTGGCATCTTTCCTTCAGATTTTCCATCCAAAACCCTGTATGCATTTCTTCCCTCATTCATGCGACGTGCCCTGTATGCAGGTAATTCCAGTGTGGATGAAATAATTATGGAGATTATGCTGATAGTAAATAATATGTTGACAGTGGCAATAGTATTAATGTGATTAGTTAGTAGCAAGACCATCTGTATGCAAGTTATGTCGTTTGAAGAAAATGACCATATGTACTAATAAATGTTATAGCTATCTGGTGAGTATAAAGTAATGTAAAAGGTAAAGGTAAAGCAGTCCCATTACAGGCCTGAACAGGCCCAAGGGGTTCCAGGAAGTTAAGGTTCCCAGATTTCGTGACAACGGCACAGGATGGTGGTAGGTTGTCAGCCTTAGGCACCTGCCGCCTTTACCTCCAGGAAATACTCCTGGTACTCATTTCTGTTAGAGACTGAGTCGACCCCAGGGCCATAGTGCGATCGGAAGAATTTTATGTCAATGAAAAATCCACTGACAACCTGGGATCGAACCAGCGACCTTCCGATTTGTAGCACAACACCTTAACCACTGTGCCACTGTGGTCCCCATAAAGGAAAATGTAGTCCTGTATAATCCATTAACGTTTCTCAACATTATGGTCTTTAAATTGTTGACATATGGGAATGAGTTGCAGCTTTTTTTAGAGGAAGTTATCACTTTGCATGCCAGGAAGGCATGTGCAGAGACAGCTGTATGTTAATACATGTAGAAAATTAACCCACATTGCTTGTGTGACCAATCGTATAAACCACTGCATTCAGGAACCTTAGATGTTTCTGGTCATCATTGAGGAGGTACAAAAGTTAGAGGGCAGTAAGATGTAACATGGCTGACTGATCTGTGTTCATTGTGTGTAATATCCCTCAAAGTTTTTCATTCTTGTCTCCTGCTGATGGTACTGGATGTCAACACTGTATGTACTGTGGTTACGACTTCTTTTGGTGCACAGTGATTGAGACTAGCTGTTTCTAAGTGGCATGACTGAGTAGGAGCTAGATGCAGTGTAAGAAATATGTTTTAAAAGTTTCAAATTGATGAACAGATCCACAAAAATTGGTTGTTCTTGTCGGTATATGCATACATACTATGTTATTTCAACTTTCTCCCAGTGGTCCACTTTCTGTGTAAGCACAGACAAACAAACATATATAACACGGTTTAATTAGTCCTGTAAACACATCTATGTGTTGCAGAATCCAATAACAGTCCCATGCACCATCTGTCCTACCTCACCAATTCATACATCCACCATAGTTTATGATTGGTCATAGGAAATTTAAAATTGCTGAGTTTGAGTGGCCTCCAGCTGTGTAATTTTTGTACCAAGTTTTGTGAAAATTGGTTCATTCATCAGAAGTTTTATGAGACATGCACAGACAGCATGCTGAATTCATCCATCTACTGTCTTCTTGTGCTATTAAAACAGTTGCTTAGAATTTTGTTACTCTTGTCTTCGGATGCCTGTTTTTGTCTGATGGTCCATTTGGTTAACAGGTGTAACTTGTATCCCTCTTATATTAAAATACTGCGTAGAATTCCATCATCAAACATTAATGGCTTAGGATGAGGATTGCTTTTTGGAGGCTGGCTATCCTGATTGAGTTTTCTTTGGCCTGTCCAGAGAGCACTGGCATTTACATTAAAATATGTCACCATGCTGTATGGTTTGACTTGATTTGGTGGGAGGAGAGTCTGACTTGTCCAACTACATGTTTGCTCACAAAAAGTCTCACTGTAACTTACATAAATTGCACACCATTAAATACAGCAAGGAAAACACACATATTTTCTTGTTTTACAGCCTAGAATTGTTGATAATTCCAGCATAGGATACAGCATTGATGGGCAGTTATTCCTATTTGTACTTAGGGGATGGACGTAGTTATTTAGAAGAGAATCTTGCAAGAATAATTCTGTAGTTAAAAAGTTCTTAAAACAATCGGTTGTTCAACTATCTGAACACAGTTTATAGATGGATCAGACACGTAAAATTAACATAAATATGAATTAATGGAATAGGTGACACATGGGGGAGGGGGGTGGAGGTACAGCCCCACACATTCTTAACCTCTGCGCTAGACGGATGTAAGTGGTAAACGTCACCCCCCAACTGTTTTAACCTGGGGAAAGGGACACAGGTACCCAATGAATAAGACTGGATCAACCCCAGAGCTGGTAGGGACACTTTGTAGAAGAGAAGAATTTCTTGGCCCTGCTGGGAACCAAACATCATAACAATTGTGCTTTGTAATGAAGAGGCATTGTGCTTCCTATGAGGTAGGAAGTGAATGTTGAAATACTATTTACATGAATTTCATGTTTGGTGGTTACTCACTGGCCTCTTACCATGCAGACCTGGGTGCATTCAAGGGTCAGGCCATGTGAGATTTGTGGTCGACTAAGTGACATTGGGACAGGATTTTCTCTGAGTACTTTGGTCATCCCACGTCAGCGTCATTCCACCAATGCTCCATCCTCAGCTTCATCTCCTTATTGTTCCTAGCAGGAGGCAAATTGGTGAAGCCTGGCATCCTTCCAAAAAGCAGTTCTCTTGTAGGAATTAGGGAGCATTGAGCATTTTCATTCTTTAGAGACCATGGCATGGTTCAGGCTGGCAGTCAGTCACGTGAGGTCCTCAGCTAGTCAAGAAATTCCTCCCATTTTATGGAAGCCAGAGGGTCATTACCACATTCATAAGAGCCCACCACTTCTCCCTATACTGGGCCAGATCAATCCAGTCCATCCCACCAGTCCCACTTGTTGAAGAATCATTTTAATATTATCCCATCTATGTGTAGGTCTCCCAAGTGGTCTCTTTCCCTCAAGTTTAACCACCAAAACCCTGTATACCCTTCTTCCACCATATAGGTGCTACATGCTCTGCCCATCTCATTCTTCGTGGTTTAATCACCTGAATAATATCTGTAGAGGAGTACAGATCCTAAAGCCCCTTGTTGTTTAGTCTTCTCCACTCTCCTGTTATCACGCCCTTTTTAGGCCCATGTTTCTTTCTCTGTACCCTATTCACAAACACCCACATCCTATGTCCTTTCTCATTGTGAGAAACCAAGTTTCACACTGATTCAAAGCAACAGGAAAATAAGATAAAATACCCGGCTTTATATGCTGTAATGTTGAGAGTTAATCAAGAAAGATAAGATACATTATTGTAATTATGTAACGGCAACAGATTATCAAGACTACCCATGGAGATAAGGCCCTTGATTTTCGGGGACATTCCCCGAAATGAGACTTTTGTCCTGGACTAATATGTTCCTGGTTTTGAAAAAGCTAAATTCACCCTGACAACTGGCCATGGAGGCCCGGAGGGGGAATAGATGTATCGCTCTGCCCTTTCTTTAATCTCGGCGCTAGTCAACGCCACGCCCCTGCTGCTCTGTCTGTGGGAAAGAGACCCGATACCAGTTGTACAGGAGATTTGCCCCCGATTTTTGCCTCTTTTTAATTTTTGGATTTCATTCTGTCTTCCTGATAATGTTTTTTAAATGGTGACTTGCCTGTGTCTTGTTAGCAACTTTCGTGTCGAAGAGCTGGCAACAGTGTTGGGCATAGAACAGTAAGCAGTAAATATGTGTGCAAGATCAACAGGCATGACTGTAACGTGTGTATCACTTGAATTGTTACTTCAATACTGGCCCCGACCCTGAATAGGCATGGGTCACTTTGTACAGAGCGGTGCCGTTAGTTCCAAAGAATGTGTCCGGAAAGAGTTCTGCAGGTTGGAGTACGTACTGTGACTGACAGCATCCACATCGCCAGTTCACGCACTCTTACATCGTAGCAAGCAATGGAACATTAGCAGAAGGCAGGTAGCAGCGGACAAAGGCTTGCTGAACACTGTGACGAGTCACGGGTCTTCATGCTGCGGGAAAGTCTGAATTCCCTCGCTTGTCGGAGATCCCCGGAAACGGACTGTTATGGACACATTGTGACGTGGTGATGCAGTTTCGAGGTCAGCGAAGTGAAGTGCAGCGAAAGAACACAGCTGTTTCAGAGTGACCAGGCAGCTTCGAAGAAGGGATAACGAAGTGCCGTTGTTGGTGAAGGACGTTGCAGGTAAGTGATTTGCAGGTTGCACTGCTTTACTGTACTCTACATGCTTAGGCTAGGTTAAAGCTGTGCCAGACCGCATTGTGTTGGAATCGCAAATAGCTGGGCTTACAAAACATACAAACAGTAGAGTTAGTTCGTTCTCTGCTCTGAATCGCGATTGCGTTTCAATATTATCGTTATACTTTTATGATAACCCTTTAAAACAATGGTTAGTGTATATACCACCTGCTCACAATTCACAGGGTGTATCAGTTTCGCATGATCCCCAGAATAAACGCCACTGGCCGGGCGGTCCGTGATTACGTTGTATTTACGTTTTGCACGAAGTATGGATGAATTATTTTATTTACCTGAACCGCAGACTGAAAATTCGAGATAACTTTATCTTCTGTAGACTAACTCCTGCAGTGTAATGTTTGGCAATTTGGAGCTCTTCCGTTCGAATTCGATCCTGCATACCGTTTGTCATTATGAGGTGTTAGCGATGTTTCAGGCTTCCGCCGCTGTGTCGTCTTCAGGTTTTTCGGATGTTATGAAGCGTAGATTTGCAGTAGGTTGCCGAAATTTCGGAACAGCCTATCGGTTCCATCTTCAAGGGTCAAACAGATCCTCCATCTTTTCCCATTCCACTCACATAGTTTACGTAGTACAAAGCGTCGTTTAATACACCAGACATGAGATTTGAGAGTAGCATGGTGGTGAATATTGAACCTGTGGTCGTCTGGGATTTGACGCAGTTTTCGCGCTATAGTGCTCTGAATATGTAGACATGATGTTCTCCCGGAACGCTGGTGCCGCCACACTGCACGGTATTACAACCCGGAAGCTAGAAGTGGGTGTCTTTTGCCTTTTTTTGTCTATTCTGTAACTTCTCTGTTTGACGTACCGTGACGGCAGTGACGCAGGTTCGCGAGTGTAGGAGCAGGAGGCAACAGGTCTGGCCTACGTGCTTTCGTCGTTGCAGGAAATGCAGTGACAAACCTCTCTGTCTGATTCCGGTGGTCTGTCCATTCACCGGTTTTCGCGACTGCGAATGTTACTCGGATGTTTGTCTGCTCAGCTGATCGTGAACTGACGCGACCCGTTGTCCCAGCCACTAGTTCTCGACAGCTATATCGTCATTTATCGCGCAACTTCCGCGTGCTTCTCGTGCCAATGTATCACGCAGCCTACTGCCTATTAGTTCGAAGGTATCGCGCTGTTGCCCCACGCACATCTACCGTGCGTACTACCGTTTACATATAAATTATAACGTATCGCGCAACGTACCGCTCTAGCGGCAGTGTATTGCGCTAGCTACCGGATACATCTAGCAGTAACGTGTAGCGCAACTTGGTGCGTACGTCTACCAGCCTTGTATCGCGCATCTTACCCGTTCGTTCTTCACTTGAAATTGTGGAATCTGTAAATCGCAGTCCGGCTTAAGGCCCAAGGAATCTCTGCCGGTGTTCACCGGGAGGGGACCTGCCACTGGTGTAGATGTCATAACCAAATGCCACAGAAATCTGTTGAGTGATTCAGAGGAGCGGACACACGCCGCTTGGCGTAGATGGGTTGTTCTGCGCCCGGGGCGAATAATTAGTTGCAGCTCGTAACGGACATTTTGAATTTAAAAAAAAAATGGCCATTTACTGAATTTCCTTGCATTTGGCTCAGTAATGTAAAAATTGTTGATGCACTTTTTTATTTAAAGTATCAGTTTTCCCGTCCACTGTAGCTGCAGTTTAGCTGAGTACGAAGAGTTCATAAATCTCCCCAACACAACCTTCTGTTTCGTTTCCATTTATTATGTCTGCTGCTGTAAAAAGCCGCATCTTGGGTATTTATTGTTGGGATGAGCTCACTAAATTAACTCTGTCGGGCCAAACAGCGAGGGTCCAGTTTTCGTGAGGAGCAGAAATTTCTGTTGTGTCCAGTACGTCCCTATCAGTGTGAGAACCCCTCCATACACCTATCGAATTGACATATGAGGCTCTTTCCCTTGGAGTAAAACGGATCTTGAAGCTTACCATTCATCTCAGTCTAGTGTCGAGGCCAAGACTAAGGCGAACTTAAGGGGGGACACGCCTCTTCATATGTTTAGTGTGCATGACGCATGATTACTAACCTTTTAAAACGTTGTGGTTAGTTTATCCATCACCAGCTGTAACATTAAAAAGTTAGGCATTATAACGTAACTTTGTGCCGCGTTTCCGCAATACTTACACCTCCTCGGCCGTCCTAACGGCTGATATCATTTCACTCGAACAGAACGTTTTTTGGCGATTTAATATTGCCGGCACGTACTTAGGTCTCCATGTCCGATTGTGACCAAATTTCGAGTTTCTCAACAGATTTTAATGGAAGTCACCAATGTGGGATTTAACGGAAATGCGTCCATTGGTAGCCGAGCTGATACATGTGAACATACATGGCGAAGGTAATAGGCACTTTTCGCGAGTATGCGAACACAACTTACAACTCGTTTGCCCACAGAGTGTGTTTGTGTGTGATGTATGATTCCCACAGTAAACAGCATTTATTTCCCTATGCACCACTACTAATCGGTCGTTGTAATAGAAACACTTTGTTTTCTGCGAGGTACGAAATGTATCTTTATTAAAGCGTAGCTTCCTTTCAGTCTTCAAGGGCCGTGCCATGGCTGATGTGGTTTAATCGCCTACCTTCACCGTGGAGGCCCAGGTTCGATCACGGGCCACATCATGTAAGGTTATGGTGGGTAGAGTTGCACTGGGGTGGGTTTGTCTCCGAGTACTTCGGTTTTCCCCTGTCATTGTCATTTCACCAACGGCCCCATTTGTAGCTGCATCACAGTACTGCTATTGACAGAAGAATAAACGGGCGAAGCCTGGGTACCCTCGCACAAAGGAAATGCTATTTCGGATGTCGGAGCTGCATTGGACTGAACAAGTACTTTCACTTTCTTTTGTCATTCTGCGATAATTGACTTTACAGATGAACTCCGCGGAACTACACATGCAGGCCGACTATGCAGAAGCTGCTGTTGTAACGTGACATGTGACAATACGATGCTTTCATTTTCTTACGGCGTGTATTTAGCGAGTCTCAAGGAGTGGGTTTGCCTGACCCATATAACATTGCAAAACAACATTCACAGTTCCTTTCACCGAGCGCACGTGCAGGCTGCGACGCCATGTTACAGAGCCCTCCTTGGATTTCCTAACAGCTTATTCAATTTGTTGCCTGTTTGTTTTTGTGGCGTCTGTAACTTTGTTGTCAGTGGCTGAGGTGTCATATCGTCGAATGGTAGGGTGTGCAGTGGGTGATGAATGGGAAGGAATGTGGAGGGAGCGAGTTGTGGGCAAAATTATGTCACTGTCTACGTTTCCTGAAACGAAAGACTGAAACGACAAAACCCCTGCGGGTCGGTGTCGCGGAAGTTCCTTACGGAACTGCTGACTCAGAAGCCGCGATAAGATAACCCTGAGCAAGTGTAATGCATGCAGTTCAGGTGGTCACAGTGTACTGTGTGACCTCACACGTAGCGGTCATGCAGATAACCCCCCCCCTCCGACTGTGTGATAATGTGCAGTCTGGTCAGGCCTGTCGCGCGGTGATGCATGAGAATGGCGCACTGGTACTAGGGTCAAGCCGTAGGGGAAAATTGAAGGAACCCGGATGCAAACCTGATCCAGTGTCGAAATACGAAGTATACTGTCAAACACAACACTTTAATGCCATAAAATGGTGTGCCGCATGTTTCGTTTCATAAGAACCATCATCGGCAGTTTTTTTACAAAAGGTTAAAAACACAAGTACATTGTCATGTGTTACGATGTACAGTATCCGTTATTCTTGTCAGATTGTAATGAAACTTGAACTTTCTTGACAGGTTTTCGAAAAATACTCCAATATTAAATTTCATGAAAATCCGTCCATTGGGAGCCGAATTCCGTGCGGGCGGGCGGGCGGACGAACCGACAGACATGACGAAGCTAATAGTCGCTTTTCGCAATTTTGTGGTCGCGCTTAAAAATGTGAAGGAAAGTTCTTGAGCAAAAGCGAGAGTGCGGTATTGCAGAAAATGATGAAAACGTTGAAGAAACCGTTACCTGTTTCTTGATTGTTTTAGTACTGCACACGCACTCTCCGACTTACGCAGTAGTTAAAGTTACAGACTGTCTGTGCCACGTGGAATTGAGTATGCACATTGTCAACTGGATGTGCATATGCAAGGGAGTCTCGTTGAAATCCAAAGTCCAACACTGTGGAATCTGATCGACCGCGGCATGACAGCCCCGCCGCCTGTGTTATCGGCCAGCATTATTCTTCCTCCGCCTTCGTCTCATTGCACTTTTGTTCCCGCGATGGAAATATTCGACGTGCTTTTCAAACATGTTCGGTTCGTTTTACCTTTTTAAAAACTGGGGGCCTGAAATCGCCGAATTGAAATTGTGTAAGTCCCCCCCGATGTCTGTGTCAGTTTCTGGAGCCTGGCTCGTATTTCTGAGACATGGCGTAACTGAATGCTAAATAGTGTTGCATTGAGTGGGAACTCCCCATTTGTTTTGTGCTGACTGGAGGCATGATTAGGTAGTTCTGCCAGCGATGCGTCATTTTATGCAATTGTACGTGTAGGCCTGTGCATGTTACGCGAGTTCGTTCGTCCGTCTTGACGTAATATAATGGAGACAGCAGATTCGCCTTAAAGCGGCCGCACATTTCTGCCAGACTGCATGGCTTCACGTCCCAGAAGACAATCTTCTTCTTCGCCTTCTTCTGGTGCTGTTGTCCATCATGAACCTACGCCTCGTCTTCTATTGTCAAAGCCCGGTTGCAGTTGTTAGAAGCCTCTGACACTTAAAAATGTTATGGAGTTCTACAACGCCACGTTCAGCCCCCTACACGGAGGACCAGGGTGTCCCTTTTCGTCTGGATCGTCATCAACTTTGGCTTGTCCGGCGTGGGAGGCGTACCAGTGGCGGCGTTACCGGTGGCAAGTCCCGCCAGTACGCCACAGTAGTGATGCCTTCGCCGCAGGAGGGACAGTCATCATCTTAGATGTTATTGTAACCTATATTAGTACCGGCGATCCATGTGAAACTCTGGATCCTTCGAACACTAGACGTTGGTATTCTGGTTATTAGCGTTTGTTTTACATCAGTTTTAAAATATTGTCTAATTCCCCAAGTTGTCTCTTTTGAGGTTTTCTGGTTTAAAAAATGTTAGACCCTTTCTACGTTTTTCATTTCTTCCCTGAATGCTGAATGCCGAACATTTTCTTTTTTGTGTAATTACCACAAGAATAAGAAAAAATTAATGCAGCTGTATCATACAAATTGAGGCCAGTTTAATATTATAGGCCCACTGCCATAGACGTCTGTCC
>Ga0123357_10006026_pt1 | contig 14661 bp, 11 predicted proteins | sample TergutEmb28metaG_FD_89873 | JGI IMG/M metagenome (GOLD analysis project Ga0123357, IMG submission 89873) | Embiratermes neotenicus P4 segment gut microbial communities from Petit-Saut dam, French Guiana - Emb289 P4 | ecosystem: Host-associated > Arthropoda: Insects > Digestive system > Gut ...
AAGTACTCCCCTTTTGCACGAATACAGCGGTCCCAGCGTTTCTGCCATGCTTGGAAGCATCCCTGGAAGTCCCTTTTTGGAATTGTGTCAAGTACCCGCTGCGATTCCTCTTGAATCTCTTCATTGGTGTTGAATCTTTGACCCTTCATCCGAAGCTTCAGCTTCGGGAAGAGGAAAAAGTCACAGGGGGCCACATCGGGTGAGTTTGGGGGATCATTGTTATGTTGTTCTTGGCCAAAAATTGTGAAACTTTAAAGGACCTGTGAGTTGTCGTGGTGGATAATGAGGTTCTGGTTTTGCCATTTCTGTGGCCTCTTGCGCCGCACATTTTCACGTAACCTTGTTAGAACATTACAGTAGAAGTCTGCATTGACCATCATTCCAGGTGGGACAGATTCCCGGTGTATGATCCCCTCTTGGTCAAAGAAACAAATGAGCATCATCTTCAATTTGCTTTTTTGCATACGTGCTTTTTTGGGTCTTGGAGACCCAGGACTCTTCCATTGCGAAGATTGCAGTTTTGTCTCTGGGTCATAAGCATAAATGATGCTTTCATCGCCTGTGATGAAGTTCAAGAGGAGTGTGGGATCGTTTATCACAGTTTCCTTCAATTCCTAACAGATCGCTACTCGACTGTCTTTCTAATCGTGGGTCAACACTCTCGGCACAAACTTCACTGCAATCTGATGCATGTTCAGCTGTTCTGTGAGAATTCGCTGACAAGATCCATGACCAGTTCCAACCTCTGCACAGAGATCGTGTGTGGTACGACGACGATCCTGGTTGACAGCCGCCCTTACCTGTTCCAATTTTGAGGGTGGTGTTGCCGTGCTTGGCCAACCTGATCGATCATCATTAGCAGTTGAAGTTCTGCCATTCTTGAAACGTCCAAACCACTCAAAAGTTCGGCTATGGCTCATGCATAAATCACCAAAAGCCTGTTTCAACATTTCAAAAGTTTCACTTCCCGTTTTACCCAATCTTACACAGAACTTGATGCACACCCTTTGTTCGTCAACTTCCACCATACCACTGATATCAGAAAATCGCAGACGGCTGATGCAATACACACATAAAAACACGTGCAACAATCAAACGCTTCCACTTCCAACCACGCCACTCAGCACACTCACTCACAAGACACCACCGCAACACACCCTAGCAGGAAACTCGTGAACTACAAGCGACTTGCATGTTATGAGCATTGTCCTGGGACTTTTGGATACACCTTCGTATGGCTTAGGGTTGCTGTGCCTGTAAGTTCTTCTGTCAGTGGTCTCCATGTACATACTTTCTTTGCCTATGTACATACATACATTCTGACAATTAGTATGTTGAATGTAGGTGTACAATATGTCCTCATTTTCCTGGACCCATCCTATTTGCAGGTAATGGGACATCAGCGTGGGAGGAATTTTTCAAATAATATCAGTCTTGAGTTTTCATGCATTACACATCATTTAAACATTCATACCCCATTTTTATTATATGTATGAGGCTCTTGAAAAGTAATGCATGGCAGTGTTTTATGTTTTGTGTGGGAATTGGTGTATGTAATGGAATAAAACCACAATAGGTAACTTCTTGAATTGGTACTGTGCATCCCTATGCAGTTATTCCTCTGCATAATCACTGTTGTGGTGTAAATGCTTCCACCAACATCCAGGTACTTTCATAAGTCTGCCACGATAATATTTTACAGCTTTATGATGGAACCAGAACTTAATGGTTGTCCTCATGTTTCTTTGTTTGGGAAAGAAACAGTGATTAATCAGTGAAAACAGGGGTCAACTCTTAGCATATGTCACAGCAGTTTTGTGTGGCCAAGCATTGTCATTTTGAAGGAGTGGCTGCTCCATGTGAGGACACACTCTTATAACATGTGATTTCAGTGTCCTGGTGATGTACAGTACTGCTCAGAGTAAATAGTTGTTCCAGTAGGCATGAATTATCAATGCACAATTCCTTGTAACATCCCCCAAAAATTGTGAGCAGACACAAGTGATCAGCATTGATGTCTAAACATTCCTCACCATAAACAGCTTAAATTCCCTGATGAATGTCAATTTGAGACATTTTCTGAAGCAGGAGCTTTTTGCTGTTTCATTCACTTGGATTTGCATACCTTAAATTTCACCATGTTTATGAGCATAGTTCAGAGCCCTGTAGCAGCAGAAGTTTGCACACGTGCATGTTGAGGGGGGGGGGGGCTCAGGGGAATTGATTGCCATTGCCAGTGAATTTTTAATCCTACTTATGTTTCTGTTCAGTAAAACAAAAAAGGGAGGCATTACTGTGTGGTGTCCCTTCATAGGTATTAACAATAGCATGTTGTGAATTGGCTTGTTGTAAAGTATTAGTGCTGATGTGTCTGTGGGACTTTAAATCAAGGATAAATTCGTAGAGGACAAATTTTATTACTTGAAGCAAAAGGTGACATTGGTGACTGTTGGTAACATTGCTGTCCTACCAGCATGAATGTGTATTTCTGAAATTTAAAGCTTGTTTGGGAATTTCAGTTTTAGCTTAATAGACAAGTGGAGCTGTTTTATGTCTGTTATGCTGTTATATCCTCATTATGTAACTCTGTGTGCATAAGGTGTTAATACAAGCAGCCTTGTTTGAAATGGCATTGAATTATATTCATTTTATGTGTATCAACCCATTGGAATGCAATTGGAATTTGAGTGGAAAAATTCAGGACCGCATTCTTAGGCCATAGTTTTCATTGAGAAGCCTTTAATGATGTTCCTTCTCTTACACATGTATGTATTGCGTTGTGTGAGAGAATTGTGACTTCTCTGAATGTGCACACCATTAAATTGAAAATGTCTTGACAATGTAAGTGGTGTTGTTACATAGAGATAACGTCAGTGTCAAGGCTGCAGCACAGACTGAACTGAGGGTTGTTCTTGAAAACTGCATAAAGACAATTATTTTGGCAGCCATTGCTGGTTGCAGATGTGTCAGTAACTACAAGAATATGTTTCTGCAGTTGGGCAGAATGTCAGCTGTTTGTATTTATCTATACCGAAGAATATTTGTTTTAAGCTATCAGAATAAATTCTGAAATTACTATTATTATGGAATAGGTCTGCTTTGACTCTGAGTATTTTGTTTCTTTTATTTTAAGATTGGTATGAAAATAATTTTATGAAAAGAAGTATTTGAGAATTAGCTTCACAGCAGTGTAGAATGATAAAACACTCTTGTCTCACTAATGGTTGTTCATATTGAGAGAAAACTATGTAATCTTTTTTGTTGGCAGTGTCTTCATGGAGTAGTCTAGCAAACTACTGTAGATGGAGGTTTGCACAGACTTTGAATGAAGAACCAGTAGCCACTGAAATGGCAAAAAGTAGTTCACCCGATGTGAAGAATAAAGCTGGAGCAAAAAGCTTTTCATGTGAAGTGTGTGGCAAATTAATGCATCACTGGAAGTCCTTAGACCTACACATGAAGATACACAGTGGAGAAACTCAGTGTCATTTGTGCCACAAAGTGTTGAATCGGTCTTATGCGTTGAAGCTGCATCTTGTTAAAGTACATGGAATTTCTGCACAGTTGCATCCAAACATGTAATACTGCTTCCTGGTTAGAACTGTCTTATTAACTGCACAGTTGTTGTGAATCCATTGAACACCTCTTGAAATACAGGTAGGGATGTAGTTCAATTATTTGCTGTGCCTTTTGTGCTTTTCTTCAGTATGTGGTATTTTTGCAGATAATCACTACTCTTATTGTAGAAGAAGGTATCTAATTTTTACCATAGATCCACACAGAGCTCAAACCTTTGAGATTGGAGTCTTTATTTTCTTTGGTGCTTATAACAGTAGGAAAAATGTTGTCAGCAATCAGATTATTCAGAATTTGTTTTTGTTATAGTGACAACCAGTTCATTGTATGTAAGAGTTGAGGCTCTTGTGGCAGTGAGTGAAGGTACCACCTTCTAGGACGTAACACCTTGTAGTCCATTAGAAATTGACTAGCATTTGAGAGGAACCTACTGCTTTAATACCTTTAAAGTTGGAAATTAACCTTCTGTAATGTGCATCAGTCTAAACAATGATTGCATGTAGTCTGTCCCCAGATACCAGTTAGGCACTTTCTTGTGCAGCAGTTATCTTTGTTATCATACCAACATGACAGCATTTCAGGTAGTGAAGAGAATGTTAGACACTGTACAATGGATAAAATTCAGCTTATAAACCATACTGCCTTTTTTTGGGGGGGGGGAATAAATTCACCGTGCAGATTTCATACTAAGTTACTGTACATATTGTGTCTGCTTGCCAACTTATGTGCTTTGTCACAATTTGACTTGACAGCCTACCTTTGGCAAATATTTCTAGTCTGGATTCGCTCCATAACAGCAGTAAAACAAAAGAGATGGTTAAAATGCAGTTGTAGTACATGCAAGCGTTCACTGTGGTTTAAACGGGTTGAGGTTGATATGTGTAGGCATGAGTAATTTCTGATTGACTTAAGTCATTTCTTTGAGTTCGGCACTGGTAATTTTTTAATATATCACATGTCATTGGTTCATGACCTTTGTAGTCAGAACACGAATTTGCTTGTCCAAACGTAATCACCTAACACACTTTATTTAGGTGTTTCTTGCACTTGGAATTGTGAACTCAGGAAGTTTGTGGCAGCATGTTGGACCAGTATTTAAAATTTTGCTAACAGTGCTGTTTCACTTCTACACCGATAACCACAGAACATGCGATTTGACATGATTATCATAACCACACCCCATTACTAACTATTACTTGAATAATGTTGCAGACTGTTGCAGCCTTTGTTTAGGGTTGTGAATGTAAAATTATTTCATTTATTACAGATAGCTTTTCTAAAGTCATTTGTAATACCTAGTTTTCCACTTCATGATTACATCCGCACTGAATTTGGCTGATTGATTATAAAGTCCAAAGTTACAGTGTTCTGCAAATCAAATTGGCATTATTTTCACTGAAATCAGTTTTTCACTTCCATGTACATCACCCTTGCATGTATTAAATTTGAGATTTTCACAGTTGTGAAAATTTACATTGTTTTTAGGAATATGGTGTCTTATAGTCTTTTAGATTCTTACTACCATTTTGGATGGTCCTGCAGCCTTATGTCTTTTACCCTAAAGACTGCATTGCAAACACCCTCCGTCTTTTATCTGTTAATGTAGCTTTAAAGATTGGAGCTGTTGATGTTGTTGACAGTGCAGTGTGCCATATTTTCTATGTAATAGTGAAATGTACTGAACTGTTGTATTCACATCTTTTGTTGACATTGTTAAGTTATGTGAAAGGCATCATTTGAAAAACTGTCGCACGTTATGTGTTCCAGATAATTGTGTACTGTTATTAGTTTTGTGTGAATATTTTTGCATTTCAGTAATCATGTCTCAATTTAGTGTTAGCTGAGAATTGGAGTGCTTGCTGAAATGCCTAAGATATGTAGGGGGTTGTTAATTTCTCATTGTTCGACACCATACAAAGTTAATAGTAACAGCTCAGATCTGCCTGTTTTAAAATATTATTACAGGATCAAACCTGTAACATGTCAGATACTGCATTATCTGCATAGCTGGTTTTTGCTTTTTATTGTTTTATCATTCCATGCTTGACATATCTGTGGTAGTAACAAACTTGCCTGACTACTGGTTGTAATATCTTACATCTGTGAGAGTGATTCCTGTTGTGACTTTCATAAATTACGTGCTTATGATTGTCCTTATATATTTTTGTGTGCAAGCAAACTTCCATGTCGTTGGTATGTTACACTGACATCAAATGTAACTATTCTGGAAAAGGTAATGAATTATTAAATAAACGTAAGATGTCTTGACCGTGTGTAAAATTCATGTGTATGTCATGTACGATCACTTCATTTGTTGCAACATGTGGCTGTGTTCTTGGATAATTGCAGTGACTCATCATACTTTACATGCATTTCATACTACGACGCTATTAGACACATCGGGGTAGTTCAGTGGTTGAGTGTTGTTCAGATGAAAGAGTTTTCATTGTTATTGAGGCAGGTGTCCCATTGACACACCAACCAATGGATCCCCTTTACAGAGATTTCCCCGGCCCTTGTCTGAAAATGTTGCACTGCTGTGATTTTAGTGGCTTCATCTGACCCAAATCTTTTTTACCGTCTGTGCTTCCATATGAGGTGAGGCACATTGATGTTTCATGGCGACATGCCTGGGCTTAATGGGATATAGTCCACCTGGAGCACAGCATGCCCTGCACCATGTGGGTCACATGGAAATGAATGATGTGTGGCTTCACACCCCTCCACATGGCATGTTGCTTTTGCATCATGTCTTACAAAGGGTGTCATGAGGGTTCCATGGTAGCATTGGTAGTGCTGTCTGTTGCTCATAGTCAGGGCCCAAGGAATGCCAAAGCAATGTATGTGACCAGGTTTAGGTGGGAAAAGTCTAGGCTGTAGTGTTGCAGCAGCATCCCAGACAGATCTTTGTGGAAGGGATCCCTCAACAATTATGCTTTTCTATCAGGCCATCATGTGGTCTGAGCCTCAGCACCCATGGAGCTGTTGTTAACAGTCTCTTTTCTTTTACCCAGATCAACCTTCTTTGCCAGTAACAGTCCCCAAAGTGGTTTCATGTGGAGAAACTTCATATCAATAATCTGAAGCATGTGGTATGTACCATAAATTAATTGACTGATTACGAATTAAGTGACCCCTGAGATTGGAGGGTGGAATTTTTTCTGTCATCCTGTATCCCAAAGACTCCCTGAATAGCAGAGTTCTCGGCTCATTCTGCACCGTTGGATTTGTGCTTCCTTGTCTTGACATGTGAAGCAAATGTAATATTGCTGCTTTAATCTTGTAGATAAAGATGCTGGATGGAATTGGTTGGTACTGCAGTGTACTTTGCTCGTTGTATTAGTCACATCTGCACGAAACAACTACATTCACGCTGTAGAATAGTGATGACATCATATAGGACATGAATAGATGTAGAATTGGAAAGGAATGTTCATAAATTAACCTCTACTCACATTTGGTGACATTTTGTACCTGTTATATTTGGATGGCTCAGAATTTAGAGAACAGCTCATTTGTGGTCAGTAAAATAAACAAATATCAGCGGATTTTTATGTTACAAAGAACAGGGCTAAAATGCTGCCTCTGGAAATGTGATGCATTGGGCATATACTTGGTTGGCGGGTGTTTCGAGCTAGTCATATCTCTGAGTTCACTATCATACAACACCCTGTCCCACAGCAGCTTTTATTGTGCCAATTGCTTTGACATGTGTGCATTCCTTTAGGAAACAGGATGCAGATATATGTGTTATAGTTGGAACTGTGTGTTGATACTTCGATGTCATGTGTGCCACTGTAGAGTAAGCTAGGTTGTTGGAATCCATGGTGGATCCAGGAAATTTTAGTCACTTATGATTATGAGTTGAATTCATTCCCCCAGGATTGCTTTGGGAGTGTTCAGGGCTGTTAGAGTACCCCCCAGAAAATTCCCTGTAGCTGTCTCAATACTTGCTTTTCTGAAGTTTTTTTTTAGTCTTGGGTCTGATCACTAAAGGGTATCATATACAGAGGTAAGGAGTTTAGAAAAATGTAAGCTTGCATACATATCATATTGAATCATGAGCATACTGAGAGCGATAACAATCACATGGCATGCCAGCTGACAGTCTGCATAGTAGAAGTGTTGCAAATCTTATTGAAGTTTGAAGAGGGAAAAAGGAAGATGAGAAGAGGACTATCTGAATAAACAACACTGGTCGCACATTGTTGGATACCCATAATTACCGAGGCTACTGGGGGACAGGAAGAACACCCAGCAGAACTCTCCTTAAGGTGGTAGTTGGCCAGTGCGTGTGCCAAGTTGTAAGGAAGTTTGGACCTCGTACCATGTGACACACATGCTGTGTTATTTGGTGCTAAAATGTTTAATGACTGATGTGAAAGACCAAGGCAGAAAGGTGTATCACATGGATTTTAGGGCAGTAGGTTTGCTTGTACTGCATTATTTAATAACCCTGTCAGTTGTTTAGAATAGATGGCATGGGTGATGAATGAATGAATGAATGGGTGGGTGGGAGGAGCATTGGTAGAATGATGTTGATGAAGGAAGATCGAAGTACTGAAAGAAAAACCTGTCCCTGTACTATTTTGTCCACCACAAATCTCACAGTGGATCAAACCTGGGTGTCCTCTGTGACAGCCTGGTGACTTAGTTACAGCTACGCACAGCCTAGGATGTACTTGTTATTGATACAGATCTTTTTTTAACTTTTATGTTCTAATACCAGGCTATTTTATCCACATTAGATGCATACAGTTTGTCACCTACATGTGGCAGTTTTCCTAAGTTATGTTCACTTTTTGTTTGAATTTTTAATTAAACTTCAACGATGATATCTTGGGGGCTGTTTTAAATTGCGCTCTGTCCGTCCTTGGTATATAATTTAAGTGACGGCAGGTCTGCTATTGCAGTGTTGTTTGTGTGTCTTCTGAACTGTATGTTAATCAGTGAATAAATTTATTCTGATACAAGAAGACCACACAAGAGCATATTTTACCATCTGTTGATGACCAAATTGTAACAGATCCTTGGGCGTGAAGATTATTACATCTTAGATATGAATTAAATTTTTGCTTGCTTGGTCAACAGATTAGGTACATGAAGCATTCACTTACATAAAACTGGTCTCCTGAACACTGCTGAACACCATACCATAGTTGGTTTTAATGTCTTGTAAGGGTCAGTATGTGCTGGCTACACTGATTGTAAGAACACCTGGTTGTGGAAACTGCGGTGTGACAAATTTACATAAAATTTTTTTGTACTAATTATGCGTTATTTTGAAATTTCTGGAATAGGATATAAAATGAGGAACATTGTTAAACCATCACAAGTGTTTCATATGAATATGTGATACTGAATTTTGTGTGATTTGATTTGAACATGGAACTTAACATTTGGTTCACAAAGGAGATTTGCTGGTTGTATGGTTAGACCTTTGTGTAAGCATCAACCATATTTGTATTTGAGAACTGCCGTGGTTAATGTGTCAGCTGCATATTTCTTTGGATTTGTAAAGGCAATTTATTTGGAGTGTTCATGGTTCTCACAGTGTTGACAAAAATTAAGATCTTCAGGATATCACGCCATGTTAACTGGTCAGTACGTAACCAATTTTGGATGAACACAGTGCTTTTGTCTTCAGGGTCAGTGGTCAAAGATTGAAAATTAAGGCATTGTGCTTTTACATAATGTTAGCAACTCTTTGTCTGTTGACATGTTATAATATCCCAGTAGACTTGTAGCTTCACGAGGTACTGTCTTGGACAATAAAATACTTCCATTACTTCCGACAAGTTTGTAGGTAACTTGGGGGATTGAATCTGATTATTACACAGCTCTTGATTTACAGTAAATAATTTATATTCCAGTTGATTAAAGTCACTTGCACAAAACACAGTTGGAAAGCATGGAGTTGTGAAGATGAATGTGCTGTCTCAAACAACTCCCCATTTCCTGCAGGTTGGACCAGCCAGATGGGACAGATTGCTATTGTGGATACTGCGCGCTTGGTTATGAAGGACCTAACCAAGACATTTGCATGTGAGGTGTGTGCTAAAGTGTTCAAGCACCCAGACTCATTGCGCCAACACCACAAGGCTCACACTGGTGAAACAAAGTGCCCAGTCTGCTACATGGTGATGAGCAGGAAGTACGAACTCAGAGTTCATCTTCGAAAACGCCACAATATTATACAGTGATATGAATCTCCTGTTCTTCAGAAGTTTATTGACATCTGAGGCTGCCACAGGACCTTATGTAGTTCTGTACAGTACTTGTGTTCCTATGATGGTTTTGTTCATGATAGTGAGTTGTGAAAATAAAAGAAAATAGTTTTTACAGTCTGGTAAGGTTGCTTTTCCAGCAGGTTGATTTGAAGTGTGTCATAACTGGTTCTCACAGTGGTGAATGTGACGTACAGTCTTTGTGGATGTGATGCTATGTAGTTTTTGGATGAACCTGTAAATTCCATCTTCACGGCAGAAGAATTACTCCTCTGTCCTGAAAGTGCAGGCAACAGATTTGTCTTTGAAACTACATTAAATCATTATATATATATATATATATACACACACACACACACACACACACACACACACACTATAATCATAATAAATGAAGATACTGATGGGGGTGACAGATGTGTGTCTGTTGTGCATGAACGATCTTTGTGGTATAATTTTTGTGAACTTCGTGTAATATAAGTAAAAGTTCTGAATTATTACAGTGTTTCCCGATTTTCTCTGTAATGCTTGTCAGAATTACTTTCAAATTATTGTAAGGTAAGTTATGAATTTTTTAAATTTTGGATAACCTCTGTGTAAAATGCAGTACTTTTATCTGGAATGTGCACTTCCACTTTTAACATGATGCTGCACCATCTGAACTGTAATGACTGTTGGACGTTTGAATTATGCTCTGTTGTGCACACAGCAGTTGTGCTACATTCTGTTGCAGTAGTTGTAACAGATGTTGACCTGTTCATTTTGCAAGATAATGTATGTGCAAGAGTAACATGCATTTATTGAAATATTGCATTAGATACACATGTGAACACCTTCACACATGCGCACGCACTTGCCATGCATTGTGCATGTTCAAAATTTAGTCATAGTGACAACAGGAGGAAGTAGGATAAATCACGCAAGTATGTAACAAAAATACAAAATTTGCAGTATGAAGTTTGTAAGTATTTTGCCTACGAACTTCATATACTGCAGACAGTTCGTTATGTACAGCTTATAATTTGACGAGTCATTTTTTAACATTAGAAATTTCTCAGCATAATAAAAACAATGTAGTACTTTCTTCATGCTGATATAAATGACCCATATGATTCTTCATGGTTGGCTAGTTTTGATTGTGAAGTGCACAATGTGTTGAGGCCGGCACTTATATTTTTCAGCTTGAGAGGCTGACATATGGTTGATGATATGATTCTTCCAGGTCATGTGGTTATGAGTTTTTAAACCAAGCAATTTTGTGTTTTATAATCTTCTAAATGTTTTTTATTGTAGTCAGTCATTAGTGGATAGTGTTAAGAATGATTTGTTACAAATTTCTTTATATTTGTTTCGTCCACATTTGGGGCAGGTTCATTGGCTGTGAACCGTTTACTCATTTGAGAAAGTATGATGTTTGACATTGGAAAGAATCATTTTGACAAGGAATTATGATGCTGGTATCACCAGAAGGTTCGAATATTATTGTTGTTAATATGGTATTTGTTGTTGGAGGAAGTAAGGGTCCTAGACCTGACCACATGCTTTATTGTTCCCAAGCCTGAGAAAAAACTCTAACATTATTAGATGATATTCATTCCCAGTTTTTGTTCCCTAAGGATTTGAACCAGTTAGCACCTGTTCGTTGAATATCATAAAAAAATGTTATTTAGCTAGCAAGATTTCATGATTTACACAGCACATTGCTTTGGATAAATCACAGAAAATTCCTTCAGCATGCCTTTCTTTTTGGTTAAGAGATTAAATGCACTGCCTGTTAGCTTGTAGGTGGTATTTTCAGGAGATAGAAACCAAATTGTTCTGGGAGTAATGTGTGACACAGCCTTTTGAACTGTTTAAAAAAACATGCATGTGATTTGTCGTAAAGCTTCATCTAAATTTGTATACTGTGTTTTAGTATGCACACCTCTACACGGACAGGGAAAATGTGTGTCCATTGAGTGATTACATACATGGCCTAGTGCTTGAATTGGGAACAACCTTAACAAATCAAAATTCTGTTCAGGAAGAAATTAAGAGCAGATAGAAGTCGGGAATGCTTGCTGTCATTCTGTGCATAATCTTTTTTCTTCCAGTTTGCTATCAAAATATATGAAGATTAAGATATACAGAGTTATAACGTTTCCTGTTGTTTTGTATGTGCATGCAGTTTGGTCTCTCACATTGAGGGAGGAGCACAGACTGAGGGTGTCTGAGAATAGGGTGTCGAGGAAAAAAATTGGGCTTAAGAGGGACGAGGTAACAGGCGAGTGGAGAAAACTGTATAATAAGGAACTTAATGATCTGTACTCCTCACCCAATATTGTTCAGGTGATAAAATTGAAAAGAATGAGATGGGTGGTGCATGTAGCACGTATGGGGGAGAGGAGAGGCGATTACAGGGTTTTGGTGGGGAAGCCTGAGGGATAGAGACCACAGGGAAGCCCCAGGCACAGATGGGAGGATAATATTAAGATGGATCTGCAGGAAATGGGATGTGCAGGTATAGACTGGAGCAAGCTGGCTGAGGATAGGGACAGGTGGTGGGCACTTTGTCAGTGCGGTACTGAAACTGCGGGTTTCATAAAATGTGGGGAATGTCTTGACTATCTGAGAACCAGTTAGCTTCTCAAGAAGGATTCTGCTCCATGGAGTAAGTATATGAATTTAGTGATGTAATTATGAAAATCATTTAAGTTTGTTGGTGCATTCACATTGTGCATAATACCTGTAAAAATTACTCCATCTCTTTTTGTGTTTGAAGAAACTGTGAAATGGATATTAATGAATTTGAGTTTCTTGATGTATTCCCAGTTTTGGCTAACATGTGGAAATACCATGCACTGTACTTGTGGAGTATCTGGCTGAACAAGTAATGTTGGAGCAGAAACTATGTAGAGATACATTTTATTTCCAGAACACTTTGTAAGTTGAGGGTTTTTGAGGCAGTTAAACAAGAGTGAGACAGTATACAACAATTGTTATGTTGTGTGTACATTCCATAGATCGCTTAGTTTTATGTATTTGGTAGAATTTTGTGCTTATCTGTTTAGGTCTTCAGTGTTTTCGAATTTTTGTGAGGGTTGCTTGAAGAAAAAATCTGACTTGGTGTGTAAATATGATTATTTTTTCTGTGGTGACATAGGGTGGTGAATTATTTAGTAATGATGGCCTGTCACCTTGTTTGGCTAGGATAGCAAGATTAATGTAGTGACCAGATCATGGTTTGGACAACGGAGGAATTGTGGTAGAATTCCTGGCAGAGGCAAGAAGTTTTTCTTTTCTGTGTGTTGTCTAGTTTGGGTTTTGGTCCCACCAAGCCTCCTGTTCGGTGAATATTTGAGGGCTTCTTCCCTGTGGGTAAAGTGGCTGGAAAGTGAAGCAAGCATCTCACCTTCATCTGGTGCTGAAATTAAAAACGAGTGGAGCTGTACCTTGATTGCTGTGTATGCCTTTATGGCATGTATGGTGACAGCTTTACCTTGTACTTTTTACCTTAACCTCCAATCTCTAATTCATTGCTTGTGTAAAGTGTCTGCATACTACATTCAGTTGCTGTGGCCAAGTTCCAGCACCCACCAGTTCACCCGGTTTAACTGGAGGGATGGCCTGAATGGAATAACATTAATAGACAAACTCATGAAGCAGAGTCCTTCTTGAGAAGCTGAGTATAGCTCAGCTGCTCATGAAACTACCGTTACTGAACCTGATGGTTTGTAGTTTTTGTATGATGACAGTACTGGATCATACCTGAAGCAAGCTGAGCCCAGCCTTTCGGAGTAATTAAACTTCAATAACACCACTCTGTTTTATGCCAGATCATTGGGGCAGTTGCAACATGTGATAAGCCTAACTTAAAAAGAGTTACGCAGTTCAGCAGTTACCATTTTTGCCCCACACATACACAGACTTTATCTCATTTTCATGCTAGTGCTTGTTTCTGTGAACTGTTGTTATTCAAATTTAATGAATGTAATAGTCGATGACCTCAACTCCTCCATGTCTTATGTACTCAAGTCAGGTCTGCAGATCATTATTTTGGTAACAGTGGTAACTTTGTTTGTGGCTTACATGACTAATTTTTAAGATCAGTCATAATCATGACTGTCAGAGGAGCCTGAAAGGTGAACACCTGATGTTTTTTCCAGTCTTTTATAGGTAGTAAATTGCAATGGGTTAGGAAGTACTCTTCTATTCTGTTTGTGAAGAGAGTTTTCTGTCCTGCTATCAGGTGCTCTATACAAATTGGTGCTGTGTTCTCCTTAATGCCTGTGGAACTGCTTGTAACCAAGGAATTATATGAGAACCATCATCATTCATTCACAAGTCTGCCTGTCGTTGAAGAATTGCTCTCATTTTCAGAGGATTTTGTAGTGTTGCATGTGGTTAGGGCATTCGTTCCTTTCCTTTGAGTCTGCAGATCCACAGGGGTTATTGCAAGGGTTCTGCAATTAGTGCTGGCCTGCCTGCTGTCAGCTACGTAATTCTTGCATGTGCACTGTCATGGATGTTCCTTTGATTATTTTTTTTTTAAATCATGGCAGCTTATCGTGTAGGAGGCATTTTAGCTTGGATTTTAGTGAAGTATTGACTAGTGTACAGTGATACCTTGGCTAACGAGTGACCCTGCTAACGAATTTTTCGGCTAACGAAGATTTTTTTCGCTGTTTTTCGGAAGCGGCTAACGAATATGGATTCGGCTAACGAATGTTTTAGTGGATGCACGCGCTAACATAAAGTAGCAAACATGAACGGTCGGGCCATTCCAGGAGCTTAAGAGAAGTTCATTCAACTTTGGACAGATTTTTGACTTCTCCTTTAGCAAAGAGACAGAGGCCAGCTACTGAAAAAGAGGAGACTT
>Ga0123357_10006028_pt1 | contig 14660 bp, 13 predicted proteins | sample TergutEmb28metaG_FD_89873 | JGI IMG/M metagenome (GOLD analysis project Ga0123357, IMG submission 89873) | Embiratermes neotenicus P4 segment gut microbial communities from Petit-Saut dam, French Guiana - Emb289 P4 | ecosystem: Host-associated > Arthropoda: Insects > Digestive system > Gut ...
ATTAATATTAAATTACAATAAAACACATTACTTACAATTTAATATGAAAAATAGCTGGGATTATGATTTGAAACTTAACTACCAGGATAATTACATCAAAAGCTCATCAAATACAAAATTTTTGGGTTTGATCAATGATGACTTCCTTATCATGGAAGGCTCATATAGACCAAATGATGTCCAAATTGAATACAGCATGTTTTATAATTCGAACGATTCAAGCTATAATGACTCCAGAAACTTTAAGAATGGTCTATTTTGCATACATACATTCAATTATGAGTTATGGGGTAATTTTTTGGGGAAATCAACAATATAGTGATAAGATTTTCAAAATTAAAAAAAGGGTGATTAGAATCATCAAAAGTTCAAGAATGAGAGATTCATGTAGGGGACTGTTCAAAAAATTAGAACTACTAACCTTATATTCTCAATATATCTTCTCAATATCAATATTTGTCATAAAAAACATTTATTTTATACAAACAATCAGACCCACGGTATTCAAACAAGATTTAAAACCAACTTACATCCACCCACAGCTAATCTAACAAAGTTCCAAAAGGCAGTGCATTACTCAGCAATTAACATTTTTAACAACCTTCCTCACAATATCAAAGACTTGGCCAATAAGATAGTGCTGTTTGGAATGCTTTAAAGAGTTTTTTACTCATGAATTCCTTTTATAATAATAAAAAATATTTTAATTATCAGAGATATTCCATTGAAAATTGAACTGACAATTGGTTTTAGGTGTTTTATTATTGTACTTTATTTATAGCTAAGATTCTTCCAATGCTTAATATATATTATGTTAGTATGTATGTGACAATGTCTATATCCACAGGATTGTATCCTAATTTGGATTTATAGAACGCAAATAAATTACATTACATTACATTACAACAACAGCAGTGCCACTCACTACAGTGTAATCCCTCTAATATATTATTAGTCACATGCCACTTATTTACTGAAAACTTACAAAGTCTCACTATAATTTATTACCAAATGTTGATAAAGCACTATGAGTTACAGGAAGTTCATGAGTTGAACCCTGACAACATCAAAATTCATCTTCAACACATCATTTATAACTGAATATAATGTACTTCCCTTCATGAAAGCAACATAGGTTTTCAATATCATACTGCCACACACCATTTCATTTACTCAGTCATTCATCAAGCACATATTTCTTAACAAGACTGACTCCAAGAAGCACTGCACTTTACAAACTCTTATCTGCTCAGCTAATATCCTGTCTGCTACAGAACCTAAAGTTTCCTTACTACATCCACAACAGCTGGCCACAGCTTGTGTCTCGTCAAGCCATTCATACCAGATCACAATTAAAGAACTAATGATTTTGTTACCTTTGCTACCTATGATAAACCAGATGAATCTAGTTCAAACCCTTCTGTTCTATCTCATTAATAGTAATTTTAGCTTCATCCTATATGAAACTAACTACACTGAAAATGAAAGATTAATCTCTTATGAGCCATTAAAGATACCAGCCAACACCTGAACCCAAGTATGCTCAGTTCTGATCTAAGACCACAACATACACATTCAGAGCTGTCAAAAAGATCTCGAATGAAATAAATGTTTAGCAGTTCTAAACGGTGTGTTAGATGAACATTTCAACCACTAAGAAGGCTTAAAACAAAGTTTATTTTATATTACAAGCAGTTTATAAATCAAGTATCAAGGGTCCCGAACTACTTCAGGTCTAAGACTCTGTGTTTAATAATTTAATCATACATATCAAAATATGACAATTTCATCCAGAGTTTAACCACAACATATTTTGCCTTAAGTCCAAAATGTAGGCACTAAAAGCATGACTTGTATGATAAATATACCTGTATAAACTGGTATGCTCCAAATTAAAAATATGAGACAAAATATAATTAAAAACTGATGTGCACAGTTCTTTCACTTTGTGGTTACATGGTGTTGAATGAAGAAAATTAACGTCATTACAAATTCTACATTGTGCAAGGAAGAAACCCTTCACAGCTTATGACAATTAAATTTCTTTGCCCATGGACGTGTGCATGTGGGGGTGGCAGGGCAGTGAGAATAGCCACTTTCTTGGCAAAAGTTTATATCACATACTACTACCTCAGTTTATAGCATGTGCCACACAGAGTTCAGTTCAGTTACATTGGTTTTCTAATGTTCTGTGTCAGAAAAAAAATGTTAATATTATTAATTCAGTAAATCTCACCTCCCCTTCTTTGAAGATGTCAGGTAATTTACACACCAAGTACTTGCGCATGTGTGCCAAAAGAGGCATATTCATGGCTGTGCATGTTAGGAACATGCTGCCCATGAGTCCCTTGGACACAGGAGCTTTATCTGGAACAAAACAGTTTATAACAGCACCCCGTAGCTGCCACCTCTCTACCTCTCCATGTAACTTTTCCTGGCACATATGACTGAAAAATTCAATTGCACGCAAACATTCAATTTCCACATCTCTTTTCGGTTGCCGTCTTTAAAACTTTGGTAACTGAACTAAACGCTTATAAAGTCATGAATGCTTACTGGCATAGGCCTGGTGACTTATAATAAAACCAGAAACAATAACACCTAGCAGTAAGCAATAACAAAACATCTACCAATCGCAATACAACTCATCTCCATTAGTAAGGTCAACTTACAAAACCCTGTCGTACTGTACTGAGACAAAATAGCAGCCATGATTATTATGAAATACTGCTAAGTCTAAATGCACAATATTAATTCAGTTATATAACACTCATTCTAAGTGAAGTTTCGAAGTAAAGATTATTCTGTCGAAAATGACAATTGTCAACATCACAGCCGTAGCCATTTTGATGACCACATGATTTTGGCTCTATTCCATTGAATGCATATATATATATATATGAGTTGCAACATTAATTACCATGTTGCACCACATGGGGAGCTTTGTATCACGCATAGCCACAACTCTACCATGTACAACACTGCAGAACGATAATAAGTTGATTTCGTGATGACAGTAGGGAAATTTAATACGTACATTCTGCTTTTTCTAAAAAGGCTGGGACCCGTCAAGGAACATTATTGCGAGACTTGAGAATCTCACAGCGGTGGTTCAAGAACACAGATAACATGACGACTGCTCGTTGCCGACGTTTCGTAGGAGCGTCAGTAACTCTGTACCAAGCACGCAATATGATTTTGGAAGACGTCTCTAGACGTAATCGAGGCGAACAGCGAGATGATGATGATATACGAATAATATCAAGAGGGCTAAACACTCCCAGCTCTTTAGAACGAACCCAAGTGTTTTCTGTGTTATTCCCGCCAGCAGGGAAATTTGCAACACGGATTAGAGAATTGAAAGTAGTAGTTCGGAAAGTTAGAGTTGATAAGCTTAGGTCCGTGATGTTCTGTTCTAAAAACACTAGGTTTCAGTGCTGCAACAGATAGCGATAGGGCTGTTTATATAATTACTTGCCAATTTAAAGTACTTGTACGACCTGACAGCTCTATCAGCGTGCTATATTCAAATATACATCACTGACATAAATAGACCATAACCTACAAGTGACGAGATGATATGTGGTCTCGCCATTAAAACCGTAACCATATTTAGATTTATAGGTATTAGCCCGTTAAAATGCGTGAAGCAGAAAATAGGATTATGCATGCGGCACAAAATGATAATTCGGAGTCTTCGAACTACCCAGAGTAAGACGAACTGCCAGAATGTTGAAAGTTACTTTCCTTATATGTGATGCTGTTTATTTTGGCATAAGTCTGCCACAACACGGCGTTACATCGCAGAAAATAGCAGTTTTCATAGAAATCGCCATGAGAACTTTCAGTCGCCCAAAGTATATTGTGTATGAGTGTTGCTGACTTCTTAAAATTGGGAAGTTTGTTGAGGTGATTTTTTGTATTTTCAGGTTTGGAACATGGAGAGTACGAATGGAAAGATCCAGAAACAGAAGACGAAGTGTATGCATATTGGTTTATTCTACGAGAGCGAATGTTTCATTATAAAATCTGCTTTTGGGTTTGATTTTATGTAATTTTTGTACACATTGGGGCTGTGTTAGTCTAGGTTATTCTCGTTATTGAGGAACCAAATTTAAGGGGTAGTGTTATGCTGAAAGAGATTATTACTTTTACTGTGAATTATTATGGAATCCAAATTTATCACAAATTTTGGTAAACTACCAATATCAATTTATTTTCATTTTTCCGTGCAAAAGTATGTATATATAAATGGCCAACTAATTGCACTTTTTATTATATTTTTTAATATATCACATATAGTATTTCACATATAATATTTATATGTTTTAAAATATTATATGTGAAATACTATATGTGATATATTAAAAAATATAATAAAAAGTGCAATTAGTTGGCCATTTATATATACCAATATAAAATTCCAGGGGAGTATGATCTCCACACTTCGAACGTTTCCTGTATGATTTTTGTTTTTCCCTTGTGCAAATATGTGTATATATTCTTCCATCTGATTGCTTTATATAATGTACTGAATCCAGTATCATTTGTCATTAGCTGTTTGGTAACAAACCACTGCCAATGCCATTGGATGTAATTCTGAATCATTCCCACCTAGGTCACATTTTCACAAATCATTCTGTATGATCATTTTGACTGTTACCTGCCTACCCATTTGGTCTCCTTAGTGACTGCTTTGAGAGAGGTTCCTCTAATAATATATAAGCATTTAATCGTGTATCCATGCTGTAGATTAGCCATTTTTACCGCCTTGATTTGATTATATTTCAAGAATTGCTATTATATTGTGATGTCTTGCAGGGTAAATATTACTTACATTGATAAAAATGGCAATAAAATACCTGTTAGAGGGAAAGTTGGAGATAATGTTCTCTACCTCGCACATCGATATGGGATTGAAATGGAAGGTGCGTAAGTTCTTAATTTGAAACTGTGATTACTTATAAAGTTACACTGGTATAAATTTCACTGTTAGAAATAGTATTCTTTCATGTTGCAATTTGGTATAATTTTTTTGGGGAAGAAGCTAGATAGTTCGGAACATTGATTACATATTTGCTGTTGGTAGGAGCATGTGAAGCATCACTGGCATGTACTACGTGTCATGTGTATGTTCTTGGAGACTTCTTGGAAAAGTTGCCTTCTCCAGAAGAAAAGGAAGAAGATCTTTTGGACTTGGCCCCTTTCCTGAAAGAAAATTCAAGACTAGGTGAGGTGACTGGTGGGTTGGGCATGTAACATGCATGTGAGATACTAGAAGTGTACTCAGTTTTTGCCAGGAAAGCCTAAAGGAGACTAATTGAAGGATGTAGGTGTATGTGAGGCGATGATATTAAAATGGGTGTCTAAAGAGATGAGGTAGGAGGAGTTGGTGGCCTTGAGTCATGAAGCTCATTATGTTCTTGTGAACATGTTAATGAAACTTAGGGTACCATAAATGGCAAAGAAGGTTTCAAGTGTCTGAGTGATTTTCTGCTCTTAAAGGATCCTTCTTCAGGGAAATAGTATCACTATATTAGATTTTATAATATTGACCAGTCTATAAGGGAGATACACATATTATGAACCTGGTGAGGAAAAAGAATACTGGGTTTAGATTTCTCGTACATGAACCTGGCATAGCCGAGATGTAAGGTACATTATCTTGGAGCTGAACCTGGTTGGTATCTAATGTGGTACTGATACAGTCAATATAAACATTAACCATTTAAAGAAGTGTGGTCATTGTATGTATGACTTGCTGTAACATTAAAATAATGTGTTTGTGATGTGCGTGTGATTCACACATTGAATAGTATTAACTAATCAGTCTTTGCGGGAGACACAGTGCTACTAGGTTTATGGACTTTGTCTGTTGTCTCATATTAAAAAAAAAAAATGAACATGGTGTTCCAGAAACTGGATCGTTTCCTGTCTTCAGGTGAAAGGGTGGGGAGGCAGTTTCTCAATTGGGCCTGGCACAAGAGGCTGTTCCCATTTGCAAAGTCCATTAACCCAGTAATACTAATATACCAATATCAGAACCCTTTACAATTGTGACAGCTTTTCTGTGAGTAGGAAGGAATTTTTATGTAGCATTTTGTTGAATTTCAAGTATTTGTGTTAAGATAATGATATTTCAATTGCATTTGGCTGCTAAGTTATGGGATTTGTACGTAAAGTTTATACGTTAACATTTCTTAACATAAGCTATTGTGCTACCTTCCATTATTGGGAGTTCAGAACATTAATTGGCAGCTTCATGTCCTTAGGATGTCAAATTATTCTGAAAAAGGAATATGAAGGAATGGAACTGCAGCTGCCACAAGCAACTAGAAATTTCTATGTTGATGGCCACAAACCAACACCTCATTGAAGATCAGTAGTGTTGCAGCATGGTGCTTTGGTGGCAGTGCATCCATCATACATTGGATGTACTTAACTCTCTGTTTATGACATCTGTGGATTGTTCCATAATCATTGGCCTATAAGCACTTGAGTACAGGTGAAAAACTTGCCAGTCTACTACACTATTTTATCATAGTTAAATAATGAATATTAGTTACATTAACTTCATTTAAATTTCATTTCATGTGTGTTTAGCAGTGCCAATATTTATGACACTACAAGCATAGTTGCCAGTTCTTTTAGGAAAAAAGCAAAGGTGAGATTAATTGATATCCAGTATAAATAACTGTTTATTCTGATGTTCATTGTAACATGGAATGACTGTCTGTCATTTATACCAAAGGCTCGATGTAATTAGACTATAGGCAGATCTCATTTTACTCATTTTTTTTGTGGGGGGTGATTTTGCTGTAATGTGACATGAAAATTTACACCATGTTTTGAATTTACGCGATAATTTTCAGTTTAATATGATCTGGCATAGACTAGTTGTGGCCGCAGTTATCTTCTGTAGGAGGCTAGTGGAACATGATGTCACTGTCATGCTATCAGTCGTGTGTGTGGGTTGATCACATTGGTGATACAGTTGCACAGCTCATTTAGTTTCCTCTTTAACAGCATTGACTTTTGCTACCAAAATGAGTCAGAAACATAAATCTGCATCACATAGTGCAATCCAAGTGAAAAATCTGCAAAAGACAGTCAGTACTGAAGAGAAATTAGATGTGATAAGCCTATTTGAAAAAGGTGAACGAATTGTTGACATATGCTATAATGCTAGACTTGCTCATAGGAGCGTATGTACAATTTGTGATAATGCTGATAGAATTAAAGAAAGTGCTAAGTGTTCAGACAACATTAAATGCCATAAATCTGAAACAGGGAATGTTTGTTTGTGCATCAAGACTACCACAGTCCTGTTGGAATGAACAATATGACAAAATGTGAATGTGATTCTCTTATATTTTTATTGCATTAGAAATAAATAAATATATTGTATAGAAATTTGTGTATATGGTATGGGACTGCATATGTACTGTATGTACAATACATATATACTCAAGAGGTCTGTATGTCCACTAGTGGTATAAACATACACTATATAGGATGAAGTTGTCAACCCCCTTGTCCGCAGGAAATACACTGTTTTAAATGGGAAATTTGCATCCAATCTGCGCAATGTTTTTCAGGAACGAAACCCCAGCATAAAACCAGACCTGCCTATATCCGCAGTGCAGTGTTCTCCACTGTACATGTACTTGCTCTTCAGTTATGTTCATTACTTAAAGAGATACAAACAACTTGTATTTGAAACCATAAGAACAAGGTTTCATGATAGGAGTTAAAACTTCTTGGGTCTTGGGGTGCCAGAGGTTTCCAAATGATATCTAAACCTTATACTTAGATTGCTAAGTTTTTTACAATAACATGTACCTGCGTACGCATCAGGACAAATACCAAGGGAATGGAATAAAACAATGATGATGGTGATGATGATGATGATGATGATGGTGGTGGTGGTGGTGATGACGACGACGACGATGAAGACAACGATGATGATGATGAATAACAATGTGAAACCTTATAACGAAGTCTGTACACAAATTAGTAAATATAATATCCATATATGGACAATAATTGCAACCAACAAAACTAAAAGAATGGCATTCAGAGGAAGGGACTCCATCAGAACAGGATAGTAATTAATGACAAAATAGTGGGATAAATATGCATGTATGATTCCTTGGGATGCACACCGTCATACGAAAGAGAAAAAGATGTTGCAAAGAAATTAACAAAATTTTTACAGATAACAGGAATCATCAGTCAAGTTGTAAAACCTTCAAAAGTCCAGAAGCAAACCTAACTACAAATATACAACACAATAGCAGTACTTACCTTACTGTGTGGCAGTGAAACGTGGACACTAAAGGAACGGGACAGATCTAGAATTGTGGAAGCAGAGATGAAATTTTTGAGAAATAATCGGTGGCATGCCATCCATTTAACGTGTTGCAAATAGGACATCTGGACCAAATATTAATGGTGTGAGGACACACGCACACGCGCACACACAGTGTCACAACAATAAATGTGCAATACAACACAATGCCATACATCATTTATAAAATGGACACACATGCTGTGCAATATTTTACAGATTATTATCACACCGTGTCGTTTGTGATATATTCATATGTACAGTGATGCTTAATATAAATCATACAAATACTGTTTATATAATAAGTGAGACTTTACATTGAATTTTTTAACAGGAATTACTGTAGTTTTATTATACTTTACAATTACACGAGATGTTACAGTATCAGTATTTGGTCTTGCAGACAAAAAAAACAGCCCAATGATACCTCTCTCCATGCAGCACAGAACTTCTACGTTACTCAGCTACTGAAGGAATATCCTGCATCCCGTCGGTTAATTACAGGCAAGCCTCATTTATTGTTACCCTGAACAACATTGTTTTCCTTTAATGCTGACAAATTATAGTCACAAGGATGTGATGAACATTGCCTGAACTTTAAATAATGTTATTTTTATGAGTGCTTTAATTAATATTTACAGGGGAAAATGCCCTGTTCTACACTGGCGCACTCTGCATTTTTGGAAATGTGACCCAGCGTTTAAATGGGCACTTATTGCACCGTGTTCACAAGAGCTGATTGCTGGACCCTATCTTGAACCAAATGAATCCAGTTCACACACTCACCCCTTCTTTGTTGAAGATCCAATATTAGTATTAGGCTCAGCAGTGTGGTAACATGATGTTTATTTCAGTATAGTCACTATTATGTTGTGTCCTTGACAACAGAGGCATTGTAATTGAATTGATGGCACAGGCAGGAGCTTTATCTCTTCTCCAAAGCATATGCAACCCTGGGGTTCATCCAGCCTTCCGTTCAGTGGGTACCAGCGTCTGTTTCCCTAGGGGTGAAGCAACTGAGGCATGAAGCTGACTGCTCACCACCACTTAGAGCTGAAGTTAAGAATGCCTGGAGTTCTGCCTCCTCTCCCACATGGGTGTATAAAATTTAATGCTTCAGTAAGCACTGAGTCAACTTAACCTTTAACCTTATATATACACATTAAGTATCAAACACCCAAATAAACAAACAAACCGCATCCATGACCACAAACCAGCATATATTACGTTCAAAAGGCAGTGAACACATCTTTGCCATTTTTACCTGCATCTTGGCATTTGAAATTGCAAGTTCTTTGGTTTTCTTTGCCTTGTAGAAATGGAACAAAAAAACATTTTGGCATTAAAAAAAATAAACTTGAAAACTGACACAATTGTGAAATAATGTGAAATGCCAACTTGATGCAACAAGGTAATTTTATTGATGTATTCTTAGCTCTACATGTTGCAGGTGCATATGCCCATCATCAGGAGCATTAGATGTTGAGTCGCAGCAAATGGTTTTCTGCATCGAGTTTGTGGATGGATGGTGGTCTTAAGAGCCGCTGCATAGGTCGTGTATATGGTGTGGACGTCATGTGACGGCACCGTCCACACCATACACACGACCTACGCAGCGGCTCTCAAGACCACCATTCATCCACAAACTCTGTGCAGAAAACCATATGCTGCAACTCAACATTTAATGCTCCTGATGATGGGCGTATGTGCCCAAAACATGTAAAGCTAAGAATACATCAATAAAATTACCTTGTTGCATCAAGTTGGCATTTCACATTATTTCATGAGGAAGATGCACGGTCAAACAACCCTCAAGTTAACACAATTGTGTTTTAGGTATCCCTGAATCCGATATATGGTTGTGAAGTGAATGTGGCCATGTTTACATTCATATAGCATGTTAATGGTGTACTGATTTTTTTAATGTGTGATACTACATATTTAACACTAAAGAAATGCAAGTAACATTTATTACACCACATATTCCACAATTTCTATATGGTTTCCAGGAATATTCTTGTAACTTTCATCTGTGTGATTCATGTAAGTGTTTGTGCTTTCTGTAGTTTAAAATTGCAGCTCCATCCCTTGCCTTCCATGGCAAGACTTATGGTATGGACCAATCTGTTAGTCTTCATTGGAATACAGTAGTAAGTTCATACCCTACTGCCAGAACTGCATTCCGTGCTGACTCCACAGTATCATTTGTTATGCTGTACTGTCATATTACATGGGACTGCACTATGAAATGAATGCACAGCCATCTCTAACCTAGGAATAGTCCAATTAGTGAGGAGAAAGGTCAGAGCTATAACCATCAACTTTGTTGAGTTCAGGGAATGAGTTGCATTTGATTTCAGGATTCATCTGAGTGCCCCGTCCACAGCTGTATGCTTCAGAAAATGCTTCAGAATTCTGTGCCATGTTGGTCACCCTGTAACACAAAAGCAAACATATCAAATCCAGTAACGATGTTTGAATGCTGTGTTTGAGTTTTCTTAATATCTTTTTTGAATTACTTTCACATTTCATGAAGAAACAGCTTTCTGATAAAACAGCTTTCTGACAAATCTTAAGCAAGGCACACATTTACAGAAATATTCTTGAACAAAGCTACATTATTCTGCCACATGTTTCCGTTATAATATGTATAATATTGTTGCATAACCACGGTTTCAGAAATTATGTAATTACATTTATATTGCCTTGTATTTATAATATGACATGTTCCACATCCTTGACTATTGTATCATGTAGGATGTACGGGGGTGCTGCTAAGTCCTTAGCCCGCCACTGGAAGGAAACAAGCTACAGCGACCAAGACTTGCTACACTATACCAAGACTTATGACATACAAACAACAGGAATATATTCCTGTTGTTTGTAGCCATAAGTCTTGGTATAGTGTTGTAAGTCTTGGTCGCTGTAGCACGTTTCCTTCCAGGGTTGGGCTAAGGACTTATCAGCACTCCTGTGTAGAGTGTAAATACTATTCTGTTCCATTCTGTTCTATTCTATTCTATTCTATTCTGTGCAGTTCAGTTCTCTTCATTTCTGTTCTGTTCTGTCAACTGCTCAGGAATACAGTGCAGACTCTTCTCACCTAAGGAAGGGTGGCATATGCTCACTCTCAAACAGCTGAATGGTGTAGTCAAGCATCCCTCCTTTGGTACAAAACTCCTGTAACAAAACATTGATTTTATTAGATTAAAGCACTGATTATCAAATTGTGGATCCAGGACCCCTAGCATTCCACAAGGCCTGGTCAGAGGGTCTGTAAGATTGTTTTTATTGTTCCATTATACATTAAAAGGAAAGTGTATATATGTATATATACGAGGGTTGATCCAAAATTTTCCGGACTGATGCTGTAAAAATCTTGAAACTCACCATAAGGCCTATCGGTCGCTGTCACCCTCGAAGTAGTTCCCTCCCGCATGTAGACACTGGTCCCACCGTCTCCTCCATTTTTAGAACGCTTCCTGGGAGTCCTTTTCTGTCAGAGTGTCAAGCACTCTCTGCGATTCGGCCTGGATCTCCTCAATGGTATCAAACCGGCATCCTTTCAGCTTCAATTTCATTTTTGGAAATAGGAAGAAGTCACAGGGAGCCAAATCAGAGGAGTACAGTGGGTGGGGAATAACAGCAATTTTGTTTTTCGCCAGAAACTGGTGGGTGAGGACGGAAGTGTGAGACGGGGCGTTGTCATGGTGAAGCAGCCAGGTCTGTTCTCACCAAAGTTGGGGGCGATGTCTTCGCACTTTTTCACACAGTCTCCGCAAAACTTCGCAGTAGAACCCAGAATTCACAGTTCAGCCTGTTGGGACAAATTCTTTGTGCACAATCCCCTTGATGTCAAAGAAAGTGATATCATGCGCTTGAGATTGCTTTTCACCTGTCTGGCCTTTTTTGGCCTTGGTGACGTGGGACTTTTCCACTGGGAGGGTTGTCGCTTTGTGTCGAGGTCGTAACTGTAAACCCAGCTGTCATCACCAGTGATGACCCTATACAAGAACATTTCATCATCGGAGGTGAGCTGACGAAGTTCAGTGCAAACGTTGACGCGCTGCTGCTTTGGTCAGCTGTCAGGATCCTGGGCACAAATTTGGTTGCAACACAGTGCATGCCCAATTCTTCCATCAGAACCCGCTGGCATGTCCCATAACCAACTTCCACATACTCAGCAATGTTGCGAATGGTCCGACGTCGTTCCTGATGGATGAACTCTTGAATTCGTGCAACAGTTTCAGGAGTTATGCAACTTGTGGGTCTCCCTGTGTGTTCGTCGTCGTCAACTGATGTGCGACCGGTCTTGAACCGCATATGCCATTGAAACACCTGTGTATGACTCAAGCTTTGGTCCCTGAAGCCTTGTTGAATCATTTTGAGGGTTTCCGTAGCACTTTTCGCAAGGTTGGCACAAAATTTGATGCACACTCGCTGTTCATTTCTCTGATCCATCGTGAAAATCGCCATGGGTCACGTATGTGACTCCAAACAAACGCGTGTAAAAACTGCCCACGTCATCCTACCTACGTGAAACTTGGCACGCTAACTCGCTAAACATGGTAGTCCTACCGTCTACCAGTGCTTCGCGCTACCACAACTGTTGTATAGATGGCAACACCAGTACGGAAAATTTTGGATCAACCCATGTATATATTTGTAATAGTTTACATTTTTTTTTTTTCTGGAATGATGGTATAATACAGTGTAAATTCTGCAACAGTTTTTCTTCTTTAGGCTTTTCATAATCTTGGTCCTATTATCAGTACTGCTGGAAAAATCATTCTTGTAATTTTACATTGACATTGTACAATTTTTGAGTTTAAGTGTGTTTCATGTCTGTAACTATTCATGCTTTAAATGTTACTGTGGAGTTGTGCCACAGAGGTGTGCGAACTGAAATAATTTTGGGGCGGTGTCTGCAGAAATTGTGAGACTCTTAACGGGTGTGCAGTACCAGAAAGACTGAGATACACTGGACGAAAGTACAGTCATCACTGGTCGCAGACTCTTTTACTGAACATCTTGGACAGTGGGTACCACTCCTGCTGTGTATTCAGGATACCCTGAATTCAAGTCTTGGCCCAGAGAGTGGCTACATTGGCAAGTTTTTTTTTTTGGTAACTTTTCTTAGCCTTGTCAGGCAAATTATGGAACAGTCCCTAAAATTAGGCCATGACTGTTTCCTTCCACAGGCTCTCCAGTCTGCTATGTACTATTCATCTTACCATTTGATATTATGTATCCTAAGCAGCTTGCAACAGCATTACATAAACCATAAATAAATAAATACATAGACAACACTTCTACCAGAGAGTTGCATCCCACACACACACACACCTGTGCCACCAACATGTGATACAGCTGGTCATGATTCATGTCTAGCCATGGAAGGAGAGGCTCTGATCCAGCATTTCTGTTGTATATCTTGTAAGATAACTGCAGTGCACTGCCATCTGCAAAGCGTTCATTCATAGACTGTGACGCGTCAACCTGAGGGGGGGAAAAAAAAACCAACCACTGGCTTATTTGTCACACCCTTCACACTGCTGAACTACACAAGCTATGCGAGAACTTTTACAAAAACTAAGTGGCACAAGATCTCTGTGAACAAAATCAGAAGCAGGAAATGTGCTGAATGTACAATGGCTGTCCAATGAGAAACACACATATCCTTCACGAACATCATGCAACATAGTCCTGCAAAACCCAATAGTTGCTCAACTAGTTAAAAAATTCCCCACCGTTTATATAACCCAAAGGTTCATTACCACATTTACATTTCACTTGTCCGTGTCCTGAGCCAGTTGCATCCAGTCCGTGACTTTCTCAGATTCATTTAAATCCTCCCATCTATACTTATATTTTCTTTCAGGATTCCTAATAAAAATTTTGTATACATTTCTTATCTCACATAATGGTAGTTGCCTGCACACCTGATGCTCCTTGAATAGATCATGATGATAATATTTGGTAATGAGTACAAATTGCGAAGCTTCTGATTATGCACATGCAGTTTAAATTACATAATATGCCTGTGGCATAAATATAAATCAATCAATCAATAGTCCCATCATTCTGCTGCGGAACATAGGGCATCCACGAAACGGAACGCCAACACACACCGAACCAGATACAACCCATGAAATAACAACCAATTAGTCGCAGGCTCCTGAAGATTGTCGTATTAACGGCTGAAACATGTTGAGCATTGAATGAGCATTGAATAAAATAATAAAATAAGTGGCATCAAGTTGGTTTTCTCTTTACTCAACTATCAAGATGATGCACGGTCCCATAAACA
>Ga0123357_10006029_pt1 | contig 14659 bp, 10 predicted proteins | sample TergutEmb28metaG_FD_89873 | JGI IMG/M metagenome (GOLD analysis project Ga0123357, IMG submission 89873) | Embiratermes neotenicus P4 segment gut microbial communities from Petit-Saut dam, French Guiana - Emb289 P4 | ecosystem: Host-associated > Arthropoda: Insects > Digestive system > Gut ...
AAATTTATCACAAAAAAAAAATTAAAAAAAAAAAAAGGAATCAAAAAAAAGGAAGATAAAAAAAAAAAAAAAAAAAAAACACGAAACGTGGCATACTTTTACCGCAGGATAAAAAATTAAAAAAAAAAAAACTACTTTGAAGTTGTGAAGTTTACCATTTTTTTCCACAGCTAAGTTAATAACAAGAAGGTGAGGACGCCGCCAGATTTCTTCGATTCACGAACGAAAAGGAAAGTTTTACACTGTGACGGATTGAATAAAGAACTTGTTAATGGGAATGGAACAGGTAATTCCGTGATATCCTGCAAGCCGCTGCTGCTGATGATGATGATAAACAAGTAACCAAATAAGGCACTGTCTGGTCGACAAGCTGATAATCGTTCAGGTGGCCATTAAATTCCTGGCATTTTACGCAATCAGCAAAGTGATTATAAGAGCCCAAAATAGGACATTAGCCAGAATTATATGAATCCACTACCCATAACGTGACGCACCATTTGTTTCAATATACTTTTAAAAAGTCCATTTACACATTCCCATCTTAAAATTCGGTTAACGTTAATTTACTTCAAGATACTATTCATCCTACGTGTTACACAGTCCGGCGCTGCACACAATATGGCCACGTACAACAATAACAACTACAACTACAACAACAACATGACTAAATTTGCTTCCGCGTCTTCCAGTCATTGCTTGTCAACCTCTCAGGAATGTTTCCCAGACTTTACCCATCTGTAAATCCTTGAACAATCGAAATACGCCAACATCCACATGCAGCGGGTCTTCTCCATCAACGTATCTCAAACACGTAATTTTCTTCCCTTTCAGAGAGTTCACCTTATACACGTTGCCGTAATTACACGTTTGCGAAATTTTTTCATAAACAATTTTCCTTCCGAACGGAAACAGCCAACATAACCTTAAATTCAACTACGAAATCGAAATCATCTGCAGTTTCGAAACAAACATAGGAGCATGAAATTCGTCTCTGTGAAATCAGAACTCAGTAAGGTTGGCAAACAAATTATTAGCCTCCCTGCAATGGAACTTAAGAAAGATGTCGCGTGCCTCCAAACCCTCCGTGTATCTACATCAATCAGATCGTAACTGAACTGGCGTATCACAGCAAACGGGACGACACCTGTCGTAGGAAACTACGTCCTACGCAGGCCACTGGCTATTAATTTCTTGTCGGGGTCCCAGAGCAAGGTAACGCGTACACTGCAAACTGAACAGTATTATCCGTATAATACGAACCAACAGGGTGCACTATTTACTATTAATTTATTTCCATAATAAGCCCCTACGCGTTTCGAGCAGGCTTGCTGCTCATCATCAGGAGGATCGACTCTGTACAAACAGCAACTGGTATAGTCATGAGTTATGCTGACTGGCTGCTGCCAGTCAGCATAAAGCATGACATATACCAACCAATTACTGTTTGTACAGAGTCGATCTTCCTGATGATGAGCAGCAAGCCTGCTCGAATCACGTAGGGGCTAATTATGGAAATAAATTAATAGTAAATAGTGCACCCTGTTGGTTCACATTATACGGATATATCACGATGGGCGGTCAACAAAACTTTAAATTTGAACAGTATTACTTGAAACTAAAACGTACATCGATCTTAGCATTATAGTTCTAAACCCACTTTCTTTGATTCGAGTAATAATGTTCGTGCCTGTTTGCCCTTATGCTTATAAATTTGTTTATGTTACTTATTTACACTGATCTTCTCAGCAGTAGCAATTTATATAATTCTCTCGTTCGGTAATTCCTAAATCACGTAATGGCCCACCCTAAAACAAAGCGAGGGCCTCAAGTTACCGCCCGCTGGTCTATACAACCATTACCGGTAGGTGCAATTTCAATGGTACTCTGTTTCACAAACGGTTCAACCCATGTTCTAACGATGAGCATACGAGGGGGTGCTGATAAGTCCTTAGCCTGACCTACTTCCCGATGTCGTAGGACGGAATCGATAGTGTCGTTGGAAAGTGGGGTCTGTTCATGTACCGAACTGCAAGTCTTTTCTTGTAACAGAGGCTGAAAGGAAGCATGTCAGGCGACGGGCGCGATTTCAACAACATCGCGACGCGAACTGCCATCAATTTTTTCCCCCCTGCAAGGCGCTGAAGGAAATTCACGCCATTCTGACAGAAACATGAGGGGAACATGCACCATCGTATACCACCGCCAAAACCTGGATGGCCCAGTTTAAATGTGGTGATTTCTCCACCTGTGACGCGCCTCGTCCTAGACGATCCAAAACAGTGACCACCCCGGAGATTATTGATCAAATTCACGAGCTAATCTTGGAAGACCGACAGATTTCGGCTAAATCAATAGCTGAGCAACTGGGCATCTCACGCGATCGGGTTGAGTCCATCATTCATGAAGATTTGAACATGCGGAAGCTCTCCGCGAAGTGGGTCCAGAAATGTCTGAACGCTGATCAACGGTGCCAGTCGCCTGAGCAACTTCTGGAATCCAAATGATTTCCTGTCGCGATTGGTGACCATGGACTAAACCTGGTTATATCACTATGACCAGGAGACAAAGCAATGATCAACAGAGTGGCGGCATAGAGGCTCACCCCGCCCAAAAAAATTCCGAGTGCAAAAATCCGTTGGGAAATTTCTCGCCTCGATTTTTTGGGATCTAGACAGCATCCTCCACATTGATTATCTTCCAAAAGACCAAACTATCAACGCGGAGTATTACTTATCTCTGCTGGTGCAAATGAGGGACATTTTGAAGGAAAAACGCCATGGGAAGGTCACCAAAAGGGTTTTGATCTTGCACGATAATGCCCCGGCTCACCGGGCACTTGCAACCGAGAAGAAACTGGCCTACCTGGGCTTCCAATGTCTTGATCACCCACCCTATTCTCCGGATCTGGCCCTGTCGGACTACCATCTGTTCCCTGGACTGAAAAAAACAGTTGAAAGGTCGCCATTTTTCGTCCGACGCGGAGGTCATTCCTGCCGCGGAGACCTGGTTGGACGGACAACCTTCTGATTTTTTTTTTTTTGAGTGGCTTGCAAAAGTTACAGCAACGTGCTAAGAAGTGTATTGAGCTTCGTGGAGAGTATGTTGAATAAACTCCGAGTTGGGTCGTTGTAGCTTATTTCCTTCCTGGTCGGGCTAAGGACTTGTCAGCACCCCCTCGTAGATTAGAACGGGCAAGCTTATCTTCTACCTACGTCTCAGGAGAAAATAATGCTCGCTTCAATTGTACTTTTGCAATGCCTATCACGTTTGTGTCTACACATCCAACTGCATGTCGCACGGCCCTTCCTAAAAAGCTGACGGTAGCCCAGCCTGCAAAGAATTTATCCAGTTTTATGCAACTTTAACGTATATAACAGTTGCACGAAGTCCAGAACTGGTCTCCACCCTGCGCCAATTGCATCTTCAGACCCAGTATCTATCCGACCCTTTGCTTCCATCTGCGACGTGGTTTCCCCCTCCTAAGCATCAACAACGCTTCGTGATCAGTCCTTCGTTATCTCTTGTTCAAGAACATATAGCACTGGCTGCATTCCTGGAGCATTACACAGCTATCATCTGTCGGTGTCATATGTACAACCAATCATTATTTGAGCAAATTAAAGAGTGCTCCATTTATATCGGAAAGGGTACACAATGACAGAATGCTTCCCATAAAGCAAGTAGGCTTAACCAAAATACGGGAACCAATGTCGCCTAATCATTACAACCAAGCAACAGCCTGGCGAGAAATGGGTAAATTTGTAGCTTCAAATAACAAAGACTGTAACTTGTGCAGTCTGTGACATACAAACATTACCAAGGAACCCTTTGTTTTCAAAGTGCCATGCGGTTTGGTACACGCGTAAATGTAAGTTCCTTTCACATGAGAAAAGTACGGTCTACCCTGCGCCGATTTTCACGGAAACCAAAATGCTGAACTGTCTAATGTGCAGCTCTCTCACGTCGATTTAATCCATATTGGACAAAACACTGGGAGAAGATACGAATTCATTTACGCCTCCAAGTGCGGTACGGCTTTCACTGAGCCAACTTTCACGAACCACACAATCACTTAATACATTTTTATGAACATCTCCGGCACCAAACTTTCCCAAATCTAATGCAAGTGTACGAAATATGGGCAAAATTTCATCGAAACCCTCAAGGAAAGTATGACTTTCGCTACACCGATTTTTACCAAACTCTACGTTCCTCAATGGTATTGGGTTGGTCTCTGTACCAAATTTCACCCAAAATGGTCAAAAAAACGTGGCGAGTATGCGTAGAAGTTCATTTACGCCCTAAGTAAACCATGACTGTCACTCAGCCAATTGTCGTAAATCTCACGTTTGCTCGACAACTTGTAGAGAACTCCTAAACCGAATTTCACGAATATCCAACAAACACTTTAGTCGCTGACACTGGGTCAATGACGTACCGGCCGACGTGGTCTTTACACAAATCATTCTTATCTCCTTTGCAAATATCACCTAACACGTCATGCGATCCAGGAAGTCAGTTTTTCATTACATCATGATTACTGGCGTGATATCAAAGATTAGCTACGTAATAATACGTATTTCAGGCCATGTTCAAGTGCTTCTACGTACAATTGCGTTACCATGACCGGTTAATTAAAAATCGGCCACGCGGATTCACGTATGCATCTAATTCACCATGGGCGACATACAGGCACAAGCAAGGGCAATTACGCAAGAAGTCTGGTTAATATGTATTATCATAGAAAGACAAGATAATATACCACCTGCATGCTGCCGTGACGTAGGCTTATCTAACTTCAAGGACTAATTAACATACGAACTGCATACACGTTTTCTCCACAGTTTCTCAGATCAGCTTTAGTTGAAATAAACTAATTTCAGCTAACAACACTGTGAGGGTTTCGGAATTACGTGTGAGGCAATGCAGGGCATTATATACGGGGAAAATGTGTGTTTTACACGGGTCGCTAATATAGTTAAATCAACAGGGCTATGATGTAGCTACTGTGAACAACAACTCACTTGAGTGAGAATCCTGACATTTGTTTTGAGGAACGGGGGGAAACCACGAAAATGGCCAGTCAGGGTAAGCGGTCACTGGGTCGAGATTAGAACGCGGTAATTCCCAAATGCGAAGCAGAAATGCTACACCGTCGACGGCTACGTCCTACTACAACAACGACAAAAGGCGCAGAGAATTTTGGTCCAGGAAACTCTTGGGAAACGTCCTCTCAGAATATGAAAAAAGATTCAGAAGAAAAAATAAATGAATCACAAAAATTAAATCATGCCAAATGGTAAGCTTTGGCGTTCTAGTGCTAAACCTCGACATTCTGGTACCACAGACCTAATAGTTCTCATAATAAATACTGCAAATTAACCACACAATAATGAAATAACAGACCATGCAAGTTTTTAGATTCTTACAGCATCACAACCAAGCAGACATGCATGGCGACTCCTCAGACTATTTCACGGATATGCGTGTATCTAGACTTAATGTTTGTCCCTCTGTTAAACAAAACATAATTTAACACCACTGAAGAGATGACTCATAAAACAGTGTTGCAGGGCAGGGACTTTTCTACTTTGGATTATTCATCGATAATGTATATTCCTGCATGTAAATGGGAAGATCCCCATGGGGTACACAGTCCTTCATGAGAAGCAGTCAGTCAGTGGGTCACTAATCAAACCCTCTGGTTCAGTACCACGAGCACAACAGTTCACCATTAGACCCTAAACCAGCTGAATCCAACCAAACATTAATAATTTATTCCCTTAATGCAGTATTATCTTCCCATCCATACTTAGATCTCCCAAATGGATTCTTCCTTTCAGATCCTCTAACTAAAATTCTGCAAGCACATCTCATTTCTGCCATGAATACTATGTCCTCTACACCTATTCCTTAATTTGATGCGGAGTACACATTATCAAGCTTCTTACTATGCAACCTTTTCCACCAATCTGTTACTTCCTCTCTCTCAGATCCAGAATTTTCCTCTATTCCTCTAACTCTTTCAACCTGTGTTCTTCATGAATGGCATATGACCAAATTTCACAACCATATGCATATTACTCATACACAACACACCTAAACACTGCTTACATTTATGTGTTTACTAAGTCCAATAAGCTCCTTTCTGTTTGATGAACATCACACCTATTATTTGAAAGTACTATATAACACTAAGGTAAGCAGATTGAAACCTCACTCAGAGCTCAGACATTATTTCCATCCTTTGGTGTGTTATATTCTCCATGCATATGAAGACCTCCCAATGGTCATACCAGTCACCTAAGGACACCTACAACACCTCCCAGCATTCATTGTTTCATCATTAATTCCGCACAGAAACTGACCAGATGGGCTACCTGCGAAAGCTGAAGACGAAATTTATCAGGGAGCTGGCTGCTTGTAATTCCACATACTAAAAAAGTTGCTGAATCTTTCATGTTTCCCAGTGAGTGTAAACTATGACTGATGAAGCACAGGTACAATACATCGGTCTTTCAACAGCAGAGAAAGATGCAAATTTTGACATGTGTGAGGACTTTGAAAATAACTTTCTAGCAGAGAGCAAAACTTGTTTTTATTTCAACTTAAACTTTCAACCTAAAATATGGAGTGGTATTTATTTACACTAAACCATCACACTCAATGATTCAGGTTACTTATTACTTCCATAAGAACTATGCTGCCCACTCAAAACTCACATCTCATTCAACCCTAACATCCGTAGTTTACAATGTGCTGTTTAGTAATCTGCAAACAAAAGCTGTGAGGAAAACATTGACATTACTTATTCCGCACAATTTCATCGGTAGAGTAACACACAGCACTTCCAAGAATTACACAGTTTGAAAATTGTTACCAAATTCATAATTGCTTACACATTCAAAACGATAGTTCACATCAAATTGAATACTGTACTAAAAATCTAACACCATACTGGTCACATACCTCACAACAACAGTCCATCAGTTACCTTCATAAACAAAACAAGAAACCAATTTTACACCATTCTACATATTCTACACAGAAATTAATATAAATAGACTACACATCTGTCAAAAGTCTGCCACCACACAAAATTTTATGTATGTAATGGCCTAAATACTGTTCTAACTTCCAGAGTGCACAATACGATGGCAAATATGGGCACATGCATGGGTAGCAGTCTCTACTTCCAGTAGTCCTGAGATTCATAGAAATTAGCCATTCTGTCTAAATATTATTAGTAGAATTCATGAAGCTGACAGCATGGTAAGTCTCACTAACATTATCTATCAAGAAAAGTTAAAACATGACACCAACTATATGTATGTGTGTGCTCCAGCATAAACACTATCAAATTAAAAGCACATAAATACCATACCTTGATTAATTTAGTCCTTGAATTTCCTGTGAATTCTGTTCACATCACGGTCATTCAAAAAGTAAAAAAAAAAAAGCATGAATAAAAATTTTAAATATACCACACTGTGACAGTTCTTCCACTTGGGGGACCTAGGCACAGATACGAGGATAATACTTAAATGGATCTTCAAGACACAGAATTGGGGATCAGGAGCACGTGCTGGATTGATCAGGAACAGACTAGTGACAAGCAGCACTCCTGTGATCATGATAATGAACCTCCACATTCCATAAAATATGGGGAATTCCTTGATTAGCTGAGAAATCATTAGCTTGTCAAAATGGACTATGCTCCATGGAGTTAATAAGTTGGTGACACTTCAAGCACCTCTTTTGAGTGTTACTGATCGTGTATGAACAGTAACACTCAAAACTTCTGACCAACATAACAATATATACATATATATAAAGAAAGCAACTGGCACCGAACAATCGTCATACCTGGTCGAGATCTCACTGAAGTTTCCTCCATCTAGAAGGCGCACCTTAGCAAAAAGGACGGCATTCACAAACGGGACTGCAGCTAACTCCTCCAGACATAGCTCCACTTGGAACTTATATTTCTTTTTCTTCATCATAAACGCCATGTTTTAATCATATGTCAATTTGACTGACATATACTGGTCCAAATATATTTTTTACTTCATCAAACTTTCATTTTCCCACGAAAATCGTTATTAAAACACCCCTACACTTGCACAAATCCACAATCTTGGGCAGTATAACAAGAGTTTGTAGCAAATTCTTCATATTTCTAAAAATCGTACCGCGCTGTTGATTTACTTCAGTCACTAAAAATTTTTACACAGAATACTTTACAGTTTCTCACAATGCCTACGGTGTCGCTTAACCCATAAACGCAATGTTGAAATTCCATGTTTCCGCTTAAATGGAAGATATAATCTTAAAGGACTTTAACAACTGAATGGAAATATAACCTTCTTCAAATTAAGGATATCCACAAGGATTAGTAAGCAACAATATGTGCAAAACAGCACATACGTCAACATCGTTGAGGTCCTGCATTCTGCAGAAACTCAAATCGGTTAACGGTAACAAATATAAAGGCTATAATATAAATTAATACTTTTAAAACTAATTTACATCGGTAGATGATAATTCACTGAAACTTATTTCTTTCATGAACACTCTCGCTTTCCTTCATTAACACAATAATAGATCTATCTAACGCACTTCAGCCTAATCCCTCTCTTTCCGGACTCCATTACACTTGTCAATGTCCAATACTGCCTGCTATTGGAGGCAAAGATTACTACATATATCATCTGTGCTACACACCTCTATTCCATGATATCACGCACGGATTATAAGGCCGGAACAATCCACAATCGACAGCTTGGGATGCGCGATATATCGAGACTCTCATACAATTGGCGTCAGTAACATTAGCACAGCATTAGTCTCTACCATGGATCTACCATAACGGAGAAAAGGAACAATATTGAAATGGTTCGGCGAATGTACGTAGGTATTAATATGTGCTGTAGATGTCACTACACTACAGCAGCCGTTCGTTTTGCGTTCATATCACGGCAAAAGTACAAGAATGCCGCTTTAAATTGGTTTAGTAACCCCCAAAAGATAGAAAATTTGTATGTTCAGATAGCTAATATTCGTTGTACGCGAATAGAATGAATTCCTTATTTTTCCTTCACTGGATTGAGATTGCGAACACTACAAAACTAGGCAAAACTTCGAAAAGCACAGCTATGGGACGCTACTTTTACATTTATAACACATGTACTACTGCTAACCAATTCTCAGCTTACATGTAATGCAACACTATAGGATTTTGACGACAACACTCGTATTTTTCTATCTCATTAGCACTGTATACACATCTTCATACATGTAAGCAATTTACAAATAGCACCTTCACTTATTTAACGCAGCTTTAAGAAAATACACACTCCATTCTGTAGATTTTTGTATTTGTAAAGATGATCTATAATACTCTTTTGTACTATGTTTATAGTATTGTGCACTGTAAAAATTGAGTATATTTCTGTTTTTATGACTTGTACATCCTACTGTTGTGAAACACTTATGGATCCCAGGAATGTATGTATACAAAAGAACTGAGATCTCAACATTTTCCAACCAAGGGCATTCAGAAAACTGAATACCTTCTTATTCAATTGTATATACAGTCTGGATGGTGGCTTAAAATGACTCAAAACATGTAGCCTGTACAAATTAACGTTAGTAATAAATGCTATTAATGCACATAATCTTCTGCTGACTACACCACTACTTCTGCTCTCCTTTGCACAGGCTTGTGCCTGCTATGCAGCCTCCTGAAGGTGCTCATGTTCATGTTAAAAACAATGGATGCTAGTCCCAAAAAATGTTACACATTTTGTGATGTGAACAATACTCCCATGTGAAGGGTCCAGGATAAAAGCCATATAGCAGTGACAATAATAAGGCCACAGTATCTGCCAAAAGTGATAACCCTTGCTGTCATATTAATCAACAGGGGTACTAGGTATGATGTCTTATGATAGATATTCAAACTTATACCCGGCAGGTTAGTCTCCTCACAGAAAAGAGTGACTCAATTGGTTCTTATTAAGACTGCCAGCTACACAGCCTTAGACACAAGTAAAAAGTTTTCAGACTCTGGCAATGTAAGTTTTATATCTACCATAGTTATAGATCAGTGCCTTCATCTTGATGGTCCAACTGTCCATGCTGCTCAACATTTACATTCATATAATTGATGGTACTTACTTTCAATACTGAAGGACTCACTTTGCCTCATGTGCCCTGCAGAACAAGCTTCCAGTCTTGGCATTACATGCTGGCACACTATTTTTGGTTCCTTTCCATCATTCTTTTTCTTTCTTTCTTTTCCTGCCTTCAAGGGACTGTGCTTTAGGTCTGATGTCATTGTGGAATGGAGGTTTTGTCATGATGTAACCACTCTGATGGATAAGGTAATGGATCATCATAATTTCTTCTGAAGAATATTATCAGCAACGATGTCAGGACATTAAACTGATAGAAACCTGTCTACTCATGAAGACCTGCTGCTTCACTCTACTGTGGAGAAATGATAAGTCCTATGAGAACAGGCAAACCACAGACATGCAAGTAAAGAACATACATGTGTGTGGGTAGGAGGATGAGGTAAAAAACAAAATGTGAGGAAGAAATATGCTGAGAAAAAGACTTCTGTAATGTAACAAAAATTCAGGGTGGTGCGTGGTTTCAGCAAGGATGCTGACTCATGAAATAATTTCTTATCCAATTCATATAGGAACAACAGAAACCTCATTTGGTGGATATACCATGTCATGAAATCTCCAACTGGCCCGCCCTTTTCATAGGCCTACCCTTCACTCCAGTTTCTTCTGTTCTTGTCTTACATTTCTGCAACACCACTTACAATAAGAATGGTATAATAACATTACACTACACATTCTTTAAGACATATGATTTTATGACAAGACTTTGCCATTTCTGAATTAAGGAAAATGGAGTTACAAAACACAGACATAAAAAATTAGATCACAATATACTGCATTATGTACAGTTATAATATATAAAACTTACACATTAACTGAAAATTATGTTACTCATCCTGAATGCACAAACAGCAAACTTCAAAAATAAATAAAATTTCATTTAAGGTACAGCTAATAGATAAAAAGGAGCAGCATATTTAGGCCTGACATTCATTTCCTGAACACAAATACATATAAATATGTATATATATATACACACACACAAACACAACTGCCACATATTTATCCATACTAATATAATACAATGGTGTAATTTACATTCACATTTTAGCAGTTATGTATAGTGTGTAACTAGGATGCATATTACAAGGAACATAACTGGAAATTTTTATTTCATATATTGAAGGGAGTAGTGTATCATCACATGGGTATACATCAGAGTTTACCACACAACTTAAAAACTCATACTTACATACAAAGAAACAGCTAAACCAAGATACCAAGAGACTTATCCTAAAAGAAAGTGAGGACAACCCTTTATTTTGCAAATCACAGTCCTATATGAAGGCTCATTTTGTATTAGGTAATGATATGCTTAATTAGATTACGAATCAAACTGGCCAATGTCGCTAGCTTCAGACATCAAGAAAATCCATTATTTAAAGACATAGTAAACAGTCATACATGAAAACGCTCATATGTAAACTCACCAGTTAACACATACTTCTGTAAGTTTCACTATGCAAATACTGGGCATACTGTTTTGTACAGTGTGACGTTCACAGAGAAATCTTCTGAGGCAATCAGTTACATCAGTGCAGAATATTCTATTAGTCACTATCTGGGCATCAATTAGTATGCAATTTGACTTTTACAAGCTATCTTGTCTGTAAAGAAGAAAAATTTCACTACCAGGTTTTTCCAGGCAGATAAATGCTTCCACCATCACTTTTACATGTAAGTCTGCACTGGTGACATTTTGAAGATTTGCATTTAAACCAAATATGGTAGTTACGTCCCTAAGCCAATCATCATACAGATACACAATATAATCCTTGAATTTAATGTGAATAATTTTTGTTCAACATCTGTGTACCTATCATGTTGTGTTGCCTTCTGCTTATTGCCACATACCAATGCAAAAACATACTGTGGCATCATACAGTTTCTGTACCGTGGTAAAATTTTATTATCCGGAACTTACGCACTTCTCCATTTCATATTTAATGGAATGTGTATAATATACTAATTTTTTGTTCCATCACACAGTACACATGTGGAAGTAAGTACCAGATTATGTAATTAAACATACCTTGGAATTACACACAACTGTATAATTTATTTATTTTTAATGTTTTGTGAACCATGCATCATGAAATATTAGTGTAATAAGAACCAAAAGGATGCACTATTTACTTTCAACTTATTTGACAATTAACCTGTACATGTTTCGAGCAGGTTTACTGCTCATCATCAGGAGGTACTAGTCTGTATATATAGCAATTGGTATGTATCATGCATTTATGATACATACCAAAAGCTGTACATACAGACTAGTACCTCCTGAAGATGAGCAGTAAACCTGCTCGAAACATGTAGAGGTTAATCATAAAATAAACTGAAAGTAAACAGTGCATCCTGTTGGTTATTACACTGTACAGTTTATGTATCACTGCACTGTTACAACTGTACCCCAATTAAAGCCTCAAAATTTATGCAATTAAAAAAATAAGAACCACATTGACTTACACCCATAATATTACCTGCACTGGTTTTAAAGCTGAAAGTTAATTTCTGATTGGCTAAATAATTTTCTTTTCTTCTTATACAAGACACACACACACACACACACACACACACATGCATGCGTGCACATGCACACACACGCATATACTGCTGTGGTCTTTTGCAGTATGTAGTACTGTGCCTTTATATGCCAACAGATGCTCACGCATAACATGATAGTCTTATTCAACCCTACATGAGAAAATAAATGCAATGTTCTGTTACTGTGTTCTCTGCACATCTGTATGAGCATACCTCAGGCTACAATATGACTCTCAGTGACAAGACTAGTATTTTTCACAAGTGAACACAATAATATGTTAGCCACTTAGCCTGCAATTCTAGTCTAGTTACCACTTATAGTATCAGTCTCAGACCCTGTCACATCAAGAATCATTATTCACACTGCAGTCTTCTTGGCCCCTTACTTATCCTACCGGTCCCGCAAAATATATTATTCTTGGTCCCGAGGACCTACTTCCTTGAGGTACACAATATAACAATCTGTAGAAACTGCCTTCAAAATCATCACAGCGCTTTGTTAGGTCTGACCAATCAACACAAAGTGTCACCAGCACTCTGCTTCAGAGCTAGAACTGTGGCCTGGCTGGAATGTTGGGCCGATCTGGGAGTCTGGGAGGAATAGTGGGTACTGGGCGCCTACAAACACAAGAGATAAACAAAATGAGACCATACAAATAATAAAATTAGATATTATGTAACAAATTATACATCAAAAGCAGATTGGTAATGAAAGCCCTCGACCAAAAAGACATGAAACAATTATACAGTATTTACAACTTCCAGCTAATGAAAAACACGATACTATAACTGAATCACTGCGTTTCTATCTAGAGAAATCAGTACAGAGTGTGATTATATGGCAGCACCATAAACATATTGGTAAGAACACAACAGCCACAGAAAAATTATATGTCAGCTGTTACAAACAACTCAGAGAATTCTTTTTTTATACGCTACACAAGTTCAGTACATGCTCCATTTGTTGTGCTGTATCAGATTATATTCGACTCCATGCCAAATATTTTGTAATAATCACTTGTGATATTCAGGGTAAAGCAATAACAGAACACAAATTGCAATTATCACAAAGCCCCACAGGAAAAAGGTGAAGGTAATCAAATCTGGAGATGGCATATGCCACAAAGTGGACTCCTCTTGACCAAACCATTGCTCTGGCAACTGCACATTCATGAATGCTGTCCCCTCACAGTGGATGTATGACAGAGTTCGCTGTGGAGAAAAAGTTTGGTGTGAAATCAAATACAAATTATGGTTGAAAAAATGAAGAGCCTTTATTGCAAAATATATGGCATGAAGTTCAGAATAATCTTCAGGTGAGCTACACAAGTGGAGCACACAATGAACTTGCACAGGGTATGTGAGGCTCAGGAGACTTCTTGGGTTGCTCTTTACAACAGTGAGTTTGTTTGTGTGCCTAAACTACTTTCTTACTAATAAATTTATGTAACTGTTCATATCACTTGTAATCACCCCATTTATTCTTTCAAGCCAATACAGACAAATTAATGGGCATCGCTAGACAGATTAATCAGTTTATGTGCATGAATGTACTATTCACGTTTGCTGATCAGAATACAACATAACACTATGAATAAGCTGCAAACCCATTCACGCTTTATCTAACAATGTCCATGAAATAAGTATGACAGTGCCTGCTATTTGACAAGCATCAGTGAATGCAGAAAGCAAATAATTGGCATATCCATCAAAACGAACCAATCCTTTGTGCAAACCTATAACAAAACTATTAAGAATATATAATGTTTTTACAAATTACTCATCAATGGAAGTTATGTTTATTGGACCGTGCATCATCTTTATAGTTGCGTAAAGAGAAAAAACCAACTTGATGCCACTTATTTTATTATTTAATATTCATTCATTACTCAACATGTTTCGGCCGTTAATACGAC
>Ga0123357_10006030_pt1 | contig 14659 bp, 11 predicted proteins | sample TergutEmb28metaG_FD_89873 | JGI IMG/M metagenome (GOLD analysis project Ga0123357, IMG submission 89873) | Embiratermes neotenicus P4 segment gut microbial communities from Petit-Saut dam, French Guiana - Emb289 P4 | ecosystem: Host-associated > Arthropoda: Insects > Digestive system > Gut ...
ATTCGGTGAAGTCGATTTTTGGTTTTGTTTTTGGAAATTTTGGTGTATTTTTTCTATGTTTTATGTTTTTTTTTTTTTTTTTAAATCAGCTGCACCATATGTTCTCTTAGAAATGACTTCATACATAGACCATGATATAGTAGACAAAGTCTTTATTATGATACCTTTCCTCCAACATATTTTATTTAATTATGTCCACTCCTCTTTTTATGAGGACATTTTGGATAAAAGTGAGTCCATAAGTATGTTACCTTGATGTTGACCGTTCGAAACTGTTGTCCTTTTGCAGTGGCTTGACCCCAGTCCCTTATATCAACCACTTAGTTATGTTGGATGTTGTTATGTTTTTGTGTTAGATACAGCTACAGAATGAAAACATTAATCACATTTCTCTTGGAGTTGCTTGTTTGTTGTCTACTTGCAGTGATGACATGCCCATCTGTACATCCTTTACGTGCGTTGGCTCGTTCGTGGCACATGCTTACCTGATTCTATTGTTTGTGGCTTTCATGTTCAGTGCATATTTCATGGTTCATTCATATAAGTGAAATGCGTAGCAAGTATATACTGGCCTCGTATATCCAATGTTCACCTCATTTCATCATAACATTATTACAGAAATACTAAAAATGTATATAGTTTTCTTGTGTCCATATTTTCCTTCTCATACTTATATTTATATAATTAAAAATTGAGTCTGGGAAAGTAGTTATATGTGAAGTGAATCAGAAATTTAAGTTTGAGAAAATGCTAATCATTTAATTTTAAGATAGGAATTTTAGTAATTTCAAAATTACCGTGTAATATGTATTAAAATGTCTGCTTTGTGTTGTAGACCTGCTGTAAGTGTGTACTTGGCCAGTTTTATACATAACTCACTTAAATTATGTAACCATGTTGTTTCTAATAATGCTGCAGTTGCTGTGTAATATTCCTGTGTATGTTGTACTGTTGTGTGATGTATTATTATGCTAAGTATGTGTAGTTTATTTATACCAAAAACTGTTTTCTTTTCTTGTAGTAAGAGGTTGCAGTATTGTTTTTGGTCAATCTTTGGAATTGTTGATGTGCAATGTTGATTATTTTCATGATGCATCACATTTGCTGATTTGTGCTTTTCTCTTTTTTCTCTTTTTCTTTTTTTTCTTCTCTCTGTCTGTCTGTCTGCATGCCATGGCTGGATCGCTGGGACCCGTATTCCAACCAAACATCATCTAACGTCTGTGCTACCAATCACCGTCCAATTGATCTTGCGACCATTTGGCAATCATCCAATCATCGGAAACTATGGATTATTTTTTTACACAAAACTAAATATATTTGTGCCCATACACTAAATATTATTGAACACAACACATTAATGCCCTGACTGCGTCTCACCTGTTGCCTGCTGGTTTGATCTGCATCAACTGTGAGTGACTTCCAATATTCACCAACAAACGGCCAAAAAAAATTTTAATTATTTATGAATTTTGTAATTATTTACTTTTTTAAATAATTGGGATGAACATTATGGTTATACGTATTTGCAACATTTGTGTGTTCATTTCTTCTGTCATATTAAAACATGTACCCAATTTTGTTTTAATGTTGCCGTCATTGTTTTGTTTATGGTAATGGATACTATTTTCAAAATATTTTATGACACAAATATTGCCGTGTCTTCCATGGGTTCTTATAATTTTGAATTTTTTTCACCTTTTATTTACTTATGATTTTGAACATTTGATTGTGGACTAATGCCAACTGCTCAAACGTGTAATATTTTACTTATTGAATACCATTGCTAAATCCGTGTTAATGCTTTTACAATAAATTAAATAATATTTCATCATTAAAATGTGATAAATCTTGACATTTGCCGATCATGTATTAATTTTTCAATATATGAAACTGCACAGAGAGCTACCATAGTACTAACACAGTGTTCCTTGTTGTAATGCTGATGTCGGTGGTAGGGGGGGTTTTCATAGTATTTGCTCTGATGGCTCTCTGCTACAGGTCAGTCGTAGTACACAAAAACTTCTCCCTGTGCCTCAGGTTAGTGAGCAGAAAACAAATCAGCAGCAGGTAGTTTCTCATGTTCAGTTGGTATGTCTTTATCTTTTTTTAAATTTATTGTAAGCAAGCTCATCAGGTCTGGTGTTCTTAAACATGGAGATATGAAGAATACTTGTGTAGCTATTAGGATCATGTATTGTCATATTAGTGGAAATAATTTCCTTCATAGTTTATTTTAAAATGAGACTGATATACCCCTCTCAAATTGAGAAAGTTTTCTGTGTAATACAGAGGTTTCTTGGTAGCTAAGTTATATAAACTGATACTAATTTTGTCCCTTTTGCAACTACTTTAACACAATAACCAATTACACTGTTCAACAAATTTTGGATGATTGAATGTTATGGTTAAGTAAATATACTATCTTTATGTTTTTTTGGGCCGCAGAATAGGAAAATAATTCTAAAATTCATTGGTTAGCTCTTGTTTTCGAGATAATAGCACTATCATAGTTGTATGTAAAATACATATGAATGGAAAATTATTGACCTTAACGATGTGTCCTTTTGGCCTGTCGATGATATTTTGTTTCAGGAGCATCCCTCTTCATCATCGAGTAATAATCACCTAATATGGCAGCGCTCCATTTCCCTTTGTACCTGTGCTCCATCACCGAAATGTCTTGATGGAAGCACTCCCCATGTTCGTCACTCACGGCACCATGATTTAATGGAAAGAAATCCGGGCGTAAAAATAAAAAGTAAATTTTCAGCGACATATTGCACCCCAGCTGTTCATACGAATTCATCAGATCTTGTACAAGTTCTTTTAAATCTGCAACTTTGAAATTTCCCAGAAAACCATTCGAAAACTTTTCAAAAGATTGCCATGCTACTTTCTCCTTGTCACTTAACACTGCTTCAAACTGCTGGTCTTTAAAAAGTTGTCTGATTTGAGGACCAATAAACACACCTGCTTTTACTTTCTCATAAGTGAGCCTGGGAATTTTCCACATTAGAACGTGAATGCAGGACCCTTCACATCCAAAGCCTTTACAAAATTCTTCATAAGCCCCAATTTAATATGTATTGGCTGAGGCAAAACTTTGTTTGGCTTTATCAGAGGCTTATGTATAACATTTTTCATTCCAGGTGTTAATAATTGTCTGTGGGGCCAATGTTTCCTAAAATAGTGGGTGCCTCTGGTGTGGCTATCTCACACAGGAAACAAGAATATTTGGTATAGCCGGCTTGCAGTCATAATAAAATAGTCATTACCTTAAAATCACCACAAACTTCCCACTGGTACTTCTTGTAGTCTACTTCAACCAGGATGTTGTTCATAGCTGTATAAATTTTTTTGTGCTGGGAGCATATGCTACAGGAATGGAAGGCAATTTACTTCCATTCTGTAAGAGGACTGCTTTAAGACTTGTCTTTGAAGCATCAATGAATAGTTGCCACTGCTCAGTACTGTGTCTCATATGCATTGCATCCATCAGACCATCAGTGTCTTTGCAGTAGGTGAAATAACCTACGGTTTGAAGAATTGCTCGAATTCTTGGTTTCTGGTGTGAAATGTTGTCACTTTCATGGAATGGTGTAGTAAATTCCACTGTTGTAACTGTGATGCCAAAAGTTCTGCCTTATTTTTTGGAAGTTCGAGATCCCTGATGAGGTCATCGAGCTTGCCTTCTGTGATCTTATGATTGGAGGAGTCTGTGCTTGGCAAATAGTCTGCATCTCTTGATGCTGATGGCTGCTGTTCTTCGCTGTTTGAGGAAACACTGTCTTCATCATCCTAGTACATACCAAAAGTGTCCGGAGGTTCAGGAACAGGAAGTCCATCGCCATGAGGCACAGGCCAAATTGCTGATGGTATATTTGGATACACAAGTGTTGATTTTTTTTTCATGGACATACCATTTTGAATAAGGGGCACCATACAGAAATAACAGTCAGTACTGTGATTGCTAGGCACCCTCCAAACCATGGGCATCCCAAATGGCATACAACATCCTTTTCCATTCATCCACGCATTGAGTTTTGATGAACACGTAGTGCTGCACATGTGTGGTGCCCTTTTTTTGTCTTGGTCCCCTACCTTACAGTCAAAATACAAGAAATATGCCTTTTTTATAGTTGGAGTAATCGAACACTTCCTTGAGGCAAATATCACTTATCCGCAAATACAGCAGATGTTATCTGGGTTATTTACACACTTCAGGGACATTTTTATAAATATACTACACAATCTATGACAGTAGAATGCCATCTGAAACTATGACGTAACAAATTCTCATGAAAGAACTTGGGGACACCAGCTACAATATGACTGCCTTTGTACACCAATTAATAAGAACTGAAGAGAGTTGACAGGCAACAGTTTTACTGATCACGTGACGAACACCTGCAGCAACAATAGCCAATCACATGATTTCATCATGGTATGAGAATTACGGCGCCTGCTTAGAGTGTTGCCAACTTTTGAAGACGGAGACCTAATATTTAGTTGGAAAAAAGTGAAATTTCAGGCCATAACCATAAATTGAAAACTAAAGCTAAGCTAAAAATTTCTGTATCATTTTCGAATTCATTGGCCTCGTATTAGTAAAGTTTAACTAGTCTCATTTCCGTAACAGTTTGTGTGTTGAACAGTGTTATTGTATTCATGAGTGAGAGTTAAATTGTCTAATATAATAATGTTTACAGTTCAGATGAGAGACTGTTCATGTATTTGTCTTATACAATTAGTTTTATGAAACATCCTCATTTTTGTAAATATATTCTGATTTTTTTTTATTTCAGCATAAAATAATATTTTAGCCTATACTGATTGGTTTGTGGTTCAAGATACATGCACAAATTTTTCTTAAGATTATAAATCTGTCAGTCATTACAGGTGTAAGCCTAGTGCCATGCAGAATGTTGAATGTGAAATGTTTGTGTAGATTACAGTTTTGGTATTTAATATTTAGAAAGCAGTGTGATCTTTAAAAAGCCGGTAGTAGTATAAAAGTGTGATACATTATTTATGCGAGTTATTTTGTTGAGTTTATCACTAAACCAACCACACTTATTCAGAATAACACAAAGCAAGTGTATTTTAATTCAGTTGTTTACTTGTACGTGTATGCTATATGTTTCGGCCTATACAAAGTCAGTCCATAAATTGCTCAAACATATGATTTAAGGCGCCAATGTGAAGATGGAGCAAGGTCCTGTTGTTTGCGCTGCATAGCAGTGAGTTTCTTTAGACAAGTGCCACTAACCGGATCATTATAATTTGCTTAGTCGTTGTGCTGTGTGCATTAGAGTGAACATGTGTCTTGCCTGCTTGGCAAATTTTTTATCAATTAAGATTGGGTGATTCTTCATGAGCATTGTGTTTGTGTGAAGTTTTGTTTCAAATTAGGGAAAACAATTTTGGAGGCTTTCAAAATGTTAACACAAACTTTGGAGATGAAGCCATGAGTAGAACACACCCATAAGTGATGCAAACGTTTTAAAGAGGGTTGACCTTCAGTTGACAATGAACGTTCAGGACACCGTTCAACATCATAAAATGAAGAAAGCATCCCAAAAGTTCAGAAAGTGAATCGTTCCAATCGTCATTTGACTGTTCATGAAGTAGCAGAGGAAGATGGAATATCATAAACCACGCATCATGGGATTCTCATGAAAAAATTGGGCATGCATTGTGTTGCAGCTAAATTTGTGCTGTGCCTGCTGAAGGAAGATCAGAAACAAGCTTGTGTTGATGTCAGTAAAGAGCATATCGACCTTGCAAATGCTATGAAGCATATCATCACTGGTGATGAAACTTGGGTATATGGCTATGTTATCAAAACAAAAGCCCAGTATTTGCATTTGGTCTCAAAAACATCACCTAGACCCAAAAACACTTGGCAAGTTCGGTCCAATGTGAAAGTGATGCTGACTGTGTTTTTTGATTTTGGGGGCATAATTTATTATGAATTTCTACCGCTTGGCCAGATGACAAAGAGAGAATATGATGAAAAGGTCGAGAGAAATAGTGAGAAGAAAAAGGCCTGATTTGTGAAGGGGTTGTTCCATAATGCCGACGTTTCGGCACATTCCTCCTCTCCGATAATGGGATTTTCTCACAAAACATGAGACAACGTTCATCCCAAAGCCTACATACTCATCAGACCTTGCACCAGCAGACTTTCTTCTCTTCATGACAATGAAATCCCTTTTGAAAAATGATGATTTGAGTCTGTAGAGGAGATTAAAGAAAATTCATTGACAGAGCTATGCAGTATTCCAAGAGAGGCATTCCAGGAATGCTTCCAAAACTGGAAGATGCTGGGAGCAATGTATAAAAATTGGAGGAGGTACTTTGAAGGGGACAAAACCCCATAGCTCCAAAGTAAGTGAGAAAATGATTTATTTAAATTGTTTGGGATCTTTACTTTCAGACCTCGTACATACATTTTAAATTATTTTGGTCTTATATATTGTACATTTTGTATTTTAACATTTTAAAAATATTGACTGTAAGAAGGGATTGCTTGGTTTTTTATTTTATCTTGCTTTGTATGATTTTGGTGTTGATGTGCCTGAGGATGGTCTAAGTACAAGCCGAAACATGTAGCGTACATGTAAGTGTTATTGCAGTAAAATTATCCTGTGTTGTGTTCCACTGAATAAGTGTGGTTTCTTTTGATACATGTTGATTGATTCCTTCAAATCATATACAATAAATATGTTGCTCATTTATACAGTAAATTTTATAACATTATTTTCTTAATTTTCAATAATTTTATGAATTCCAGAATTAGATAATTTTCATACATCAAAATAATTTTTGTGGGACATAAGCGTTACATATTGCATTACAAACATGAGCAGAAATGGTGCATATTTGCATCCTGAAGTGTCCACATTAGTGTACAAAGTGCATTGTTCATAAATAGTGCAGTTACTGTAGTTGGATAGTTGTATCAAAGAAACATTTTGGTTTCACAAAAATGCAAGCAACTTTAATATTTAAGAAATGGATCTCTGTTCACAAATTAGCTAGCTATTTAATTTTATTTCTGTACACTGATGTAAGATTGTAGTTGTGTAGGTATATACTTCACTTTCACTTTGGTCACAATGTGAAAACCTGTAATCAGTATGCTTACTAATGTTGTGGTGGGTAGTGCTTCCTGCAAATCATATAGACCCTGACTAAAAAAACAAGGTGACTGAGTAACAATTTCCAATAATCCTGTCAGGAAATTCAGCAGATGAATGTCTTCATTGCTTGCTTTTGCATGGGTTACATATTCAGCCTCAGTGCTGAATTCTGCCACTCACCTTTCTTTCTTGATTCCCATGACATCACTGCTCCACCCCGCATTAAAACAAATCCTGTGTGCAACGTCCTGCGTGTGGGATCATTTGCCCAGTCATCATCTACAAAGCCATGCAGCAGTGGTCCATCTGAGATCTGTTCAGCTGCCAGCACTGTCAGAACTCTACAATTTGAACCGCTGTATATAGGAGAGAATGTTTTCATGAAAATCTAAACCATAACACTGCATGAATACTTTCGTTAACAACCTGACCTTGTAGCACACAGTTTTTTTAATCCATCCTCTTTTCAATTTAAAGCCCCATTTGTTTGCTATGACATGTTTACCAAGTGGCTGATCTTCTAGTTCCCAAACCATATTTTTTGCCTTGGAGTCAATTGCACTGTCCCAAATTTTCCCATCACTTCTTGATAGTGTTTCAGTTCTGGTCTTGGGTTCCCCTTCTGCACCACCCATTAGTGTTTGGTAAACTATGTGATCTGGGAACTCCTTTGGTTTTCTCCTCCTTAACGGATGACTTTGGGGTGGAACTTCAAATTTGGATTCCAGGTGATTTTTGTCTCTTTCCTCTTGGTGCATTACACTGTCAACCTCTACATTTTCATCACCTGTTGCAGTTAAATGCACACACTGTGCCTGCACAGTAACTCTTGTGGGTTCAAATATCGCATAACCCCTTTTTTGTCATTTTTCTGGCATATGGGAGTGTTTCTGTCAAAACAATGAACAAACTTCACGTTTTCTTCAGTAATGACTGTAGTTGGCTTCTCAAGATCAATTAGATGATCTGCCTTTGAATTTCCAGCATATCCAATGATGTATTCCCTGCTCTTCGAATCCCCCTTTTTCCTGTACTTCTTGGATACAAGCACCCACCCTATACAGTCACAAATTCTGAACTGATTAACATCTATTTTTCAACCATGCCAGGCTTCCTGAGGAGGTGTATCCTTTACTGCCTTTTATGGTGAAAGATTCTTCAAATATGCAGCTGTGTTAACTGCCTCTGCCCAATATTTCATCCTGAACTTTGTCTCTTGCCTTTTCTTGAATTGTGTGAGCTCTCTTGACTATGCCATTCTTTTCTGGTGTATCAGGCACAGTCATTTGATGTCTGATGCCCTCCTCCTATAGGTAAGCAGTGAAGGCTTTAGCAGTGTATTCGACACCATTACCTGATCACAAGATTTTTATACTGTTTCCTGACTGCTTCTTGACCAGAGTCTTGAGTTCCTAAACTCTTCAAACACATCATCTCTCTTTAGAAAATAAAAGTTGTCTGGTGAAGTCATCAATGCAAGTCATGAAATAGTGAGTGACACTCCAGGACACTTGCTCCATTGGCCCACATGCATATGAATTCACAATCTCCAATTTTTGTGGCATGCTCTGCTTTACCCTTTCGAAAATGAGCTCTGCTTTGCTTCCCTTTAAAGTATGCAACACAGTGATCAAAGCCTTCTTCTTTCACATTCTTACCTGTCACCTTACCCTGTAGGCATTGGAAGTTTTCCTGACCCAGGGGACCAAGTCTTCTATGCAACAGATCCATGCTTGGTGTCATTACTGCAACTTTTGCAGTTTCCTGACTAAGATCCAACAAGTAGATACCTCCAATTTCTGTAGCCATTGTTTTGGGCTTACCTATTAGCTGTACATCCTTTGTTCACGAAAATTTGACAACCTTCATTGCTAAAGACTGTAACCAAACCTTGCTTAGCTATGGCAGACATGTTCAGTGCATGTGTTCAGTGCATGTGTAACACCAGTTATATTCCTTAGGCCATTGTTTACATTAACTCATAACATTACCAACCCTGCAATATGTAAATTCTGCTTCTGTGCACATTTAACTTGCTCAGAATCAATAGCATGATGGTTTTGCAACCAGTCTTTTCTCATGCTCATATGGGTAGGGACACCAGAGTCTAAATACCAGTCTGTTGTATTCACTGTAGCAGAGAGTGCAGTAAGGAATGACCAGCCTTTACCATTCAAACTGATGTGGTTAGTTTGTCTTTCACCAGAGTCCTTACTTTTATTCTTAAATCTACATTTCAGTACCTTATGTCAGGTTTTGCTGCAACTGAAGCACTTGAAATCAGCTCCATTTTGCTTATGCTGTGACTGCTGCTGTTGTGATCACTGCCCCCAATGAGGATCAGGATGGCCACATTCCCTGTGCCTTGCTGCTGCTCCTTGCTCCCACAAGGAGTGCTGCATTAACTCCCTCAAATGATCACCTTCTTGAAGCAATCGCTGCTTTACAAGCTGAGTCATTACTTTCAATCCACAGTTCTCAGTCACCATCTCCAATGGCTTAGATTCCTTTGGGAGACCCCTCAACATTAGGGTGGCCAAGAATTCGTCCTCAGTGGTCGCACTTACTCCATGTGTCTGCTAACAGTTGTGAGATGTTGACACAGTCTGCCACATAAGCATCTGTTAGATAATTAATCAGAATGGCATCTAATAGTTGAGTCAGCAGTCCTAGGCGACTGCTCAGTCCACAGTCTGAATACACCTGTTTTAGACTGTCACATGCCTGCTTTAATGTTGTAGCATTGTGAACATGGATGACACAGTGCGGCTATATCATGATTGTCAATATGCAGCGCAGATCCTTTTTTGTTTCTGGAGTGAGTGGTTCACCTTCAGGGAAGGGTTTGGATTCCTCTAGGATGCACTTGTAGGGATCGTCATCAGTTATATAAAATTCCATTATGTACCACCACCAACCATAATTGCTCAAGCCTTCTAACTGTGTTGTTGGAAGTAGACCATGTTGACTCACAGCAGTCACAGTAGGCCAGGCAGATGTCACCATTCTGAATTTTTTTTTGCTGTTCACTGAACACAGTCAAACACAATAACACACATGTAATGTGTCTACTTCACTATAGTTTAAGGCATTTAGTCTATTCATCTACAGTATAGAGAGCATGCTCACACCTTCTAACCTCACTTCAGTGTGTGAGTCCAGTTTCTATCACTTCACACTTGATTCTTCAATGTAACTGACATGAAAATATACAGCACCGTGGGATGTGCTCCTAGACCCATTACCTGTTATAATCTCATCGTTTGAGACAAGGGTGGGTAGAGATTAATAAGAATATAGTAGTGAGGGTTACTCTACGTAAACTAGATGTCACTGCACATTGTGTTATCAAAACAAATAATAAACAAGAAACCATGTAAATTATGAGAAATTTGTCAGTGCACATTCTAAGGTGCAAGATTAAAACTTAGTTTTATCATACTGAAGAATTTTAAACTGCTTGATGTGTTTAAAATCTACTTCAATGTTTGAAGCATTGCTTGCAAAATTTTGAAGCCATAAGTTCAGTCCTCACTCATGAATGCTTGTCATTGTGGAAAATTACAATAAATACCCTTACTTGAGTCATGGAGGGAATAAAGGCAGCTTGTGGGAGTGCAAGTAGGACCACCAATGACAATTTGAGAGTACAAAGAGAGGAGCAAGAATACTGGCATTAACTGGTGAAAAATGGCAGGGCTTCCAGAGAGGAGGTAGCTAAGCAGATGGGTGGGGGATGAATCAGAGTGTTCTTTCCATGACTGAAGTGTAATAATAACACCGCAGAGGATAATACTTTGATTGTATTTAATTGCTCATCAGATGCTGGGGGCCTAATAATGCAATCTTCTAGGCTGTGTGTATATAATATGTTAACAGATTTTAGTGAAGTCTGTAAAGGGTTTTCATGAATGTACTACATGTGTTCAGTTTTGATAAACTGTCATTATTTTACTGCAAAGAGTTTAGTGAAAAATGGTGACATAGTTACAAGCATTGTATTAAACTCAGGGATCTTTTGAGCCGTGACAGTTTGTTATAGCCAGAATTTAATACATCAAGCCCAAAAGTGATTTTAACTTTGGCAGGAATGGTAGGAAAATTTTTCTCTCAGTGTGACAGTAAAATGCTCCTGTTATAAATCTTCACTTCAGAACGTTGAAAAAGTAGTGAAAATTACTACAGGAAATTATTCTGACACAGTGTGATATTATGCCTCATAAAGGTTTTGCATTGAAGTGTAAAGCGTATTAATTCTGTAAGATTTAATCGCATACCAAATTATTGTATGCATCATATTTGTTCTGTAGCCAAACATTTTTAGTACACTTGTTGATCAAGTAAAACGATTGGTAGCCCTCAGTTATGGGCAGTTTAAAGCCACCCATCATAATACTGACTGTAAAAGTACATTCAAAAAATCTTTAGTGAAGGAGTGGAAGGTCGTTGCTCCAGAAATCTATAAGTTGGAAACCCTGTGAGCAGCTGACAAAGGAAAGAATAGTCTGTGTAACTAATTCCTGAAATGCAGGGGCAACATGAAGTACTCATAATACAACATGGGGTGAAGGGCAATAGTAGAACACAAGCAAACCTTGAATCCAAAATGAAAAGTAAATAAATAAAAGAAATTTTTGTACTGACCAAAATGGAGTTGGACACTGTCATTCAAGTAAGCGAGCTGTGTAAGCAAGGTTGCTCATAGTGAGGTCACCTAGAGCACATTAATAATTCTGGAGTGAAGTGACTCTTGGTTTCTAGTATAAGAGGTCTGTTTTTGAGTGAAAGAAGGGGATCAAACAATTGGTAGTTGATTAACTGGACAAGTGCAGAATTTTTACTTCTGATGTCAACAATTAAAATATAATAGTGAGGACTTTGTCAGATTCGATGAACCCTACCTGTATCCCTTAAGAAGTCTGACCTCTAGTACTGAGCAAGTCAAGGCATACAATGTACATAGAGTGAGCTTGCACAGTTCTTTGTTTCCAATTTAAGTTTTAGGACACCAGGCAGTAAAAGATTAAAAATATTGTGTACTTCTACACTATTGTACTTATTAGTTGTGCATTTTACACATAGAAAGTTTACACAAAAAAAATATATATAATCTTAATGGTTACTGATGATGTTATAATATTAATAATCTTTTCATCTTTGTTGTTCCATTGTGAACTCCAATGCAGTTAGGTTATTTTTCAATATTGTAGTCATAATGATGATACTGAAATAATTTGATTTACACATTAAGACATGTTTAAAAACACCAACATTGATGTTGTCTGTGTAGTTTGATGGGCTACATTCTTTTTATTCTATTGTGTTTCATTGTATATAGAAATGCCTGCATTCATCCTGGCCAGACTAAAGTAGAATAATGGTCACAAGATCGTGTGTGTACTTTTTTTTTTGGGGGGGAGGGAGCAAAACCAACATTCCAGTCTTCAATACATATTGAAATGTATAGCAGTTGCTACTTACATTGTACGGTATGGTTCAGTACTTCTTAGATGTCTTCATTTCTTAACAGCACTCTTTGAGATTGTTTTATGCATGAAAATGTTTAACTCCAGTGATTGCCAGAAAGATATCACACTGCTTCATGTATGTGTCTTATATAATAAGAACGTAAAACTCCGATTTTACATTCCTGAATTTTGGATCTTCCATGGTTTTAAACACTTTGTATGGTCCTGGCACATTTTTGATACAGTGTTTCTGGATTTATGTAATTTTAGGTGGTCCCCACACAAACTTAAAATCGGGGTTTTGCTGTAAAAGTTGCATATGAACTGAAAACTTAAGTACAATCCAGAAAATAAAGGATCAGCATCTTAAACTTTTTGCATATTGCTCACTGACTGCATGGGTGGCATAAGTCAAAAAACTGTGTATTTTAGAAATGAATAAAATAAAATTATGCCCTGATTGAGTCTTAGGAAGTGCTGTGACAGTAATGCATCTAATTGTATTTTTCTGTTAAGCAGCTCTGTTTGAATGGTTTTCACATGTTCACCAAACCACTACTAAGTTTTCAGCCAAATTAACCCCCCACCCTATTTTGAGTTATGCCCAAACAATTACTCATAAATCGAAACTTTCACTTACGACTTCAGCCAGGATTCTTAATAATAAAATCAATTTTTATAAAAAGAAACTATTGAAATCAAACAAACTTCTTACTATTAAACAATCATGGAATGTTTTGTGATTCATTCTCTGCCAAAATAAATTCTTATCAAATGGAGAATTTTTATGGTGTGTAGTGTCTGAAGCAGAATCATCACTTAATGAACAATTAGGGTTGGTGTCTGAATCACTAGTTTCAGTTGCTGATTTGTTCAGTGAAGCAGTAGCATGACATTCCCCCATTTTTTCATCCTCAACACCGGCACGCATAGATTATGAAGCACCTGAAAAAACACATATTATTCATCTATTAGCATTAATTTGCTATCAGGCCTATTTTCATATTCAGCATAAAAGGGCTTTAATTTGGAGTCTCTTTAACCACAGAAATATGAAACAACTGTAGTTTCTAATGGTTTGAGAGGTCTCAAATTGAAGTTGGATTATGAAATTGGGCTAAAATAAAATAAAATATACACACTTGTAACAAATGGTAAAAATTTTTGTAGTATTGTTTAAAAACCAGAAGCTAAGGCATTATGTTTTTCATTTAAGTTTGAATACTGAAGTTGAGAATGCCGAAGGTTATATTTTTTCATACTACACTAATGACTGTTTACTTAAATGTAGGTAAGATTGCGAGGGTTAAATCTGTGAACAGCAAATCTAGCAATGAGTGTTAACACATAATTCAGATCTTAATACATAAATGGTTTAACTTGAAATAATACCTGAACATAATAATTTCCAATGTTGAAGTCAGTGAAGTTCATGTGTTAAAAGTAATGAGGGAATAGTGAAACTCAATAGTGAAAAGTGGCCTAAATCAAGAAGTGCAAGTATTAAACAAAGATTCCATAGCTCTTCCTTCACCTTCAAAGTCAGAGGCACATTGAAAACATGCCGCTTTTGATCTCAACATGTAATAATGACACTATCATCATTTTTCGGGGTGTCAACTTAGAATCGTGCCGGTATTTTCAGAAGTAGTTGTTATGTTTTTGAGCTGAGCCATAGTATTAACTCATAGTGGGTAATATTTTATTTATGCCACTGTTGCATTCAGTGAGTGGTATGAAGTATATGTTACTGAAACATCATGCTATAGTGCAGTGGGGATTTTGCTGAAATGCCAGCTATGCTACAAAATTTAGTTTTGAAGAATGTTTTACATGAAAATACTTATAAAGTGGTTCATCCACCAAACCAGTGCTTTTTTTTTTATAGCTAAGATTAAAGAATTAAAGTTCTTCATTTATTTTGAAAACGAGAATTATGCTGAAATGTATGGTGATAAATTAAGACAGAAATCAACACTGCTAAACTCCTGGTTTGCTTATTTTTTTTTTTTTTTTATGAATTATAGTAAGTTAAAAATTATA
>Ga0123357_10006031_pt1 | contig 14658 bp, 13 predicted proteins | sample TergutEmb28metaG_FD_89873 | JGI IMG/M metagenome (GOLD analysis project Ga0123357, IMG submission 89873) | Embiratermes neotenicus P4 segment gut microbial communities from Petit-Saut dam, French Guiana - Emb289 P4 | ecosystem: Host-associated > Arthropoda: Insects > Digestive system > Gut ...
AACACACAATTGTTACAGTTTAACATGTGGATCAAATTATCTGGTGTCTTGAAAAAGTGAATATTTTGTACAACAACATGAAGGATAATGACTTCATGATACTGAATATGAGATAAATGAAATAGACATTAATATAGGGTCCTTAGTTTATCTGTCTCATATTCTTGGTCACTGCCTTTAGGCTACATTATTGCAAGGTGCTTGGCTGCCTCAGTGGGGCTCCTTTCAGAGACTGTGACATCTGTAGTCATGGAGCCGGTCCTCAGTCACAATGGGAATACCACTGAAATGTCACTTTTTTCTGTATAATGTGTATGCTAAACACAGATCGTACAAGAAGTGTTGTCATAAATTCTGACAGAAATTTAGTGATGTGCATGTTCAGACTAACAATTTTTAAATGCAGTCAGTTCTGCTGTAAGGTGTTCTTGTGAGACCTTGTATTATAGAAAATGTCATAATGAAAATAGGGTCAGATCAAAAAAAAAGTTGGCCTGTCATCCAAATTTATTTCTTCACACTTGTTGTGAAATCACATAATTGCCAACATGTGTATGCAAAAGTTTGTGTTATACAAACAGCTTTCAAAGACAATATCCGTTGTCATTTGGGATCCCATACGACATTGAATTTAATGTGCACTACATGTAACCTGCTTTAAATTTTATATAAAGTGGGCCTGATGATGGTCTAATGATCGAAACTTGTCGCCAGTAAATTAAATAATAAAATATTGTTGTGTTTGACTGAAAGATATAAATTTATTAGTGTCTTTCTGTTCTGTAACACAATGTCCTCTACAAAAAAAAAAAAAGCTTTCACCTATTTGTCAATCATATTATAGCCAATCCACATTAACGAAATGCATACAATAGCAGAACTGACTGTGATAAGGATATCAGCCACAGGTTCAGTTCTAGACAGGAAACATGGAGAAGATGTGTGCCAGCTGGGGAAAAATGACAAAATTGGTGCCAGATTGGAGACTTCTCCAAGAAAAGCATTGGTTCAACTTGCACATCAAATGAGTGTCTGCATTATCAGCACATTAGTTCTGTTTAGCAATGAAGCTTAGTTTCATCTCAGTGGATGCATGAACTCTCAGAATAATGGGTATTTGTCTGCAGAAAATTCCATCTTAATTAATACACATGACATTAAGGTTTATGTGTGGTGAGCTATTAATGCAACTAGGATCATTGGGCCATTTTTTATGAGACCATAAATTAACACTGATATGTTCTGACACCATTTTTTGACAAGATGTTTGGTTTCAAAGAGCGTATTACTTTTTTCGTTAAGACAGTGTAACAGTTCTTATAGCAGACATCTCTGCATGTTATTTAGAGAGTGCTTTTCATGACAGAATAATAAGCAGGTGATTGTGGTCTTCATGTGTGCCAGACCTATACCCATGTGATTGTCACTTGTTGGGCATGCTAAAGTGTAATGTGTACTGTAATAATCCTTGTACTGAAGACATCCTGAAGAAAGCATTGAGGATGTAATGTGTAGATTTATCCTGTGGAACTTTGCAATACCTTAAAATAAAATGTGTGTACTCAGCTACAAGCAAGTTGGCATAGCAGCAAGTCCAGCAATGCCTGTCACCATGTGACCAAGAACAAACACCAGATAAACTAAAGTCCACATAGAATAAGGCTAAAAAACTCATCTGAAAGTCTGAAGGAAATGAGTCATTGTTTTGTAATGACACAAAAAGCACCTGTTGGTATAAGAATGTGTCTTCTGATGCAGTGTTTAGAAGAGTGTCTTAATGTGTTACAGGTTGGTCCCGTTTTATGCCAGGGTTACATTTCTGAAAAAACGCATTGCACAAATTGGACACAAAATACCTATTTAAAACAGTGTATTTCCTGGGGGTTAGGGGACTGATAGCCTCCTCCTATAAAATGTATAATTATACCACTAGTGGACATACAGACGTGTAGAGTGTGTATGTACTGTATATGCAGTATATGTAAATTTCTGTACAGTATACATTTCTGTAGAACATATTTATTTATTTCTAATGCAATAAAAATGTAAGAAACACACATCCGCAGATTTTGGTATGGTTCAATCCAGTAGGACTGTGGTAGTCGCGCTTCACAAACAAACACTCCCTGTTTCAGATCATTGGCAGTTAATGTTGCATAAACACTTAGCACTTTCTGTAATTCTATCAACATTATCACAAATTGTAGGTATGCTACTATGAGCGAGTTTAACATTACGCTGTATGTCAGCAATTCGTTCGCTCTTTTCAAGTCGGTGTATTGTGTCTAATTTCTCTTCACTACTGATTGCCTTTTGCCGATTTTTCACTTGGATTGCACTAGGTGATGCACATTTATGTTTCTCACTCATTGCCAATGCTGGTGAAGAGGAAACTCAATGAACCGCATGATTATATCATCAGTGTTATTAATCCATACACATGACTGTTGGCATGACAGTGACCACACTTTCTGCTAGCCTCCTACAAAAGATAAGTGCAGCCATGGATTGTCCATGTCAAATCGTGTTAAAACCAAAAATTGTCATGTAAATTGGAAAGGTGGTGTAAATTTTCAGTTTGTGTTAAAGAAAAATCATGCACAAAGAAATTGCATAAAACGAGACCTGCCTGTATTAATACTTTATTTATTGTCCATTGGTTCTGCAGTGATTGTAGATGAACATATAGCATTTGAAAGCATAGATATTTTGTTCTGCAAAATGCTTTACTACTGTGAACAATTTTTAAACAAATATTAGGGGTCAGAACCTCTCAAGGAAAGGCATACCTCTCAAATTTCTGTGCAATTTTTTCACATGTCACATCTCAAGGCTTCCAAATGGACCAACTAATCTTGAGTTTTTATTGGTGAAATTTTATAACCTTTTTCCACAAAGCCCTTATTCTTTATCTGAACTTAGTTTGTGTATGTGGGGTTTACATTATGTGATATATGTAAGCCCAGGAGAAGTTGTGTTTGCTAAACTGGGAACAGAGCCAAGAAATTGTGAGCCTTTCTTCCCACTAGTGACAGCAAAGTGTGAAAATTCTCAGCACTGCTTGATGTTGCATTGATTATTCTTACCTTCAGTCACAAAAGATGTTCAAAATTATGTTCCTGTGCTTGCAGGTAAGCTTCCCATCTCATCCTCAGATTCTGAAATACTCAACAAAACATTTCTTTTGAAATGTTCAAAATGACTGTTCAAATATATTCTTTACATCTTCTGTCATGTAATTTTTTGACAGAACCTTATCTTCAAGTGTACAGTACAGATACATACCACATAAATTCAAATCTAGTGATCATGGAGGTCACTGAATAATGACTTGCTCACCATACACTTCTCTTAATGCTTGCAGTGACTGATAAGCTGTGTGTGTGAGCTGTAGCAGTGTCCTGCATGAATACAATTTTTGTAATTAATTTTTCATTTTTTGGAAGAGGGGTCCAAGTATCAGCTTTACATAATGCTCAGAATTTATATTTAATGACAAGAGTGATGTGATTATTCTCGTGTGATGTGACAGCCTACATGATTGCAACCTGAGTTTCATAAAGAGGAAGTTTATGTAAATTATGTGAATTTTCTGGACTCCCGTAATGATTGTTCAGGTCATTGGCATACCTTCTTAACTAATACTTATCTTGTGGGATATAACACTGTGTCATTGGGTGAGTGTTCATATCCCAGAGGACTTGAGGTACATCGTATGCAAAGATAAGTGTGCACTGTATAACAGCATCACAAATAAACTGTGTATAAATATAGCAAATTTCAGAATTACCAAATGTTTCCACCTTACCAGTGTCACTTAACTGTCAAAACTAAATGTACAAACTTTGGAACAATAGCATTGAAATTCACTTGATATTGTTATTGTTTCCTTCTAAAGAAAATATGTGTACGCTTTGTTAGAGTCTTGCTGATTCTGTAAATGTGTGTTGAGCAGAAGGGTCTGATGTGGATTAAAAAGAGATTTTTTGTTGGATGTGCAATAATAACTGATACTGACTTCTCAGTGTATGATAACCTAATTATACTCAGAGTAAATATGTATAGGTCATGTGACCAAATCACACTAACAGTACATGACATTGTTTGATATGTATTACATATTATAAACAAAATATATTTTGTGTTACGTGAATGTGAAGTTTTTATAGGAATGTTGTTTTTTATTTTTGTTTGTACAGTTATTTATTGTTTTGTTGTCCTTTTTTCTGTTGTGTTACTCTGTGAATTTTACTTTCTCCTATTCACTTGTTTGGAGATGTTATTGATTAAAAGAACTGAACTGACACTGTTACCAGTATATTTGGAATTGAAGGAATTTACCGGTCTTACATCTTCTGAGAGGCAACATTATTTGACAGGTGAAGTAGAAGCTAGATTTCATTACTGCTTTTATATATATAAGAATTTTGTTAAATGAAAACAAAACAGAAACAAAGCATTGGAAATTTTGAAGCTTTGAAGCATATTTTATACACCCTGTCAAAATGTGTTTTTAATGTTAATAATAGAACTGTGTTTAACATGTTAACTGTTGTGTTGTATTACTAATAGTTTACTGTGTAATAAAATTGCAATCAGTTATTAAAGTCTTGAAGAATAGTAGTGACTTATGAGGGACAGGGACATTGGGATCATTATTAGATGTATAGGCCCGATTGTTTCGAGATGGGATCAAAACTCAGGTATGCAATGTCTCGTATGATTTTATTTTTTTTATTTTTTATTTATTTATTTTGTGTGTGTGTAATTTTAAGCAACAAGTTTGACTTGAACCTGTGCTCCTTTTGTTACAGACCACACTACTGGATCTCAAATATATTAGTCTGAATTATCTTCTATTACAGACTATGACTCATGATTAAGAAATAATAATCTGCAGCCTTAAAAAGACTTTTTATTTTGTCAGAACTCTGTTTGTAAATAAGATTTGAAGAATTCATGAAAATAAATGGTTGTTAAAGCCTGGTGATAGTAACAGAAGAAAGATTCTGCCTTATTTCTCTCATTGTCACAATATTAATTTTTGTATTGAGCACTGCATGTTGTACCTTTGTGTATGCATTGATGCAGCCATAGAAAGGGAAAATAAATTAGCAACTCTTGACCCCAGTAACTGTTCTAGCATGTGGCAACAAACATTATTTTTGAAAACATGGATGTATAAAACACGTACCAAAGTAAAAGGGAAATTATTTCCACTGTTTGTAAAGTTCTGCTAGTAAAATGACAAGGTTTGTAATTTATTCAATGTGGCGCAGTCGTCAGAACCAGTGCCATACATTTTTGTATCTGGTAAAATGGCAATAAATAATGTCCCTTAATCCCAGTCTGCCTTTTCCTGTTAGTATCCTCCAGTGGTTTATCCATAAACCTAGCTATAGTTAGTGCAGGTATTTGCATGTGATCTATATTCAGCTGTGTGCACAAAATTCATATCATATGACAGACAGAAGGATACACTGCTAAAGTACCATTGTGCCATGTCATTAATGTACACCTTTGGAGTGGTTCCCAACCTATTCTAGGGAAGAGGAGTGCTTCCTTCAACCAGAACAATTAACCCCCTGCCCCAATGTACAACCATAAAATTAATAAGAATGCTGTGAAGTTACAAAAGAGATTATTTGAAGTTTGTAGATTATTTTCAGAGCTTCAAAAAATATGTTTTCTCTTCCAAATTGCAAGTTGGTCAAACCAGTGTGGAGGAAGTGTCACTGAATACACTGCATGCACTGATACACAGCTTTGTGTTGAGCACATTATTTTTTTAACTTGGCAGGTTTCAACTACCATGAGTTGAAGACCTACATTAATAAATCATTTGACCGTTATTGTAATAAAGGTTGAAAGGTTAATGAGAAGGGCATTGATAAAAATCTGCTGTGTGAGAGGAAGCTTCTATTATGTGCAAATGTAACGTAGATTAGTTTGGTGTAGTACTGTCTCTGGAAAAACACTAAGTCATTGGTAATGTAAAATGAAATTAATCAAACTGATAGTTTCTCTAAAATCCTGCAGAAACACAGAGTTGCTGATGTGTGTGTGTGTGTAATTTCTGGATGAGAGATCCTGCTTCACCATAAAAATATTTTGTCTGAAATACTGGAATTAAATTTTATAGTTTAAATACTGGATTTAACTAATAGTTTTGCATCTGTGGAGCTACTTCTGCCTGCTTTCAAAATACTGCATTTCACACTTTAATATATAGAATTCAGTGGCGAATCCTGAGCCAGTGGTCAGATCTAGCAGAGCTGTATAATGCTGCATTGCACATTCTTTTGCTAGAACAGAGTTGGGGATCAGGATTCGCCACAGAAATTACATTTTTCATATTTTTCTCTGACAACTATAAAGTAAAACTTAAACAAGTTTTCTGAGGTATCTACTATTGATTCCTTTGTGTGTGAACTGGGACGACTGTGTGGTGTTAGGTGGGTAGAGTTAAGAACTCAAAGTTGCCGATGATGTTCACTCCGTTGCGTTAATCGCCCATGCCGACGTCAATGGCTCAGTTCGCCTTGCCCCGATATTATTAATACTGTATGGTGACCATGAAAGGCAGTTCGGTAGGGTGAAGCATACTAAATCATGATGCAGTCCACTTAGTAACTGACAAGTTTACTGGTCAATTGAGGGCAATAATATCTGGTATAGGTAACAGGTTGTTACACATTTAATTATTACCTACGTAACTGGTTTTTGAGTCAGATACCTCAATAGTTGCGTACTTTATGTTCATAACATAAATGTATAGTTGAAACGCCGCTGCCCGTCAAAAACCAAAATTTTCAAAATTGCGCAAGAAATTGGAACACGAAAAGAGCACGTGTTCAACAATGCTGCGTTTTATCTTCGGCGGATGAATACACTCAATACGATGTCTCTATCTATTCACGGTACACGATATGAATGACGTAATTATAACCTTGACAGGAAGCAAGTGAGAAGGTTGGTTGGCGAGGCAATGTATGTTTTTTTAACAAAAATTGGGAAGAATTAAAAGGATTATAGTGTTGAAATTGTTACAAGTTTCTTATAAGTGTCTAAGAAAAATATTTAGTACGATGTCTACGAAGATCATGTAAAGACACGTGTTTTATTCGGGAAAATAATGTAGGATATTTTGGTGAGGTTTGTATCGTCACATTTCCTACAATTAGAAGTGGTCCAATTTTTTTTACAGAAACCGCCAGTCAATATGATGGGCGTTGAGGATATGCCCCAGATGAAGAGCCTGTCACCTGGGCTTCCATTATCACCACCTAAGAATAAAGTTCAGCAGGTGAGTAAAGTTGCACAGACGGAACTATTTTCTGTATTACGGCAACGCTGTCACTACCAGATGATCTGTCATGAATTTGTGTGGGATAAAGTTGTACCAAAAAGGTTGTTGTGGAATAAATTAATATCGGAGTTTGGTGGTAAAAATAGTGAGAGAAAGGTGCTATATATTTGGATTAAGATTGCATACTGGAAAATTCGCACCGTAAATAAGATTTCATCATACTCCCATAATGCCATTCGACTCCAAGGCACTTGTGTGGCTGAAGTGATGTGCACAGTGTTGCCCAACTGCTGAGTCATATGAAAAGGTGATGTCTGAGTGGTCGAACGAATAGGAGAGTTCTGTTGATGTGTGAAATAACCTTTGTTCTGTGTCTGTTATCGTGGAGTTAAATTCGTCGGAAGTGTAATGTGATTTGACTGTCCGTGTGGTCGAATAAGCAAATTGTAGACTCTGTGCTTTCTCTGACATAATATTTCGCCGGTCTGACATTCACGGTCACATTTTCGTATTCTTTTGTAGTGTCAGTTACTAACAAATTTAATGTTATTGGGTAATTGATGCCCACGCCACAGTTTTTACATATTTTCCTGTAAAAAATGAAGTGCCTGTTTTGGCATGACAGGAAGTGTTCGAAGTGTTTGAAAGTAAGTCGTAATTCTTTTGACAAGTTCGTGGTGATCGCAAAACAGTATTTCGAATCCAACTGAAAATGGGTTGAATTAAACAAAAATTATAGAAGAAGGATTGAGTTATTAATACTTTGAAATTTTGGCGGATTTAGTGTTGGAAATTGGTAGGGTTTACATTCACTTTTTTTAGGGTGTATTTTCATATTTCAGGGTTATGTTCACTGTAGTAAATGCATTGTCTGTAGCAGTTTGAGAAACAGATATCCAGTTTGGGGAATATTATTACGAAGTACAGTTGTCGTTTAAAACGTGAAGTAAATGATTGTTACATAATTGACTTTGGTTTCAGGTTTCGACACTAACCTCTCTTTGATGTATGACTTTGTAGTAGCTGTGTTGTTTTCTGGCCCCTTGTGGGCATGTAAAAATACTGACTAAGCATTGTTCAGAAGCAGTAGCGATGTTGTGTCTGAAGAAAATATATGGAGATGAACTTCTGCAGTTGGCTATACTTTTAAGCCTTCTGCATGTAGATCCAGATTCATATTTTGGCTATGATACACCAGCTGTAGGTGTCGGTATCCATGATTTAACTAGTGGAACAAGCTGGGCACATGCTCGGGCCATTATACCACGTCGTGTGTTTGTACATCCAAAGAACTTAGACTCAATTCTGCTTCATTATGAAAGGGAAGTTTTTGAAGATCTTAATGCGCTGGGTCGTTACAACAGGATACATAGTCATAATTCTGATGTCACGGCATATTTATTGAATATTGATGGTGCTATACCAAGTTCCTCATTGGAAACTAGTGGTACAGGTTTGCCTGTGGAGACAAATAGTGAAAGACAGGTTCATACCTCAATAACAGAGCTGTCTCAAGAAAATGCTAGTCCATCTTCCAGCAGCACTGCAGGATCATCTTTGGTGGAGGATACAATTGTCTTCCCAGATGAAGGTTTCCCACAGGCTGGTGACCTAACACAGGAGGTACAGTGATATTTTGCGTCCCATCTCCTGTTAAATTGTGATGTAGCTGGGTTTCACACTGCATGTTGGAAGTGAATGTCATGTGTACATAAAAATTAAGATATTCTGCATGTGGTTCAGTTAATGTGACATGAACATCATGAATTTTAGGCCTGTTACACATTGTTCAGTGTTAAAACTGTGGTAAATTTACAACCACTTTGTGTCAACCTCAGTATTGTTATCTTCTATGTCTTATGAATATATACAGTAGATTTTAGTATAAAATACTGACAGAGCCATTTTCCTTTTTCACTGAGTGCTATGGATCATCATGTGTAGGCGTGTAGCATAATTGATTTGTTGGTTATGGTGTGTGGCGTAATAGTAGAGGTTATATAATGTCAAATAGGACTGGAAGTTCTTTGTTAATATTGAGTTGGTAGGTGAGATGGCCCTATTTTGCTTGGCTGGATAATCTGATAGGAACCCAGAAAGGTGTATTGCCTGATGTACTTAAAATAATGTGCTATTCCGAAATATTTTATCTTCTTGAACTGTGCATGTATTAGAACAGAGTACTTTTCATTAGATCATGACACCAGGAACCCAAGCTGATTGCGGTGATTAACAACTTTGTAACATAAAAATGTGCTGGTTCTGTTGAGTTAGTGAACAATGGAAACACCAAATAAGAATTATAGTTGGCCTGCTGTGCAGAAGACCTTTTGTACTAAAAGTGTTTGCAAGCTGTTCATTGTGTTCTATGCCCACTTGCGTTGTAGAAGTGTGTGGTGATGGTGTTACATTTTAAGCCTTACCGTTTGTGTTACATCATGCATTGTGTCTGTAGGTGCATGTATTTTTGCTTATTCTGTCATCTTTCCAGTGTGGTTGTATGAAGTCACTTTGAATGGGCGTCTTTTATTAGAACAGTATTAAGATTCCTGACTTTGAACTAGATGAAATATGCCATTGTGACAAAGACGGGAATATCAGTTTCTGTAATTTTAACCAATGAATACGCACAGTTGTCAGTAGATTCACAATAATATTTTTTAAAAACATTAAACTCCTACATGTGTTGGGCATTACTGGTCCATCAGGAGGTAGTATATTACTCATATAAAACAGTTACTTAACAATATTTTGATCTCTTGCATGTGTAGAAGAACTGATGGACATTCTTCCATGTAGGGCAAGTATGTGTAACATACTGAATTGTTACACAGTAAATTGGAGCAGCATGTAGATGTGTTGGTGTTCATGGTAGCACTGTGGACACCTCCAAGTTTTATGTTTTTAAATATATTATTATGAATATAATCGGTGTTCATATGTTTGGTTAAAACTATGGAAATTGATTTATAATGCACCGAATGGGAAAAAATAAAAAAACCCCAGGAATTTCACTATTTTAAAAGTAACTCGACAAATGTAGTGAAATATATGATGATGTGTTGGGGTGTTTTAGAAAATTTATGTATAAGCTGTATGTGGGCCTTTATTACATGACACTGAATATCTCTTTGTTTTAGCCAAAAGTAGGTATACAGTAGGATATAGTATAGTATTGATGGTCTGTACACCTACTTTTGGCCCACCCTATAGTTGTAATATACGGTAGGACTTTTAGGGATTTCCAGTCATGTAGGTGACACCTAAATTTGTGATTATGTAGTGGTTCTCCATACATATATGACATATATCTTCCCCTTTATCCATTTTTACGTTCATTGGTCAGAAGTCATCTGGCATGTGGCATTGTCAGCTGGATCGCTTAGGTAAATTGTTACTGCGGTAAGCACTGTTGGTTACATGAGGGCAGAGAAAGTAGTGATCTAATTCATTACAGAAATCTGGCAAGAGTTAGAAGATTCAACAAACCAGCCCACAGAATATAACTAAGATACTACGTTATCAGAATTTGCACATTTTTCCAAGGACTGTTACATTTTTTGTTTTAGGTTGCTAATTCATGTGGTAATAGTGCCGCACTCTCCTCTTAAGTTTGTGCTTTCAACATGTAGTTATTATTGATCGAAGAAAATGTAACCTGATATATCATCTAGTGCTGCAAGCCTCATACTGCTTTAATGAGAATAGGTCCACTAATTCAGAAATTTAAATCAACGCACATGTAATGATATTAATAGCTTACCAGTTTCCTTTTTATTGAGGCAAGTAGATCAAGAGTTTTGAAATCGGATATTCAGTGTGCTTGCAAACAAGATTATAATAGCGTGAGGAAAGAAAACCAACAAGATGCAACAATATAGATGGTTTATTGTCAATTATGGATGTTGGTTATTGACAATGTCAATAACCAACATCCATAATTGACAATAAACCATCTATATTGTTGCATCTTGTTGGTTTTCTTTCCTCACGCTTTACTCACGATGCACGGTCACAGGAACATAAAGATTATAATAATTTGAGATCATCACATCCATCACACATAAGACCTTTTCCTTCTGAAGTAGTCTGAAATCAGTCTGCTATAGCTTCATGCCCATCAGCCTGAGAGCCTGGGAAACATTCTGTAGTGTTAAATAGTTGACGGTTATTTTTGTTAACTGAACATGGTTTAAGGAACACCAAAAACATGGAAATAATAAATGCATTATTAATTGTAGTGATTTCATGAATGCTGATTGATGTTCCCAGGGTGTTAATAGATGTGTTAATGAAATTTTGGTATGCAGAAACAAAAAGCTTGCCTGTTTGCATACAGTACACTTTATTGTAGTTCAAAAACAATTTTGATTTGAAACCAGGTGAAGTGGCAGGCTCTTGTGAATGCAGTAATGAACCTTCTGGTTTCGTAAACTGTGGGTAGTTTCTTGGCTGACTGAGAACTTATTAGCTGCATGTAGTTAGTTACTTTGTTAGTAGTTTGTTTGTTGAAACCAGGCCAAGAAGTTGTGTGAGTTACCACAGCAGATTTGTGGCAATGGTTATGTGTTTTTTGACATCTGATTGTAGAATCAGCATATTCAAGATACATATAAAAAGAGCACACCACACATATATTTTTCAATTTTTGGTGATTCAGATATTAAACTGTGGTACATTATAATGGCTTTTGCACTTGTGGTTGTGAAATGGTGGTATGTGCAAACTGTGGTTTATTTATTTGTCAGGAAATGATGGAAGTGTGTAAATAGGCACATTTATGGTTTAAGTTCTTATATAAACAGCTATGTTGCATTGTGCTGTTTATGTATGTGTGTGTGTGTTTGTAGTTTATATTGTTTATGATTCATGCTTGGGTTATATAATGGTCCTGTGCTAGATATATATGTTAGAGAACATCAAATCAGCTGTACATATTTGGATGATGGGAGTATAGGTTTGAATTTGGATTTTTTTTATGGCATTGCCGCTAGTAGGAACTGAAGAAAAGCAGAATATGCTTCAGTCAGGATATCCAGTAGTTGGGCTCAGATTCCAAATTTGTAGCTCCGAAATAAAAGTGTAGAAATTTGTCACTGTATCAATTTACTCGGTAGTGTCTTGGATTTGTATCTGGAGATTGGCTTCTTGTGGCATGAAATGATATAATGTATGTGATTTAAAATCGGTATGTACTGTGTGATTTGCAGATAAAAAATAGTATGAAATGCATTTGTTCATTTCTTCATACACAGGTGTTGTCGTGTATAGGACTAAAACTTATAAACAAAATTTTTGCCATCATAGGGAAGTCAGGTGATAGTAATATGTGCGTGCGTGTGTGACTTTCAGGTAGTTTGAATGTACAGTTGCGTAAGTTATGCCCAGAAATATGTTTTCAAATCGTGGTTTTTGTTAATGTATAATTTATGGTGGCCTCTAAATGTAAACATTCAGACGAAAGAGGGGTGGTCATTGTAACTTACTCGTGTAGCGTCATATCTCTTTTTTAGTAGTTACATGAGCATGTTACATCTCCCGCGAGATTATGATTATCAGAGCTTACAGCTTCAGACGTGAAGTGGGGCTTGGGCCTAATCATACATAAACTTTGAACTTTGCATTGGAAGTCTTATATCAGAGGAAAACATGGCACATGGTTACTTTGGCGTGCTCCATAAATCTGTGCAATATGTGATCGCCCGCCACTTTATGTATGTTTTCAGTAAGCAGGGGTGTACAAATCCCGGACGACAGAATTTTGTCCTGTGGCTCGTATTTCTGGGCCCAGAATATGGAACTTGCGTCATGTTAGCCTTTTGGCTTCAGACATTTTGTGCTGGCTGCTAGGTATTTGGGAGGTTTGTGGATTCTGATCCTAATCCATGTGGGCCCGTGTTATTGCTGTGTACACTGAAATCCATCACTTCGGACAACCCAAACCAGAACCTTTCCTAGATGCTTCGAAAACCCACTCTGCGAAATCCCAACTAGCTCCGTTGCTAGGATTAGTCTAACCTAGCGGTGGTAATAGAATGGCGTAAACCCGTCGCTCGGGCAAACGCCCAACTAGCAGCGTTGCTAGGTAAGGAAAACCCCAGACTAGTGCGTTGCTAGGCTGCGGGGAAAATCCACTTGGGAGAAACGAAACTAGAGACGTTGCGGGGAACCGAACTAGGAGAAGGCCCCAACTACTGACCCATTTTCTAGGATACGGTGAAAACTTGGGGCAAAACGCATCGCTGACGTGAAAACCGGCTCCTTGTTGTAGCTCCGATGCCATGATGCAGCTGAGGCACAGCGGTATTTATTTTCGTATTAAGTATGTAGTTCTATTTGATGTGTTTGCTGGATTTTCTGTAAATGAGCAGTGTCGGTCATTACATAGGGCTATATAAAATCGGCAGCGGGAAGTAAACGGTAGCAGAGAGCGAAGCCACATTTTTTTTCCTTTCACAAATTTATCTTCAAGTTTCCGTCTACAAAAGTTCCTTTCTGCCTCATGTCAGATAATAGGTGAAGATTTAAGTAACCCGCATTGTCACACCTTGTAAGGTGGTAAATAGTTGCCAGTCGACACGGTGTAACGTTACAAAAGACTAATCGTCAATCACACCGATTTGAGAACTCCATGCATCGCGTCCCAGATGATAGTTGTTTGACCATGGTTTTTATGGTAAGGCGTTTTTAACCCTGCGCCCAAGTAGCATACTCACGTCTGTCCGCAGTTGCCCCCATTCGCATCTGTCGCACCGGCCTACTCCGTGGAACAGAGTCCTTGAGAAGCTAATAGTAGCGCAGCTAGTCGAGAAATTTCCTCTCCTTTTATGGAGCCCGAAGGTTCATTACAACTTATCTGCAGCTGCCTTTTATATCAGTAGGCTGATACTGTACGGTACCTATGTAATTTGTGATGTACAAGTTTTCGCGTACTCATGACCGAATGTAATTCAGTGGGTGGGTAACGTATGGGGAGCAAAGGCACGCTTCACTTCATCATTTACTACGTAAGCCATCTTTTCACGATTCATAAATGATTCGTTGGCAATGCATTGGACGAGGGACTGTTTTTGACGAGTAATCAGTCCATTGCCAAGTCTCTGGTCTTGTGGAACAACACAGTATAAAGCACGAACACTTATTCATGCGTCAAACGGGTTTCGAACCCGATAATCACATGCTACAGCCGTCAGTGGCCGTACGGGCCGTAGATCGCGTGACTATAATGTTTCGTTATGTACGTGCATTGTGGCTGAAAAACTCGGGGGGGGGGGGGGGTGTTTTTTTAGTTTGGAGCTTTGGGATATGATTTTAAAAAAAATTTTTAAATTAGTTTTTGAAAAAAAAAA
>Ga0123357_10006032_pt1 | contig 14657 bp, 6 predicted proteins | sample TergutEmb28metaG_FD_89873 | JGI IMG/M metagenome (GOLD analysis project Ga0123357, IMG submission 89873) | Embiratermes neotenicus P4 segment gut microbial communities from Petit-Saut dam, French Guiana - Emb289 P4 | ecosystem: Host-associated > Arthropoda: Insects > Digestive system > Gut ...
CAATTAGTCGCAGGCTCCTGAAGATGGTCGTATTAACGGCCGAAACATGTTGAGCATTGAATGAACATTGAATAAAATAATAAAATAAGTGGCATCAAGTTGGTTTTCTCTTTACTCAACTTCCAAATTTTTAATACAAAAATATACACCTCCAACGTTCTACAACAGGGTTCTTATACATTTATTGAGTTTAAATTGGTATAATTGTACATATGCCGATACCAGTGGTCGTGCGGATTTAGGTGTTGATCTGTGGCTGCTTGTTTGTTGGGATTTTGAGTTCCAGTCCCGCCGGGGTCATGGATACTTGTCTCTGCTATTGTTGAACGTTGTCAAGTAGAGCTTCCTGCGTCAGTCTTATCACTAGACCACAGTAGTCCTACCAAGTGTGGTGTGTCTGAGTGTGATCGTAAGGTCTCGATAAGGAGGAGGTTCTAGCCCACTACGGGCTGTTGTGCCATGGAAAAAAAAGTAATTTGATATATTTCAACCTTCCGACTTTATTACGTGGTTTTTAAAATAATCATTCAAATATTGAGAACCTTTTTATATTCTCAACGTTTTGGAAAGACAATCTTACAATGAAACCATAAATATTGAAATAACATATTTAAATCTTTATTTACTTACACATGAACATGCAGCTATGCCACTCGAGGACAGTGTGATATTTGCTTGAGATAACACTTAAACCCAGACATCTTCCTAGAAACTACTCTTCCTTCCCTTCTGTGCAGGTCGACCTATCAAATATTGTGATTGGCTCTTTTTACTTCATTCCTGTTGATTCTGTACAAATTCTGGACATGGGCTCTTAAATCCTACAATAATGTCCTACTGTTTATTTAGTTAACAAATCCTACAGTTTTATTACGATTTGCTGGCAACGTGAATACACAAACAAAACTCTACTGAATCCTTCATATCTTGTAATCCCTACACAGTAGTTTGTAACACCTATAAGCAATGTCATTATTATGCTACCGGAATCTCCAATATTTACGTATTTTGTTTTCACAATTGTCTCCTTCTTCATGCAACTTATGTTTGGCAAGTGTATAAATTTTGACAAATCAAACAAACACCATGAACTGTCGGAGATTTTGAAAAATGTTTTTTCAACAAATTTACAAGATAGGTAAGTCAAATGTCATTCATCCCAAAATCCTACCAACTGGGGAAATTCTGTGTGCACAACTGAGTTTTGTCAAGCAATATACAAGAGAACCACTGTGCAAATGAATAATAACCGGTCTCGAGTTTCATTGCTGTTTTCTCAGAATTCCTATTTCATTCTACTTTTTCTCCTCATAACCCCTCTCTTCGTCTGTGTAATATCGGGCCTATTGTCTACCGCCTTTCTCATTTTCTTTCGAATAAATCACACAATAAACTACTTTTCCTGTTTTATTTTTTCAATTTGAGATTCTCGCCGCGGGGAGAACAGAGACACTAAAAACGGACAAATCTCTACGCAACTACAGTGTCACATCGTACAAAACAGCTGTCACCGATTTTTACCTCCTGAAGTTTTTAACAATCATTATCCATAAATAACCATAATGGAATAGGATCCGTTAGTTATTGTTTTGTCTGCGGCACAAAGTTGAATGATATACCAAGCTTTAACTGCAATCTCATGTAACCACACAGAGTTCACCAAAGTAAGACAAACAATTTAGTTTGTTACAAAACTAGCAGCCTGCTAAATTTAGGAGCGGATATCACTTAGCATTTTAGTTCAGTTAAATACCGAACATTTCTTAACTAACCCGGTATATTTCTTTATAACATTTTACATTAAAACTCTTAATTTATCCCACATGTTACACGTATGTGTATTTTATGTCATACGGCATTCAGAATAACATTGACAAGTTGCTGCATTATTAACTGATTATTCTTTATAACGGAGAAATTTTGTTCCTTCTGCGCGGTTGGAATTATACTTTGATACCTACTTCAGATAAACTGCAGTCTTTAAAATAGTCTTTAATTCTTTGTGTGTTAGGAGTTGAATGAAAAAGCAGTTTTTGTCTGAAACAAATAGGTACTATTAGCTGAACGGTCAAATACTGTTGTTTGTAATAATACGCACGCCGATTACATCCGTTCGGAGCCACACAGTTTTAGATTAAGCATTCCTCTCGTAGTGAATAAGTATAGAAGACAGGATGTTGTTATAATGTCGGTGTATTTTACTCGTTCTGTTACGTTCAGTACAGTGTTCACTTATATAAGTGTCTGCATTTTCGTGAAATATGGTCATGAATGTTATTCAACTCCAAATTAGTAGCTTTTTGTTTTCTATCAACAGCAATTACAGTACCATTTAAAAAATGGTTTAATATTTTACATGTACTGTGAAGTGCCTAGAAATGTATGTTGTTACTTATATGAATAAAGCCAGAAATGAAAAAGTGCTGAATCTTTCTCCATAAAATTTTCACGTAGTTGGAATTTATATTGTTGGAAAGCCAAAAGAGTAACAGATGTATTAATTAGTAAAAATGACAATTTATTATAAACCATTTTTCAAGAAATGGAAGTGATGGTGGTTTTTCACAGATACTCTTTTACTAAACAAAAGTTACAACTTTTGCATGAGTTATGCATCTTGGCAAAAGCATAACAAAATAATTTCCATTGCAGTAATTCCCAAAGCATAAAGATGGCATTCAAAAAATAAGTAACTTTAAACTTAATGTGAATTTTATTTCTATGTTGCAGCAGCGCTGTCTTTTGAACATTAATAAAGGTGAATTTATGTGGCAAATCATTATAGCCAGACTATGAAAAAAATTTGAAATTTCGATTGTCTCTCCTCGTTTAATAATTAGGTTATCAGTTTATCGTAACTAATTAGTTTAGTTTCATGTCAGTTCCAATGAACGGTATACGAGGTTGTCATTCAAAGTGTAGGGGTAGGAATATTTTTAGTAACCTTTGCTAACAAATAGCACAAATTTTAAAAAAAACATGCAAATTTTGCGTTTAATTCAACAGTCCTGGCACATTTACTTTCTTAACATCTTTAGTTTATCAATTCGTAAAAGCAACCTTTGCACTTTGCATCTTTATATGGTATGGTACAATAGTTAACAGAGTTCGGTTTTCATTGCACAATTCGTGGAGCTCCTCGCCGCTAAACACCTGGTTGTCACGTGCATAGTTATCTCTCTCATATATATGGCACTATTTTTACATTTATCTCTCTTTATTTTCCCTTTTACTCTTTACTTTTTCAAATAATTCTATATGATTCTTATTTATGTTTTATGGGTGGATAATATTAGGTTGGATCTCCAGGAGGTGGGATGTGGGTATATGGACTGGATTGGGCTGGCCCAGGATAGAGACAGGTGGCGGAGGCTTGTGAGTGCGGTAACGAACCTTCGGGTTCCATAAAATGCGGGGAATTTCTTGACTAGCTGCAAACCAGTTAGCTTCTCAAGAACGAATCTGCACCATGGAGCAAGTAAGTAAGTATGTGTAAATTTTAATATTTTTATATGTTAATTCCACATTCATATCTAGCCACTTTCATACAAATATTCTTTGTCGACGTTCTTGCTTCTAGACAGCTCATAGCATCATCGTACCTAAATATAGAGGAAAGCCTGCTTTATATTTTCGAAGCTCTACTACTGTTATTTTCCAAACGTAATTTTCGACCAAGCTACCCACTTCTCTCTCTTCTAGTGCCCCAACCTCATTCTTCTCTGCCCCGTACATACTCAATATTTTGATGAAAAAAAACTTTCTGGGCCTCTTGGACAATATGTTCTGACTTTCTAAATTACTTCATTATTTTATTCTCTTACGCAATTTACAGGTCTTCATGTCCTGTTAATGTATGACTTAAAATCCACTCCTTTACAAATCTGAATCGAATTATCTCAAGCCAAACCATGACAATGGGACTATTTTAAATCCGATCTTCCACATTTTAGGCTGTAAACACTGTTAACTTTAGGCTACACCACAACTTAACAAGAGATTTAGAGTCGATCATAATTAATTCTAGTGCTGTTGCTAGGATATGGACATAAACTTTAGGACGTGAAATAAGAGTGAAGATTGAAGCTTTGAGTCGCATTTTAATGGCGTACTGCACTAAAATGATCAAATAGCCTCATTTTAAATGAAATCTAAAATCACTGCATAATTTGTCATTCACGTGGGATAAAATGCAAAGTTACGGACGTTGCGGTTCCGCACAGAAAGCGGCGCAATGCTACACGTAAATTACTCCGTTATATTTTTTCTGAGATATCCAGGCTTAAAATGGTTTTAACATTTCTATCAAAATTTCGTAGTATCAGATTTAATGGAGGTTTTTAAAGCGGCATCCGAGTTATTTTAGGAGTACAAACGGACGGACCGGCCGGTATTTTTATGCGAGTTGTCCAGCGATGCGAACATGTTTATAAAAAACCGCGGGTAGAATTGCTTTACATTCATTTTACATGCAGATGTTATTAAGAAAAAAATAAGCTACGCTATTGGTTTTGTTTTTCTATGGAAACTTACGGTGTTATCAATAAAAGGAACAGACTGATCCTTAAGAAGCTAAAAGTTTCTCAGTTGTTCAATAAATTTTCCACGTTTTATTGGAGCCGAAATTCTTCACCACATACACTACCGAACGCCAGTTTCAATATCCTGCTGGAGATAAATACAGTCGACAGCCTCCTATTCAATTACTCTAAGACATATTTATTATTTTTTCCTAATTACATCTCAATTTTCCAGGTTGTGTATTTCCTTGAAATTTTCTTACCAAAAGCTTGTATACGCACTTTCCCGTGCGTGCTATATGCCCTGTCAATCCATCCTCAGTACATATATCACAAACAATTTTGCCGAAGAGCAAAATTTAAGCAGCTTGTTACGTTTGCAATTTCTTCAAGCTCCGCGCTGTTTCAGGCCTACCAAGTGTTCAAAAGGAAGTTATAAAAATAAAGAAATCATTTTATTTTTATTTTGTGATATAGCAAACTCAGGTCAAGAAAATGCAATTTCATAATTAAATTACAGACACCGCATAAGATGGTTACGAAAAATTAACAAAGTAAATACTAAATTTTATGCTTTGTTGACCGTGCGTTTCAATATAATCTTGTAAAGAAAAACCAACTTCATGCACAACTTAGTCTTAGTATATTTCGTCAACCTCTACATGTTTCGGGCGTATCTAGGCCCATCATCAGGAGGTACAACCGTATGCATACAACAATTGGTACTTATTATTCCTTTTAGATGACTGTCTGTTGTCCTGGTTGGATTCCAATCAACAAGAATAATAAGTACCAATTGTTGTATACATACGGTTGTACCTCCTGATGATGGACCTAGATACGCCCGAAACATGTAGAGGTTGACAAAATATACTAAGAATAAGTTTGCATCAAGTAGGTTTTTCTTTACTCGAAAGTAAATACTATTCCGATAGAGACCGGACTAGAAAACGGATGACTTATAAATCGGTGTTCGACTCCCGGCAGAACAAGAATCTCTTTATCTTCTTCGAAATACCCATGTCTGAAATGGGACCCACCAAAACTCATATTCAAAAGCTATCTGGAGCTAACTTCTCGGGGATAAAGAGACTGGTACGTGAAGCAAGCAGCTCAGCTCCAACTGGTGCCAGGATTACAAATGCATGAGTGTGTAAAACCACTCCCCTCTATGTCTCCGTAGCATGGTGCTTAATTAGTAATAAGCACAAACTTGATATTCTTCATTATTATTTTACTACAATATTAATAATAACTTTAGAGACAATTTATAACAAGCAAACATATAGCCCTATAATTGAAGCAACAATTGTATGCAACTCACATACCAATGATTAGGATTAAGACACCTTTCGCAAATAGTTCCAAAACTTACCATTCAGGTCACCAAATCTATCTTGAGACCGGTTACAATCCATATGTAGCAGAAAAATTCAAGAAACTATTTCACATACTAACACGTCACTATCGCAGTATTGAAAGAATGACAACAGGAAAGCGTATACTAACATCTTACCTAAACCAACAACAAATGTGTACTACTGTTGCACCCCTATACTTTGCTCATTTTCACCCCTCAAAAGATTTCACTTCTATATGGCGGGATAGGGAGAACAGTTATGCCGTATAGAAGTAACTCCCGTAAACACTGGGGGTTGTTTGGTGCAGTCTGCTACCATCCTGATAACACCCTACAACCGTCCTCGTCGCCAAACATACCCTTATAAAAACGCCCTGCACTTAATGGTTTGCTACTTCCAATTCTCTTGTACTTCATTCAGGCTACCACGATGCAATATTGCTCCTCACGAAAATAACAAAACGTGATACAAGACCAAGGTTGAAGTTTCGGCGGTCTTCAAAGTATTTGACAACGGTGGAAGTTGAGCCTTACGGGTGTGCTGATTCCTTAGATCTTGATTCTTGTCATAACGATGTTGGATCAAAAACAGCAAGCATTTTTCCAAGCTCTTGCTAAGCTTCCTTGTCAATTTGTCTGTTACTTACTTAACCTTTGGCTCTACGGCCCTCTGATAGCCTTGGCTTCCTTAATTACAGAAAACCATTCTTCCCTACTGACTGCCTTCAGTCGCCATTTCTTAATCTTCATCTCTCGCAGATCCTTCAGTATATCTTCCAGCTATCGCAATCTAGACCACCACCACAATCATCATCATCATCATTATCATCATCTTAATCTTTTTATTCTTTTTTATCTTCTTCTTCTTCTACTACTACTACTACCCTGTGGCTTGCTCTGAAATATTTTCTGTATTCCGTTCACGCCCTCCCAATTTACTTCTTTAAGATATGTTTCAATATAGCTTTTGTATCTAAGCTTAAGTCTTCCAAGTGATCCGTTTTCTTCATGTTTTCCCCCACACGTGCCCTATTTCCGGTTCATATCATCCTCCTTGATTCAGGCACACTTCAGTTTTACAAACTTTTATAATTACATGATTGTTTAAATAAAATTTATGCTTTCTGATGAAAGTTACAATGCTATAAATATAGGATTTCCCTTTTTCTAGTATCCGAAACATGTTTTTCTATCTCCTTTTAGCGATTGAAATATTTAGCTGTAATACCCTGACACATTCAAGTAGTATAACACGTATTTATTCACAATAACCCAACCCTTACTCGGATATTTGGCAGTCATATGAATGACGTTACTATTTGTACGATATTTTACATATAATGAGTAAGTGTAGTGAGTGTGGCTATAAACTCACAAAATGTTTTGAGCGTTACTAAATCAACACGTGAAATGATTTCTGCGATATCTCATCAAAAATAGCCCCAATGTAAAACCAATAAAAATGAGTGAGAAATGTGCTACTTCCCACACCACCTCTTTACTGCTGCATAAAAATATCTACTAACTATAAAGTACACATAATCGAAACTCCTGACAAGATAATAATTTTAGTACTTTTTTACAGCACGTAACATTACCGAATCAGAAGACCTGGAAGATAGGAGCATTCAGTCAGAAGGTTTCCTTTTAACATCGTCAGCGTGACACATGTTGCAGTTCGTAGCTTTTAAAGTTTCTGTGGGGGTTATCTTCAGCTATAGCGCTGAAACGTAAGTAATTACAGCTAGTATAGCTCTATTATGGCCTTCTTTCTTCAATGAGTTTCAACAAATTACGTAACTTTAACATATATTACAAACTTTAAAATACAGACCACTATTCCCACCCACGCATTTAATAATTTCCACATAATTTATGGCATAATTTAAGGAATCATCTATTACGTCATTTATAATAGGTTTTAATTAAAATAATTGAAATGTGTTTCATGAATTTGACACAATTCTGAACATGCTTTGTTGAAGCAGGGAACGTCGTGATTTGAAAATATAGTTTACACTCTACGTGTTTAAATTTACAAATAACATTGTTACACCGCTGGTAGGTGCATTGCCTGCATAATCTCACCTGAATTTCCTTCCACACTTCCGGGCAGAACCTTAACATTTGTATAAGATTTATGAAATAAGCAAAGTAATTTTTTTACGTTTTGCTGACCGTGCATCTCAGTATATTTATCTCAGTAATTAACCAACTTGATGCACAAAATTTTTGTTTTACAATAAGTTTATTTCATGCTTCTATATGTTTCGAACACATGTGCTCGAAACATGTAGCGGCATGAAATAAACTTATTGTAAAACAAAAATTTTGTGCATCAAGTTGGTTAATTACTGAGATAATTAAGCAAAGTAAGTTGTAGAGACAGTACTTGTATAACAACAATTATGTCAGATAACCTGACAAGAGAATTATTTGAGTAAAAAAGGTAAATCAGTCCCATTACAGGCACGAGGTGCCCAGAGGGTTCCAGGAAGTTAAGGTTCCCAGATTACGTGACAATGGCCCAGGATGGTGGTAAGGTTGTCAGCCTTACGCACCGGCCACGTTTTACCCCCAGGAAATACTCCTGATACTCATTTCGGTTAGAAGCTGAGGCGACCCCAAAGCCATAGTGCGATCGGAAGGATTACGTCAATGAATAATTCCAATGACACCATCTGGAATCGAACCAGTGACCTTCCGATTTGTAGCACAGCACCTTAACCACTGTGCTACCGCGGTGAATTATGTCGGACTCCGCACGAATTCCAGTTAAAAAAAAAAGAATCCACTGCATAAACAAGAACTCTATTAATTGACAGAATTCGTACCGTTGTGCTGTAGGATATTAAAAAATAAATCTTTAAATAGTCTGTCCAATATCGAAAAAGACAGGCAATGTACGTATAATTTAATAATGAGGAGCGTTCTTCTAACCATGGTTGCAATGGAAAAGCAGTAATTATTACGTATTCTGAGTGTGAGTTTGTAGCCTTATGTATCCAGCATGCAATACGCATTCACATCATCTATGGCCTGTCCGGCTCTACAGTTTTTTTTCGCATTGTCTCATAGAGGCAAAATTAAAAAAAAAAATATTGCATTTAAAACGTGTGTTTTGGTTTTCTCTATAAAATTGTTTCAAAAATTGCTCATTCTAAGAAGAACTGAGCGAGTTATAACCAAAAATGTATATTAGTCTCCATATAAAGTACCCGTTATTCTTGTCAGACTTTAATGAAAGTGGAAATGACTCTACGGATTTTCGAAAAATACTCAAATATCAAATTTTATGAAAATTCGTCCAGCGGGAGTCGAGTATTTCCATGCCGACAAACGTACAGATAAGATAAGGTAATAGTCACTTTTCGCAATTTTATGAAGGCGTCCAAAAACTTACAATATGTTTTTAAATAAACACATTTGCGTTGGACGAATTATTTAAAGAAATGTTATTGAAAAGGTCTCATATTTCAGGCTGTCGGTTTATATATATACTATATCAGCTCTTCTCAAGTATTATTTCCTGATATGAGTGGAGAAATGTATGTAATATTTTGTGATATGAAATTTTAAATTCAATTCTAATGTCTCAAAACAAATCATAAAAACGTGCCAAAGATATTTGAAAATATTTATATTTTATATTATTAATATTAATGCAACAGAATTCAATCACATGTTTACAAAATAGGAAAAAAAAATGAAAATGTATTCTGCCAGAAATCCTTTTGATCCCAGTTTCGAAATTACTGTAAAAGGTATTTCTATGCCTAAGACATCTGTAATCCCATAATAAACAGGCCAATCTCCTCCGAAACAGAAGTAACAGTTTACCAATGAGCAGTGCGTAATATACTAGAATACTCTGAATCTTCAAACAGTACTTGGGATTATGAACGTAGGTTAGTTACATGAAGAGCGTTCGTGTTTAACTTTGTATCCACCAACTTTAGCCGCAAAGGCAGGAGAGGGCTAGTTAGAATGCAGCAAACGATAATCGCATTTCTGTGATTCTTCTAGACACGTGTGTACAAGCAAAACTTTCTGTAAAGTGTTAAATGTTTCCTAAGGTTACAAGAAACGGTCTTTTACAACTTTGTAACACTTCAAACAGCCTGCGCTTAACCAATTCAAAGAAAAGAAGCGGCTGACAGGAGTAACAGAAGTCTCCACTGAAGTAACACAAGACAGGAAGACTAGCCCGCAAATGAAATGCATTACGTAGGTTAACAGAGTCAAGTAGGCTGTATTCAACGTGCTAGTGAGATGAGCGAAGGAACGGACATAATTCCGGAGCAGGAAAAGGAAAGGAAAAAGAAAGCGCACCTGAACACCTTATAAGTCAAAAAGTTCTAGACACCCACAATTTTTCACGGCAGAGTAAGGATCATAATACCTATTTAGAATACTAAAAAAGAAAATAAATTCAAAACAAGATGTAAAGATAAACTAGGGGACAAGCAAAGGAGCAAAAAAACATAAATAATGACGTAAATAAATAAGCAGAAAAGCATGAAAGTATAATACAGACAGAAGTTTACACAGTTTTTAAAAGGAAAGCATGAAATGTATTTTACGTACGTTTCAGTATTGTAACTGATGGAAGTCAGCAAAAGGTATAAAAATAACAAAAATATTTTAATTTTTAAACGTATATGCCTACTTCTTTTTTAATCTGACGTATTAAGTTAGTGTTTGTTACTTGTCATAGGCATTTTCACGTTCAAATAATGAAGCACATTCTAAATTAGTACAAGTACGAGAACTATTATTACTGGACAATTTTCAGATATTCTAAAATTTTATCTATTTATTTAAAAATTCTTTAGCGCAAAGTGGATTATAATTTGCACCTAATCCTAGAAACTCGAAGAAAAAATCTTGACATCAAACTTCTGCATATTGGCTATTTTCGAACTACATTCAATATCATCTGCTTGTGGTCCAGAATTTCCGTTAAAAGTAAAAACTTATTTCGACTTATCATTTTCAACTTAATTCCGTATATTTTGTAGTAAACTACTGGCATTGACTGCACAATATTAAAAAGGAACTCTCTAGAGCATATTCCTATTTGAGACTTTAATATGCTTTTAGATGAGCGAGAAAAACGACTTTTATGGGACCTGAAGCCCGTTAAGTGTTTTCACAAGTGAAACCACTTTTTTCTATGCTGAATCGCCTTATAACAGCTCACATGCAAATAACCTATTAATTATTTTAACACTATATTTCCGCTATGTTTACTCGTATGTTTCCCAACTGATCCTTTCCTTTCTGGTCTTCAGATTAAATTAGTGCCTCAAACTCTCAACAAAATATGCGTGATAAGATTTAGGCCCAAATCACTCCCTGTGGCCTTTAACCCAAATTATACGTATTTTGTACTGAACACATTCACGAAGCTCAATGAGAAGTTATTCTGGATAGAAAAGTGACGAGATATATTAATATAAACCAACTTATCTATATTCATGCATCTCAAAGACAAGTTCCGAGACAAACGAATTGAACTTCACCTTACTGTAATACAAACCACTTCAAGAATCTCTCAAGCCAAAGGTATGGATTGTGATAGCCTCTGCACCTAAAAGTATGTGAAAGTTCATTCTTTCATTCCAGGTAAAGAAACTTCAGTGACTACAGACCTAAGAAGCTTCTTGGTTACCACGGCATCTGGGAAGTGTGAATTACTTGAGGATACCAATATACCATTATCATTATTGTACCTGGTGTTCAGTACATCTCCGCCACAGACAGTCCGCAAAGGGCTGTAAGAATTTACACTGCGTATAGTCTGTTCACATATGAAACCAGGTAATCACAAAGTAAATACTCCTCTACTAACAATTTCTAAGAGGTTGCTTATTCACCCGATGTTCAGACAACTTCTTTTCGTTGAAAATAAATAATCGCACTTCAAAAATTGTCTAGATTCCAAATACGGTAGGTGAAATACAGGGGTAATAATGTTTAGCCAAAGTTTTCAATACTGTAAATAATAAATATTATAAAATATTATCGCACTACACACCTAAGAGACATAGTTATAACAACTACACATTCATTTTAATATGAAATATTGATTATTATTGACTGCATAAAACGTAATTTAAATAAAAGACTATGATTTCTCACGATCCGTTACTAATTCCAAAATATAGAATAATTATACCATAATTGATCTAATAAATTGTTAATAATGGAGAATATCACTCGTGACCACGTGCTAGACTTTGCAAAACGTAATAACATTCTTAATGATTTTAAGGAATGAGTAGGCGATTGCAAGCAACGTCGGTTTCCGAAGTTCACGCTTAAGTGAATAAAGACTGGACAAGCATGTTGAAAGACAAAGATGTTGGCCTACTTTAAGTTATGCTCCAGGCATTTGTTTGGACGATTGACACAACCACGAAAAATTTCATTCTAGGTAACAGTGTCCAGCCCAACATTCGAGCTCGTTACTAGTTTGGTCAGCAAGCTCAGAGTTAGAATTTTTTTGAAAATTAAATAAATATGTAACTTCATTGGAATATTAACATGAAATAAGAGAATTGGAGGAACTTAACCCGAAAAACGGAATTTTTAATGAGAAACGCCTAGACCAGTATTAAGAAAATAGCAAGAAGGGTCGTAATGTAAGAGAATACGATGAAAATGATTTCGTTTAACTAATTCGTGATAGCTGAAATATGAAACATGTCTCCTTAGATTCTTCGAAATTTCAGTTACTATAGAAGAAACATAAGACACTTTCGGTTGCAAAAGTATTATTGCAACGAATGGAACGAGAAAATTTTCAGTAAATATGGGCATATATGGACTGGCATTTTGTATGTCCCGTCTATCTCAAAGTATCTATCACCCTTCACATAGCAGGCCCAACGGGAAAGTCTAGAATTTCTATTCAAATGCCAATTTCAAAACACAATAGTAATAAGTTGCATTCATAAAAAGTTTTATTTATTTTATTTTCATCAATGGACCTAAATGTGGTGTCTGCGATAATGTTCTTATACTAAAAGGATATTCAAGTTGGACCAACATATGACCAAAATATTTCCGAATTTTGGCCTTTTAAGAATCAAATTCATTTATTTCCAAAATCCTGGAAAACAGTATAGTGTTAAAGATAATGTAGTTAATTAATCTATGACACTTACAGGACGAAGCACCTACGTTCTGACCCAAGATGACGTCACGCTGGTGCATAAGAATGCAGTACTTCTGAAAGCAGGAAGGAACAATCATGAGAAGGTAATGCAGTTGAAAACAAATAACTGGATTTAGAACGTGAAATGCATCTTGAGACGTTAAATCGATTTCTGTGCTTTGGCCCTATGCATAACAAATAAATCGACGCGTATTCTTTGCGTCGTTGTTTCCAATATGACATCATATTTTCTCAAATGTGGTATGTCACTTGGTGTAAGAAAAGCCCTCACTTAATTAACAGGTTTTTAGGGGAAAAAATTATACTCATATTGCAAGAAAATTGTCAATATTCAAAAATAAACTTCTTTTTAGGTACACATAGAACAAAAATCATAACATTTAAATTAAACTAATTACTTTGCACTCTCTTCTACGCGTGTATTCAATCTCACACTGTGAACTTTAGATTCTTACAACTCGCTTTTTCCATCAGGTCAGGTCCATTCTCTGCAGGGTGTATATAGACTTTTAATTCTAATTACCCGCCATAATTACTCCGTTTTGGAGACACTGAAAAGTAGTTATTAAATACGATATTGGTGGTGTGAAACTTCTTGTGAAAATTAAAACGCCTTCACAGGTAACATCAACGGTGTCAAAGAGCTAAGTGGACAATAAAGCAATGCGCATCAATGATGACGACACCCACCACCAAGCCCCGTCTCGAGTGCTTACTCGAAGAAAGGGTGAGTCGAAAAAGTGAACATAAGCGTAACAAAGCAGGCTGACCTATCTGTGTTACTTTACGTTTCTATTACAGCTACTCATTATTCTCAGCCTCCAGTCCTCCATCATGTGCTGTATACACTGCCACAAGTAACAAAATTTTTAACCAGCGACATGCATAGAAATCCTTTCGGAAACTTTTCGTCGCTCGGTTTGTTTTTTTCTGTATTGCGACTAAAGTTATGGACATGAAGACTGTCCTTGCGCTTAGCAATCGTTCGATACAAATTCTTAGTTTCCATCAAATAGTAAGACTCATTGCGATATGAAAAATAAAATTTAATGTGAAGTACTCTATCCTTACAGATGTACTCAATCCGCGTGCGGAGTACATCTGTAGAAATACTCCACCCCCAAGCTGAGTACGGCTATAAGTCTACTCCACTCCCAAGCTGAGTACAGCTATAAGTCTACTCCACCCCAAGCTGGGTACAGCTATAAGTCTACTCTACCCCCAAGCTGAGTACTGCTATAAGTCTACTCCACCCCAAGTTCAGTACAGATATAAGTCTACTCCACCCCCAAGCTTAGTACAGCTATAAGTCTACTCCACCCCAAGCTGAGTACAGCTATAAGTCTACTTCACCCCAAGCTGAGTACAGCTATTTGTCTACTCTACCCCCAAGCTGAGTACGGCTGTAAGTCTACTCCACCCCAAGTTGAGTACGGCTATAAGTCTACTCCACTCCCAAGCTGAGTACAGCTATAAGTCTACTCCACCCCAAGCTGAGTACAGCTATAAGTCTACTCTACCCCCAAGCTGAGTACGACTGTAAGTCTACTCCACCCCAAGTTGAGTACAGATATAAGTCTACTCCACCCCAAGC